>Ga0247803_1001440_pt1 | contig 12510 bp, 15 predicted proteins | sample UWRJL014104B1_FD_180928 | JGI IMG/M metagenome (GOLD analysis project Ga0247803, IMG submission 180928) | Plant litter microbial communities from Arlington Agricultural Research Station in Wisconsin, United States - UWRJ-L014-104B-1 | ecosystem: Environmental > Terrestrial > Plant litter >...
ATCCAGGCGAAGAACTGGACTTGGCAGACCCTCTTGATCTGTACCGGAAGCGTGCGTACAGAACGACCGAGAGATCGGAAAAAGTTCAAAAGACCTTCTTGTTGAGTGACCGGACCTGCGTATTTTGGATCGCGCTCGGAGACAGCGAAGCAGCTGATGCCAACGGTAAGAGCCATGATGAAGGATGCAATGGCGCAGAGTCCTTTGAATTGGGTGTCACCGAGCCAGGGAAGATATTTGGGTAGATTGGCGTTTCCAGCGAGATAGCCCATGATGTTGCCCATGCCCGAGGCCCTGATCATCCAAGCATTGGCGGATTCCTGCTGATGAGTAGGCGCAACGTCGACGATGTAAGCTCGAATGGCGGCTTGGACTACACGCGGAGTCAGTGAAGCCCGTGGTGGTGGCCCAAGAATAATACTCACTGACGTTGATAGCAAAATCCAGGACGTAGACGAACAGGATAGCGAAGACCATCACAGCTGTCTTTACACCCCATGACTCTGGATCAGCACCAAAGAGACTAAGGAAACCGGACATGATCTCTCTAGCCCACGCAAGTGTCATTAGACACAGGATGGTTGCAAGAGCACCTCCGATGATGAATGGACGCCTTCGGCCCCATGATATGCGGCAGTTGTCACTTTTCATGCCCACATATGGCTGGACGAGTGCACCGGAGAGTGGGCCAGCAATCCATACCAGAGCGAGCATGGATTTGCTTAGACCGAGGGACAGGAGATATGGCTGTGGTGGTTAGCTTGGGAGTCTGACGCATGAGACTGCCGATAGAGCAGGCGCTTGTGCAACGACGGGGACACTCACCGAACCGTTGGACGTCTCGACAGACCAGCCAATTTGCAGGCCAAGTCCACCGAGCGTCAACAGAAACATGAAGAAACTGCTCCTAGTCTCCTCTTCTTCGTCTTCCATAAAGTAGTCTTCATCTTCTTCGCTGTCGAGGGGAGAGGTTGATTTGGCGAAGGAGACATCTCCCGCCATGCTCGGTCGCAGCAGCGGCGAATTCTCATTTTGGGGGGCGTCAGAGCCACGGCGAAACTGCACGACTTTGGGGTGTTGGGCGGGTCCCCCGAGCTGTGGCGTCTTGAGAGCGGGGAGTTTCGGCTTGGAGGAGAGCGTGGAGGGCGTAGGGGAGGGAAGGATCGGGGGGCGTTTGGGCGGCATGGCGACGGCTAGGGAGGTCGAGGGCGAAGTCCCAGGGAATGTGGTGGGTACTAGAAGGGGTATACGTGAGGGCAGAGTAAAAAGACTCGAGGGCTGGTTGGTGGCCGACGCAGACGCTCTTGCAGGTGAAGGAGGCGTGGAGGAGGAGCAGGACTCAGGACTGTGCCATGCCGAGGTCAGGCAGTGCGGACAGTGGACAGTGTTGTGAGGCTTGGCGGTGAGCGTGTGGGTGAATCTGGCAGGTGGCAGAGAAAACGGGCCAGGTGATAAGTTTTTCTAGCGCGACTCCGCGGCGTACGGGCTGGAGTGGTTCCAAAAGGCGGTCATGCAGGTGATTGTCGGATGACGTACGCGTAAATGTTTCCAGTTCGCTTCTCTGCCCCATGCCAGATGCCCCCAGACGCCCAAGCCACTTCTGGACCCCGTCGCGCTAAACCCAACCGGGGCGGATAGCGCGAAACGTGGCTGATCTTCGCCAAGGCCTGGGATGGCTGTTGGCTGGAGACGCGCATCCGATGTATTGTGGAGCTGCACCACCAGTGGCACCCCTTTCGCAAACAGCATACCGCATACCACATACCATACAACCATCTTCTCCGGCCCTCTTACTGTTGCTCAACCGCGCTTCCGCGACGCTCCAACACTTTGTCTCCACGCGCAACGTCGCACGACGCAGGGCGCTAGCAGCTGCACACCACCTGCGCCCCGAGCTCTCGACACATTTCCCATGCCAGCGCCGCCTTCATAGCCCAGCATGGCGTCCGCAGTGGGATGGGCCATCACCCAGATTCTGAGTACGCGCCTAGCCGAGTGTCTGCGCACACGCACATGTACTGACCAAATCTACAGAAAGAGATGCCACAGACGCCGACGGCGATGGTCAGTCTGCCACCCCGCAACCACCCCCCGTCCCGAGTCTAACGCGCCGACAGACGAACCAGAGGCCGGCCAGAAGGAGGTCTTCACATCATGGGCCCTGTCCATCCTCATCACCCTGCTCATAGTGGCCTTGTTCACGAGCTACATTCTGCAAACCCGCAAAATACAAGCCGTCCATGAGACGGTCCTGTCTATAGTCGCTGGTACGTGGGGAACTGGGAGCTTGGAATGGCTTCGGTCTGTTCATCAGCTCGCTAACGGCGCGCAGGTATGGTCGTTGGCCTCATCTTGCGGTTAACGGCAGATGCTTCCGTCCGAGATGTCGTGAGCTTCGACTACCAGATGTTCTTCAATCTACTACTACCACCTATCATATTATCTTCTGGCTATGAGTTACATCAAGTAAAGTCCCTAACTACGACTTTATTTCAACCAATACTGACACGTCTAGGGCAACTTCTTCCGCCACATCGGCACCATTCTTACCTTCGCCTTCGCCGGGACCCTCATCTCCGCTGTCGTCCTCGGGTTTATTCTCTACCTCTGGACACGGATACCTCTCGATGGCTTCCAGATCAACTTTGTCGAGGCCATGTCGATCGGCGCCACACTCTCGGCTACGGATCCAGTGACTATCCTCGCCATCTTCAATACGTACAAGGTGGAGCCAAAGCTCTATACCATCATATTCGGCGAGTCCATTCTCAACGACGCTGTCGCCATCGTTTTGTTCGAGACGGCGCAGAAATACAACAAGGAAGGAGCCGAGTCGCTTGGCATATTGAGTTTGTTTGAGGCCGTCGGAATCTTCTTCGGCGTCTTCTTTGGAAGCATGTTCATCGGTGTCATGGTCGGCATCGGTGCGTCTTTGATGCTCAAATTCACCTACGTGCGACGTTTCCCCAAGACGGAGAGTTGCTTGATTATCCTGATTGCTTATCTTACATACTTCATGTCAAACGCCATTCACATGTCCGGTACGTTATTCTCACCAGTACTTGCGGCAGTTGCTAATAGTATCCAGGCATTGTATCTCTGCTGTTCTGCGGCATCTGCATGAAGCACTATGCGTACCTCAATATGTCACGGCGCACCCAATTGACCACCAAGTTCGTGTTCCAGGTTACGGCCCAGTTATCTGAGAATTTTATCTTCATCTACCTTGGACTGTCGCTCTTCACCGACGAGAAGCTGGAGTACAAGCCCTTGTTCATACTCATCACTGTAGCCGGTATCTGCGCCGCTCGATGGTGCGCCGTATTCCCTCTCTCGAAGATGATCAACGCTTTCATCCGGTATCGAAACAAGCGTCGCGGCGTAGAGGACGCCACCGAAGAGCTTCCCTACGCATATCAAGCGATGATCTATTGGGCGGGTCTCCGAGGCGCCGTCGGTGTTGCGCTCGCTGCAGGGCTATCAGGAAACAACGGCGACACCTTGCGTGCTACTGTGTTAATTGTCGTCGTCTTGACTGTTATCATCTTTGGTGGCACTACAGCACGCATGCTGGAGATAATGGGCATCCGCACAGGTGTCGTAGAAGAGATCGATTCAGATGATGAGTTCGACATCGAAGTGGTGAACGGCGGCACCTACACGCGCAACAAAGGCCAGGGCTACGGCCACACGCCTCGACCCAGTCAAACCGGCCTTGCGCTATCGAACGTGAACGGGCAAGACGGCGCTTACTCTAGCGGCAACGGACACAGCCCACCATCGAGACCACATGCATTATCCAGCAGGTCAAATTCGAGCCGACCAAGGCGGACTGATGGCTCGGACCAAGCCCTGCTCAGTCCCGCAGACAGCGGCAGCAACGATGAAGACGACACAGATCTCGATCTCCCTCCGAGTGCCCGACGGTCACCAAACCGCATGCCCTCACCACTAGGAATTCCGGCGGAGTCGTCACCGTATCCTACGTCGGGCCGAGTTGCGGGGAGCAGCGGTGGCGAATCTTCGAGAGTGGCAACCGCAACTGGCGCTGTCAAACAGCTTATCTCAGATATCTCCCAAGACCCTGCAAATGCGTTCAAACAGATCGACGATGGCTTCCTCAAGCCGCATCTTCTCTTGGATCCAGGCAAGGGATCGGGATCGGGATCGGGATCGGGGCCGAACAACGTTTGAGATTTGATGGCATCGTCGGCGTTTTCAGAGAGGTTTATGGACATAACAGGGTCTGGATTATCGCATTTTGGCAGGTCTGGCGTTCTAAAGGGTTGGGGTGATCATGGGCTGACTGTAGGAATTATGTAAAGCATCTCCGAGTTTTTGCTGCGCAAGTAGAAAGAATGCAAACCAATGCCTTGAATGTCAAGTCTGTGATGGCCTTGGAAAAGGTTGAGGCACAAATCACAGTTTGTAAAGCTCGTTCACAGGGGGTGACAGTGCGTGATGTCTTGAGCCGGACTCCAGGCCGTCTTGGTTTTCCCCAAATTTTCGCACGATTTTCAGTGCGGAGGTCAGTCGCTCTGAGCTTCTCAGTACTCATTGGACCAATGGGAGTTAGGCCTAGACTTCCTCGGACCTGTCTCCAACTCACCCCCCAAGCCCCAATATAACTACCGGCTGCACGGCAGATCAGCATCGGACTCGTACTTTATCCAAACTGCACTCTGCGGCCAGTTGGCGGTGTTGCCGCCCTCCTGTTTGTATGCGCAAAACTTCGCATCACAATCCTTTTTTTCAAAGGTGGATTTTAGCTTTGTAGTAGCTGATGCTTCCTGCGGCTTGTCGGTACTCAAGCATTTCATCGCGGCTCCAAGTAGAGTCCAAAGGTTGGCGGAGCAGAGCAAAAGGAAAGGATAGGCGGGCGCCTTCCCTCTTCGAGAGTCGAGACAGACTAGCGGTATCAGGCGGCAACTCTAAATTAAAGTCTAACCACACATCAGACAAGTTACACCAATCCGACCACTGGTATCCAACGACCACTTTACGAGGCGCGGAACAACTGTCGACAGGCGTCCGCACCCTCTAATCCCGGTCCGACTCCACCTGAGCCCCTGAGCTCACTCGTCGTGGAAAGTGCCATGATGTGGTCACGCCAACGGCTTTCTGGTCCCCAGGAAGTCTGGACTGCCTCACAACGCGGAGAATGAGTTCTCAATTGTTTCGATATATCGGCAGTGCATCATACCCAACTCCACATCGCTCTGGAAACAACCCGGCAGACTTGCCTTCTCCAGTGCGGAGCCCCAGCTCTACCGTACGCACAAGACGAGAGTGGGGCAGATTTGTACATTTCTCCGCCCCAGAAGGCCGTTCGCAGTACAGCATACCACACGCAGGTCCTAAAGTGCCCAGTATCGCCTTATGGTTTTACAGTCCATCGGAACATGCAATTTTGATACAAGCACTCCGGAAGCTTCTTTCATCTTCCAGAAGGCTGCGGCTTCGGCCCTAGTGCTATCTGTCGGCTTCATTGCAACCGCTCTCGGGCGGGTGACCAAGATTGTTGTTCCGCGGCGTGGCGGGTACAGCATACCACTTCCTTGGTCAGGTGTGGTGCGACTTTGATGCAGTTCATATCAGCGGAGCCTCCAAGACCGATCCTAATATATGGTAACTGTCATGTGTTCGAAACGTCTTCTAGAAGCCTTATGGCCCATCATTACCAGGGACTGGGGCAACGTACCGGGCTAGTGTTTGCTCGCACGGCCTTCTCATGGATCGAAATTTTGCAGGACGATATTACACGGCAGTGGAGAGTATTGCATTCTTTTCCTTTCAAGGGGGGGTAAGAAAATGCTAACACGCTATACGAGTCTGTAGCTCCCAGTTCGAGTTGCGCCGAGAGCAGCGCTTCGGAGTGTGATCTCCGTGGGACGTTAGACTTTTGCAGAATAGAGCTCCGTCAATTCTAGAACGCAACCTCAATTCAGAAAGACAAAGACCACAAGATCGACCGGCTTCAGACAATGAGGCAAATGTGTCGACCCCATCAGAACCGATGGCGTGCCCTCGCCACAACGCCTTCGAGCAGTCGCACGCACTAAGCGACATAATGTTCAGATACTATATGCCAGATCTAGTGCGGGGGTGCCTGTGTACCCTTGGGAATCGCGGGGTAAGCTCTCAAGGGGCGAGTAGCTCCGGGCTGACAGGGTATCCTTAGTTTACGTTCATCTATTTGCCCTCATGAAACACTTTTCCGGACCAAACAGAACGCTGCATTGTATGGCTCTAGGCAAATCACTTTGCACTCATGACCACGCATTTTAGCTCATCGGCCATACCACTGGCTGCCATGGGGTATTGACACTTGGTCTGCCACGATGTAGTCCATTCGCGATATTACGATATTCTGGAGAACATCGGATTGTGGGTAATGAGCGGCATGTTGCATTGGGGCGAGCCAAACGATGTGAGCATTCTTGTGAGCATGACCACGCCACAACTGCATCTGAAGCTCCACTGACTGGTACCTGGGACCTTAAGTTTGCCACTGCACCCTTCTTACGCGATATTGCAATGTTCTTGAAAAGATGGAGTGCAGCGAAAGATACCGAATGGTCGAAAACTTCCGATTAGCGCCTTCCATGGATCCACCACTCAATGACCCAGATTCATTCGACTGTGGACCCCGGCATAGTAGATATCCATATCGCCCGTTATTCAATCCCATCTAAGCCTCATCATACGGGCGCCAATGGGCACAGACCCGTGAGCACATTCCTAGCCGCAGTTTACGGGCCTGCTTCCTGATGAGATCGACCACCACTCACAGCCAAGATCCAAACAAGCACCATAGAGCTGACTTGGGCCAGAGTCGATATAAGAGTCCCTACCGTCCCCAATGGCTTCTGCTCGACACCTCCAAGCTTTTACCTCGGCATCATGAAGGGATTCTACACTGCTCTCCTCGCAACCGCCGCCACCGGCGTGTTCGCCGCCCCTTCTCCCGTCGAGAACGGTCCCATCACTGCTCGCGCTGCTGCCGCGGCTTGTGCTACTCCCGTCACTCTTTCGGGCAACCCCTTCACTCGCAAGATCTATGCCAACAAGGAGTACAAGAAGGAGGTCGTTGCTGCTGTTGCCGCGATCAGTGATAGTTCCTTGGCTGCTTCGGCTTCGAAGGTCGGAGATGTCGGTACCTTCTTGTGGATGTATGTATCTCAGCAATGGTCTTCGATGCCTCTAGCTAACGAACGATAGCGACAACCGTGCTCGTATCTCGGTCATCGAGGACAACCTGAAGGACGTTCCTTGCGACCAGCTCGCCGCTTTCGTCATCTACGATCTTCCCGGTCGTGATTGCGCCGCCAAGGCCTCCAACGGTGAACTCGCTGCTGGTGATCTCGCCACCTACAAGGCCGAGTACATTGACCGTAAGAACTGAATCCCTTCCAGGACAATTACAAGTCTAATTCGTACCAGCCATCGTCGCTATCTTCAAGAAGTACCCCAACACCGCCATTGCCCTGGTCATCGAGCCCGATAGCTTGCCCAACCTTGTCACCAACAAGGACCTCCAGACCTGCAAGGACTCCGCCGCCGGTTACCGTGATGGTGTTGCATACGCCCTCAAGAGCCTCAACTTGCCCAACATCATCATGTACATCGATGCCGGTCACGGAGGCTGGCTCGGCTGGAACGACAACCTCAGTACGTTTTACCTCTGACCCCAACCTCCTAACACATCCACTAACATCACCAACAGAGCCTGGAGCCAAGGAACTTGCCGACGTCTACAAGAAGGCCGGCTCCCCCAAGCAGGTCCGCGGTATCTCAACCAACGTCGCCGGCTGGAACGCCTGGGACCTCTCACCGGGAGAGTTCTCCAAAGCTACCGACGCACAGTGGAACAAGTGCCAAAACGAGAAGATCTACATCGAGACCTTCGGCCCGCTGCTCAAGTCCGCCGGTATGCCCGGCCAGGCCATCATCGATACCGGCCGCAACGCCGTCACTGGCCTCCGTCTCGAGTGGGGCGACTGGTGCAACGTCAACGGCGCCGGTTTCGGTGTTCGTCCTACTAGCACCACTGGCTCCTCACTCGCCGATGCCTTTGTCTGGATCAAGCCCGGTGGCGAGTCAGATGGTACTTCGGATACGAGCGCTACTCGTTACGACAGCTTCTGTGGCCATGAAGATGCTTTCAAGCCTGCGCCTGAAGCTGGACAGTGGAACCAGGAGTACTTTGAGATGTTGGTCAAGAACGCTAAGCCCGCTTTTTAAGCGGAGAAGGCGGATCGTTGGATCGTTGTACATAGATGTAGACTGGGCGAGTAAGATCAGGGGAGTGTGTTGTGGATGTTGGTAGGAAGATGAGAGGCTAAAAGCTATCGCTATCTTCTACTTCTTGTGTATAGCTTTGCAATATCAACACTCACTTTCATCAATGTTGTGTTTCTTCTGATTTTGAAAATTTACTCGTCGTCGGAGCCTCACATGTGGCAGCTTGCCTTTGGCACAGCGGCGCATTTGCAATTCGCCCCCCGGCTTAATATGCGGTATATTGGACCCCAAGTCAGTCTCGGATGCGACGTCTCCCCAAAAACCCCATTTTGTTTCCGGAAGCTATGATTGGTACATAGGCGAAACTCTCGTTATAATTCTAGTGCGCCGTTCATCTAGTTTCGTCTATAGAAGATCACTCGTGGTCCCCGGCAAGGTGCCACGGGAGCGAAGCATTATCCCGGCGCGTACAGTATTCAGTGTTGTAATAGAGTGTATCTCACATGGGAATTTACACCACCCTACCGCTTCCCCCTCTTCCCACTACCCCTCCCCCTTCCACCGCCACCGCCACTCCGTTCAATACTCGCAACATCCTTCTTACTCAACGTCAAAGTCCCACCCTTAAATTTGCCCACACTCGGCCCACCAATCCCCCTCTCCCTCTTCCCCATAACAGGCTTCCTGTCCTTCTTCTCCCTCTCCAACACAATCCCATTCTCCTTCGCCTCGGCGCGTCTCTTCCCCTCCCTTTCCTTCCCCTTCGCCACAATGCCCTTGCGGTGCGACATCGGCATCGACTTCTGTGTGAAGATGGAGGATTTCGCGCCAAGGGATTGGAGGTGTAGGTCTGTGAGTTTGTCGCGGGTGGGTATGGGTGCGGCGGAGGTGCGGGTGGAGTAAGTGGGGGTGTGTTTGGAGAGGAGTGTGGATTCGCGGAGGAGGGATTGGAGTTCGAGGTCATTTTTAAGGTGAGTGACTTCGAGGGGGTCGTCTGCTGATTTGGGGGTCTTCGTGGGTTTGGCATTAGTGGTGGAGAGTGGGGTCGAGGATGTGGGAGGTTTCGAGGACTGCAAGATCTTGTTAGGATAGCGTATGTAGGGGGTAAGACAGGTTTACGCGCCATGAATTTTCTCATCTCTGCTTTTGACGCTCTATCTTCCTCCCCTCGCTGTATATCCGTATATTCCACAACCTCCACGCCGTCCTCATCCTCAGAGCTTATTCCCGACCAATCCTCCTCCTCTTCCTCGTCCTCTTCTTCCACTGCAACCTGTCTAGGCTTCTTGTTCACAGGCTCAATCTCAATAGGTTTAAATTTCGCCTCGAATGCGCGTCGGAAAATAGCTTGCAGATCTTCGCCATCGGATTCTTGCGAGTCGGAAGAGGGCGATGCGGATCGTGAAGGTTGCTCGAGTTCTGAGCGGGCTATGCGCTTTCGTTTGCCGAGTGTGGGTGGCATCTTGAGGTTAAACGGAGAGTCGTTGTGGTTGAGTGTAGAGCTACAATTCGCTCCGACATGGTGGTTTCCAGGTAAAATTAGCGGTTGCTGGTGCCAAGATTTCGGTTTCCCCAAGCTACTTCAACGTCCCCGCCCCCGCCATGTCTTCGTCAAACCTCGCGACATTTTCGCGACGCCTCATCATACAAAACATGACACGCTTTCGCCCCTGTATAGACCTGCACGCCGGCAGCGTCAAGCAAATCGTCGGCGGCACGCTGTCCACGACCTCCGACTCGGCTCTCAAAACGAACTGGACCTCCGAGCACCCCTCCGCATACTACGCCGATCTATACAAGCAACATGAACTCGCAGGCGCGCATGTCATCATGCTAGGCCCGGGTAATGATGAGGCGGCAAAAGAAGCATTGGACGCGTGGAAAGGCGGTATGCAGGTTGGTGGTGGCATTACGGAGAAGAATGCGCGGGAGTGGATTGAGAGGGGTGCTGAGAAAGTGAGTAGACCCCCGAGCAGGAGAGATGGCTGGAAGGGCGGATGAGAGTCGTGGAAGAAAGAGGCTAATCGAACGCAGTAGGTGATCATAACATCGTACCTCTTCCCTGACTCCACCTTCTCCATGGACAGACTCCAAGCCGTCGACGCCGCCCTCGATAACGACAAGTCCAAACTCGTCATCGACCTCTCCTGTCGCCGAAAAGACGACAAATGGTTCGTCGCGACCAATAAATGGCAAACCATCACCAGTTTTGAGCTCAACCAAGGTACGCTCCACGCCCATCTACGCTCTAGACTGTAAAGCTCACATCCACACAGAATCGATATCCCTCCTCGAACCCCACTGCTCAGAATTTCTTATCCACGCCGCCGACGTCGAAGGCCTCCAACGCGGCATTGACCACGAACTCGTGTCTAAACTAGCAGAGTGGTGCAGTATACCCGTCACCTACGCTGGCGGCGGCCGCTCCCTTGATGATCTCGAGCTTGTCAAGGAGCTTAGCAAGGGAAAGGTTGATTTGACGATTGGGAGCGCTCTTGATATCTTTGGGGGATCTGGCGTGAAATTTGAGGAGTGCGTTGAGTGGAACAAAAAGCAGTGAGAGATAGAGTGTGCACCGTTCGGGGGCGGAATGGCCATCGGATGGTCTTCCAGGTTGCGGGAGAAGAGGGGAGTATTGTCTGTGACGATGCCAAATTTCATGAGCAAGTATTCAAGTAGAGACGAATGATGTGCCTCCAGGTCCATTAATAGGTGTTTCATCGGTTGCCTTTGAATGTTCATTGGCCGCCTCCAACAGGCTACAGAACAATAAGAAGACAAATGTCATCATAGTAGCTCATACCATCTTCGGTGTTCGGCCTTTCCACCACCTCTCATTCGACACTCATAGCTAGTCCGCAGCACCACACATCATCGTACCAAAACATACAATGATATCAACCATACAATTCAAAACTAACTATCCTACGCATACGCAAGGGTAGCAGTAGCTCCTCTTCCAAAAACCTTATCATACTAAAGCTTCGCACGATTTCCACTTTAGAAGCTCAAACTCCTACGTCCCCAATCCACCAAACATCAATCATACCCGAGGGGACGATCTGAATTGTACCCCGTCAAAAACAAAAAAGGACATCTCCATTGCGCCCCATCCAGTGGAACCCTCCTCCCCATGATGACGGGCAAGTAAAACGCCAGGAAACACATTATACAGCTTGAGAAGACATTGGAGAATGCAAGCGGACCAATTACGCGCATGCGCCGAGCAAATGTCGCCGGAACAAGTCTAATGGGGTATTTTCTTCAACCTGGAACACTGTCAGCGCGATGCTCATACATCCAGATGGACATGGTAGAACTTACAGCCAACCTAAAGAGCCCTCGGCGTCCCCACCGCGCTTGGCATCCCAGTGCTTAGACCACCATTCGCTGAGGCGGTATCGTCAAAGTCCTGCCACTCCGGAATGCTCTCCGTAGCCTTCCTCAAACTATCTGCGGCAGTCTGCTCGATCAAGTTTGCGTCCTGGTACAGCAGACTTGTGTCTTCGTTGTATGTGCGGCAGTTGTTGCAAAGAGTGCGGATGTCGTGGAAGAACGGCTTCGGGGACGGGTATTCCTTCTTGTTAATCTTCTTTTTGATCTGGTTCATGCAAACGGGGTTCTTGATGATTTGGTAGTAATCAGGGTAATCCCACTTGTCTGGCAGTTCGATGAAGGGATCGATAATGCCACGGTTCGGAATCTCTTCGTCGGTGGACTCCTCCTCGAGATCATTCAGAGCCTCGTAGACGTCGTTGACAATCTTCTGCAACGTTGCGCGCTGGTCAGGCGTGAGCACATCTGGGGCCTTGTTCGGTGTGGGCCGACCGCGCTTGCGAGGTGCCGCCTCACCATCCAGCGATGCTTCGTCCGCCTTCCGCTTCTCAGGCTGCTTTGGTTTCCGACCGCGTTTCTTGGGTTGAGGCTCTTCTGAACTCTCTCGAGACGGGGCTGGTGAATCTGCAATCTCTTTCCCGTTCTTGGTCTTGCGTCTTGCGACCTTCGCTTCTTTACGGGCGATGGCAGCTTCGATGCTATCCTCGTCGTTGTCCACGGCCTCGAGCCATTGCTCTTCTGTAAGACCGTCGTCATACTTGACACGAGTACGCTCGCGAGCGCCTCGGCCAATGTTGACTTCTTCCTTCTCTTCGACAACCGGAGCGTCTTCACTCAGGTATATCTCAGGCAATTCGGCCTCGGATAGGAGACGTGGATACTGCTTTCCAGGTCCATACTTGTCATTGGCGAGACGATCCCGATCCATTT
>Ga0247803_1001444_pt1 | contig 12499 bp, 10 predicted proteins | sample UWRJL014104B1_FD_180928 | JGI IMG/M metagenome (GOLD analysis project Ga0247803, IMG submission 180928) | Plant litter microbial communities from Arlington Agricultural Research Station in Wisconsin, United States - UWRJ-L014-104B-1 | ecosystem: Environmental > Terrestrial > Plant litter >...
TGAGCATTGCCTGCCCGTCCCCAAAGATTTCAATTTTGTCGAGGCGGCCTCTTTGCCTGAGACCATTTTCACTGTTTGGCATAATGTATTTCAAAGAGGCAAATTGAAAAAAGGCGAGAACTTCCTCGTTCATGGCGGAAGCAGCGGCATCGGTATCACGGCGATTCAGCTTGCGAAAGCCTTTGGTGCCAGGGTTTTTGCAACGGCAGGTTCTCAGGAAAAATGTGAAGCGTGTATCGAATTGGGAGCAGATTTATGTATTAATTATAAAGAACAAAATTTTGAAGAAGTACTGAAAAACGAAGGTGTTGACGTGATTCTGGATATGATCGGGGGAGATTATATTCCTAAAAATATTCGTCTGCTTAATGTGGAAGGACGGCTTGTTTTCATAAACACGATGAAAGGAAGCAAAGTAAAACATGCGCACGGCGAACCATCTGACGATGTGGATTTTAGTCTTGTTATGAAAAATCGGCTAACCATTACTGGTAGTACTTTGCGTAATCGTGATATGATTTTCAAGGCTGCCCTGACGAAAGACATTTTAGAAAATGTGTGGCCGTTAATGGAAACAGGCCACTTTATGCCGGTTGTTTTTAAAATATTTCCAATGTCAGAGGCTGCAAAAGCGCATGAGTTGATGGAAAGCAGCGATCATATCGGAAAAATTGTACTTACAAACTGATGATGGATTATCGGAAACCTTTGCTGAACGTTTTTCCCGCATACCAAAGTAAGGTTACAAAAATGAAGGTGTAGAAATAAAATGCCTCGAAGTTGGGCGTATTGATCAGAACGAGATGATTGTTTCCAAATGCATGAATTAACGCTGTAAAAAAGATATTTCCGGTAATAATGTAGATAAAAAAATAAACCATTCCATAGAAAAAAGCACTCAATAGAATCGCAGGCAGGTTCGGCCAATCCGTATGATCGCGGAACAGGTAAACTGAAACATGCGAGAGTGCGAAAATGAATGACACAGCAATACCAAGTCCAATCATCTGCTGACGCGAGAAGCCTTTCTTTTCAGCATAGTGAACCGGCAAAAACCTGAAAATAAATTCTTCAATAAGTGCATTTGGAAAAGAATTAAAAAGGAAGACCAAACTGTATCTTATCAGTTTTGACTGATCTGGAAATTCAATGCCGGTATTAAAAGTACGGCGCGTCCATAGCTGTAGAAGTATCCATACCAAAAATCCCATGACGATGGCTGGTGCTATCTTTTTGAAAGAGAATAACATATGGTATGGAATTTCTTTTGAGAAGGGTTGCAGGAGCTTGCGAAAAATCAGGCATTCAATAAGAATAATGACAAGACCTAAGGGGATTGCCTGTTGCCAGTTTACAAAAACTTTTTGCACCCAATCTGTAATGAAAATCAAGCCAATTGTGTTAGCAAATAGGCAGCATATTAAAATTATTCTTACCAAATCTTTAAAACGCATAGGAACGGTTTGGGAGCTGTTGATGTAAAATTTAGTTTGTTAGTTGTGTTGTAATCGGATAATCCTCGCTTTTTGTCATGCGGGATTGTCGCCCTCTTAAAGATCAGAAAATAAGAATAGTATGCTTTTTTTCGTTTAAATTTAATGGAAATCATCGTGTAGATGAGCTAATTCAAAAAAGATGGCAACAAAGATTAAAGAAATAACAGCAGCCAGCATAACAGAAATGTATATCCATTACTGTCTGGAACATAACGAAAATCCTAAGTCGGTCTATTTATTCTGCAAAAGAAATGGAATTGTAGAAAAGGATTTTTATGCATACTTCTCATCGATTGAGGCGATTGAAAAATCGGTTTTTGTTAGTTTTCATAGACTGACGGTCGAATTGATCAACAAAAGTGCGGATGTCGACGTGCTTGGCTTCAAGGATAAGTTGCTCACTTATTACTACACTTTTTTCGAGATTTTAACCGCCAACAGAAGTTATGTTGTTTTTGCATTAAAAAGCGATCGCAGCAAACTGAACGGGTTATTGAAACTGAAAGAACTGAGAGCGCATTTCAAAAATTTCATTGGCGAGATAAGCCAGGGTTATCTGAAAGTAAAAAGCGAGCGGATTCAAAAAGTACAACAAAGTAGCCTGGAAGAAGGAGCATGGATTCAGTTGTTGGTGACATTGAAATTCTGGCTGGACGATGAGTCTGTGGCGTTTGAAAAAACGGATCTTTTTATTGAAAAATCACTTCGTGCAACTTTTGATCTGATCGATACCACACCGTTGGAAAGTGTGCTCGATTTTGGTAAATTTTTAATTAAAGAAAAATTGAGGTAGTTAATGGAAACAATAGACAGCATACCTACTTCGAAAATTCAGCGTGCATCCAAATTAATCTCGACTGGTATTAAAATCGGTGGAAATTATTTGAAATACTACGGAGAGAAAATAACGAATCCAGAATCTGCGCGGGATAATCTGAATACAAACAACGCCGAAGATATCTACGATGGACTGAAAAATCTGAAAGGCAGCGCTCTGAAATTGGCGCAAATGTTGAGTATGGAAAAGAGCTTTATGCCGCAGGCTTATGTGGAAAAATTCTCTTTGTCACAGTTTTCTGTTCCACCACTTTCCGCCCCTCTGGTGATCAAAACGTTCAGGAAGTATTTTGGAAAATCCCCATTGGATCTTTTTGATACTTTCAATCCGAATGCGATTAACGCTGCTAGTATTGGTCAGGTTCATAAGGCGACTGCTGATGGAAAAGAATTGGCTGTAAAAATTCAGTATCCCGGTGTTGCAGAGAGTATAACGTCGGATCTGGCTTTGGTAAAACCCATTGCAATGAAGATGTTCAACATTCAAAGCAAGGACTCTGATAAGTATTTTAAAGAGGTTGAAACCAAGCTGACCGAAGAGACAAATTACATTCTGGAAATTGCACAAAGCAAAGAAATTGGTGACGCATGTGCGCATATTCCGTATCTTCGCTTTCCGAAATATTACGAAGAATTTTCGTCGGAACGTGTAATCACAATGGACTGGATGACAGGAATTCACTTGTCGGAATTTGTGAAAACAAATGCTTCTCAGGAATCTTTGAACAAGATTGGACAGGCACTTTGGGATTTTTATATGTTCCAGGTTCACCAATTGCGAAAAGTACATGCGGATCCGCATCCTGGTAATTTCCTGGTTGATAAGGACAACAACTTGATTGCGATTGATTTTGGCTGCATGAAGGAGATTCCGGAAGATTTTTACACACCGTATTTCGAACTGGCTGAGAAAGAAAATATGGATGATCCGGAAATATTCAGAAGCCGGTTATTTGAACTGGAAATTCTTACAGATAAGGATACACCAGAGGAAACTGCTTATTTTTCAAAGCTTTTCCACGAAATCCTGACTTTGTTCACGCAACCTTTCCAGTCTGAAACATTCGATTTTGCAGATGAAGTTTTCTTTGGAAAATTAGTTGAGTTGGGAGAAAAATATGCGAATGACAAGAATTTGAGAAAAATGAATGTGAACCGTGGTTCAAAACATTTTATCTATATCAACCGGACGTTTTTTGGATTGTTCAGCTTACTGCATGAACTGAAAGCGAAGGTGAGTATCAATCAATTTGTCAGCCTGACTTAGGAGATTAATAGCTATTTACTGTGCGTGATGTCTGATGGCATCGCGCACTTTTTGTTTTACAATACTTTTTTCAGACATACGCTGATTTTTAGATCATCATACTGATTGTAGTTTTCAGTAATTACATAGCCGTATTTCTGGTAAAGCTTTATGGCATGGGGCTGACCTTTTCCTGTTTCCAGTACCGCTTGCGAATATCCGAGTTCTTTTGACCAGGATTCCAGTTCTTTCAGGATTTTGGTTGCAATTCCTTTTCCTCTCTGATGATACTGAATGAACATACGCTTGATTTCAACCGTATTTTGATCGAAGATTTTGAAGCAACCGCAGCCCACTGGCAAGCCATTTTCGTATGCGAGCACAACGGTGGGAAGATTTACTATCCGGTTATATTCTTCGTAATCCGCCGGATTTGTATTATAAATTCTGCACAATTCAATGTCCAGTTCAGTTGTTAATCCGGAAAAATCAGGATTGTCACTATTCGTTCTTAGTAGCATTCTCTAATATACATCAAACGCAGCGTAAGTGAGATTTGCGAAGCGTAATGAAGAAGAGTAGAATACCTTTCTTTAACTCTGCGTAAAATTCCCGGAACTCTGCGTATAACTTTTAATTTTTTACAAGTTCTTCTTTTAATGCGATTCTTACCGGGCTCTTTTTTGTTTTTTTCTTTCTTCCCCACCAGATAATAAATCCGGTCACGGGCAGACTAGCCGTGATAAAGGAAATAATGAATGCCAATATTTTTCCAGGTAAACCGATAATGGCACCAATATGGATATCGTAGTTCATCCGCATAATCTTGTTTGCCAGCGTCAGCTTTTCATGATAACGCCCAAAATTATGTGTCACTGGAATAGGCTGCATTGTGTATTGGTCATAATAAATGTAGTCGCACTTCCAGTATGTTCCCGCAATCGGATTGGTCACGGCTGCAATCGTTGATTTTGGAGTTTCGGGATAATGCATTTCAATAGTCTGAGCCTGGGGATTTTCAGCCATTGTTTTTTTCCAAAGAATATCTAGAACAGGAATTTCTCCGGTCGAGCCAGGCTTTCCTTTTGATTCTGCTTCATAGAACGGCGTCATTGTTTCTCCTCCGGAAGTTGCCCAATAAACACTTTTTGAAAACCATTGAAAGCCCATAATCAAACCTGTTGCGGCGATAATTAAGGCAATAGGGATAGTGTAAAAACCTAAAACATTATGCAGGTCATAATTTTTACGCCTCCATTTGGCACCCCACTTTACCGTGAAACGTTGCTTGAGAGCAGCTTTGTTTTTCGGCCACCAAAGTACCAGACCTGAAAGGAGCATGAACGCAAAAATAAGTGTTGCGGAAGCAGCAATTGGCTGTCCAATTGATGGAGGAAGCCATAAATAATAATGTCCCATCAGGATGAAACGAAAGAAATCGCTATCCATGTTCTTAACTTTCAGCACCTCCCCGGTATAAGGATTCGCGTAGGCCAGATAGTAATATTCCTCGGGCTCAAAGCTGAAATAAGTAATTATAGCCGCTGTTTTGGAGTCCGCATATTGTACGCTGTGAATTTTTTTATTCGGTAACGCTTTCTCCCCGATCACCTTAAATTCAGATGGCGGCAGAAAAGGTTTTTTCTGAGGCTCGACATACCGGTAGGATTGTGTCGCGTTTTGTATTTCTTCCTGAAAAGCATATATACAGCCAGTTACAGCAAGAATAAAAACGATAAGCCCCGAACCTAGTCCGAGCCATAAGTGGAGAAAATGTATGACTTTTTTCATGTTGAACGGTTTGATGCATAGCAACTTTTAACACGAATCCCGCCTTCGGAAGTGAACCGAGCACGAGAAGAAAGACGAACCCTGAGTTGTCAGGGTTTTCAGATTTGCTATTAACGTGTAATTAGTCTTAATAAGTCACAAAGCTATTGATACGTTGGATTGTATCCAAATTAAAATACAGGTCAGGCTCTATTTGATAGTATACCTGAAAAAGAATTGACCGTTTAAGGTTCTCAGCGAAGAGGTTGGCGTCAGAGATAGATTAGAAACTGGAATTAGGATATTTGCCCCGAGCTGGTAGTGGCCGGGTGAAAAAGTTAAACCTGTTTTAAGCATAAACAAGTTTGTATGCATATACTGGCTTATGTTTTGTTTGTTCAGGATAAGTTTGGGGCCGGGAATAATAATCCCCTGATAATTTTCATAATCATCCTGTGTCAGTGCTTTTCGAAGTGGACTGTAAGACAAACCTCCCGATGCCGTTATTTTCGGCAGCAAGCGATATTCATACTGCAAAGCTATATTGATCCCGGTTGCTTTAATTAAATTGATATTATTATGAAAAAGTGCAGAATCAGAACCAAATCTTTGAACTCTTCCGGAACCGCCATAGTAAGGCTGATTCGCATAAAAGCTTAATCTTACAAGTTGCTTTTCACTAATATCTTTACTTATCCAGATTCCGGGAATTAATAATAAATAAGGTTTGCTGGTACTGTCAGTTCCTCTAAAAATGTATTTGGTAGTGTTGAACGACGAAGCAGCATTCCATTCCAAACCTGCGTGTAACGTTTCAAAGAAAGGCTTTTTCTCTTTGGGATATTTTGTTTTTTTATGTTTTACAGGCTGATTGTAAGTGATTCGGTTTATTTTTTTTAAGAATAAATTATTAAAATGGATTGGGTTGGGAAATAATCTCTCTGTGGAAAATGTGACTCTGCTTTTTTCATTAGTTCTGATTCCTTCCGCTCGTTTCTCTTCATTATTTCCTGAATAGTAAGGTTGAAATGAGCTGTGTTCTCTTATTAGCTCGTTATTTTCAACTTTTTCTTTTCTTCTGGAATTTTTTCTCAGTTTAGTAAAAATATTACGATCCGCTTCGAAATCAGGATTAATACTTCTAGATACAGAAGATCTGCTCACTTCCGTTACTCCCTGAACAATTCGTTTACCGGCTTCGCTATGATTCTGTTCTTTATCACGGAAAGCTGGATTTGTACTAGTTAATCCTCTCGAAGAATTTAAAGTATCATTTTTTAATCGAAAATTTTCCCGATCCTCTGCGCCTGCCTTTGTTACTTCTGGTTTTAAATTTCGGGAATATTCTAAACGATCTGCTTTCTCTCCTTTAACGATGGATTCCAATTTTTTCTGTGAATTCTTAGGAATGCTTTGAGCGGGCGTCGAATTATTTACACTTGTTTTACCATCCTGCTTCACTATATTTTTTGACTTTTCTTCGGGTACCAAAAACCAGATTGCCGTTACAATGCCAATTGATGTGATGATACCTAATCCGACGTTAATAAGAAATTTCAATTTACTGATTGTTGAAATCTGCGTTTCAGGCACTGGATTCACACTTAACATATCATCCATTTTTGCCCACGCGTCGTCCGCCTGTATTTCCGGTTCAGGTAAATTACTGTTGAGGTATTTTTTGATATGTATATTTTTCTTACTCACAGTTCTTTACAGTGACTTTTCGAAAATAATCTTTAATCTGTTGCGGCTTTCGCTCAGATGCCATTTCACAGTCCCTTCTTTAATAGCCAGCGATTCTGTGATTTCTTTTACGGAAAATCCATCCAGATAAAAAAGACCGCAAATGCGCCTTGTTGCTATAGGTAACTGATTTAAATACACTTCAATATCATGGTATTCTAACTCCTTAAACGGATTTTCATTCGCTTCAAAATACATACTTTCGGTAATCTCTTCGTATTCAAAAGTTTGCGTTTTCTTGTCTCTTAATAAAGTCAATGCGGCATTTCTTACGGTTGTATACATCCAGTTGAAAAATTCTCCTTTTGCTGCATCGTATTGATGGAGATTTTTAAAAACCTTCATCATACCATTATTAATAGCGGTGACGACATCATGCTTGTCTTCAAAGAAATTTTTGCAAAGGGCGAAAAGCACAGGATAAAACTGACGATACAATTTTTCCTGGCTTTGTCGTTCTTTACGTTTGCAACCGGCTAATATTTCCTTTAAGTTCTCCAAGCTTATGCGTTAAATGCCTGCAAATCAGAAATCGCCGGCATTTGGTTACTGATTTGTTAGGTTTTACAGCGACTTTGCAGTCAGTATGACGCCAGCGGTATGTGGCCAGTTAAATTGATATTTTTCTCCCTTTCTTTCAAATGAGCCCTGATAGGTTTTGCCGTTTAAGGTGATTTCTAAACCGTAGGTGACATTCTCTTGAATAAGCCAATTAAACACAATCTTACTTTTCGCTTTTGAATTTTCTCCTGAACAATCTGCCGGAATCGTCACTCCGGCAAGATTAATCTGATAGGTGTTGCCGGTTTTACCCAAGGAGTAGGTCAGAGAATTATTGGAACAGCTATAGTCATTAGTCGACAGCGCCGTAAAGTCAATATGAAATGCGGAATCCGCGTAGGTGACTGGCGTGAGGCTTATGATGTCATCCCCCTTGATCGGCTCTAAAATATCCTGGTAAATTTCAGTTCCAACCGACACACTTAAAACGTTGTATTTTCTGATCCTTTTTCGATAAAAACATATTCATTTGGCAGTACTTTCCAACGATAACTGCTGGCAGGTAATTCACTATTCAGTAAAAAATTGACCGGTTCTTTGCGTTTGATATTTGTTTCTTTGGACGCTTCAATGCCGCTTAACTTTAAGGATTTGTCCTTCTCAGTAGCAACATCAACATTGTTTCTTTCGCAAGCTACGAGCTGTAAAAGGGCGAGCAAAATGATTCCGATTACCAGTTTTCCTTGTGTCATGACTATTTGTAGTGAAGTTTAAAGAGATTAAAGACAGCTTTCGATGTCAATAAAATAAACTACAAACAGTAGTATCGAGGTTGGGTGAATAGGAAAGTTTATTTCAACTTAACACCTAATTGCTCATTCAAAATTTTAGAAATTTCCTGATATTGTGCATACACCATCAAATGCCCGCCGCCTTCAATAATAATATCCGGTTTTACAATTTTCAGTGGAATCAGCCTGTCAGCGGCCCCATGGATATGGTAGAGATTTTCGACTTTGTCCGGATGATTCCATTCACTCATACGCGCCAAAGCCCATTTCAAAAATTTACTGTCCGTGTCGTGGAGGATTTGTTTTAAAAGGGTTTTCAACTCGGGTGTGTCTGCGCCAAAATATTTATAGGTAAAAGAATTGGCAGATTTAAGAATGGGAGCTGCCAGCGGGCTAAATAGAAGAAATTTGATAAGTCTGCGGTTGAATTTTGAGATTGGGATGTTCGTTGACGTACTTGAAATAAGTATAATCTGTTCAGGGTGGACAATTTCTGAAAGTTCGGAAGCAATAATTCCACCGAAAGATAGTCCGACCAGTTGAAAAGGCTTTGTGGTATCCATCTGCGCGGTTAATCGCGCGGCATAATCATGAAGTTCCTCTTTTCTTTTTGGCGGGATCCAGTCAATATAGTGAACATCAAAACGATCATCCAGTTTTAATTTACTAAAAACTCTTTTGTCGGCTCCAAGTCCGCTCAAAAAATAAACATTCATTTTAGCGGATTTTACATTTTCCGAAAGGGAGTCTCCGTACGAAGTCAATACAGAAAAAAGAGAAAAAATGATGGACAGACGAAACATGGGAATTATTTCAATATAACATAATCGTTTTTAAACGTACGACTTTCATAGAATTAAAGATTGATTCAAAAAGAAACCGCGGGATCATTCTTAGCAAAGAACAATTCCGCGGTTTGTCTTGTTAAAAAATTTTATCTGGTAAAATTGTATTTCAAACCGCCCATTAACCATCTTCCGGGCATCTTTGAGCCAAGCAAATCGCTGTATTTTGTATCACCGAGGTTGTCTGCCTGAACAAAAGCAGATAGTGTTTTCGGAAGAATCGAGTATTCAGCTTTTGCGTTTAGTACAAAATACGCTCGGGAAATAGTTGCTTCAATGGTGGTAGCTTCACGTTTTGCACGATTTTTATAAATCCCGTTGACACTAATAGAAAAGTTTGAGATCTGATATAACACAGAGAAATTACCCAAAAATCTGGCGTGAGATGAAATGTAAAAAGAAGGCGTCGCCTCGCTGCTTTCGCTGTGCAGCCAGGTAAGGCCTGTGGTCAGCCAGATTTTCTGACTATCTGTTAATGTTTTCGTATACTGAAAATCGAGTTCTGCTCCGGTTGTATTGACGCTTGCGACATTTTTTGCTAAGCCGTAAATTCCGTTTGGGGACAGGTTATCTTTTCTTGGCATCTGTGCATAAGGCGTTGATGTGTAATCGATAAGATTATCCTGGCGACGTTGAAAAAAGGTCCCTGAAATCTTGAAGTCTGAAAGAAACCAGTCTGCGCCAGCCTCGTAGCTAAATGAACTTTCTGCTTTCAATGATGGGTCACCAACGCTGCTTCCGTTGCTGACGATAGGTTTGTTGTAATTATTGTAACGCTCCGTAAAATCAGCATCCCGAATGGTTTTTCCCGCACTTCCGCGCAACTGCCAGTGCTCTTGTTTATAGGAAATATTAACCTGAGGGACTGCTTCGGTTCCAATATTTTCCCGCCAGTCAAAGCGGATCGACGGACTTATGGTAAAGGACTCTCCGATTCGCTGCGACAATGTAACGAATGGTGCCAGCTGATTAATCGAGTGGTTTCCGCGGTCATTGGAAGCAATGTTTTTGTTTTGAAAATTAAGTCCGGCAACAAGGGTTGTGCTGTTTGTCAGGATCTGCTGCCAGGTCAGTAAACCTTGCCATAACTTTGATTTGCTATTATTGCGGATTGATGTAGAATTAAACAGATATTGATCCTGAACAAATTTGTAGCCCGCATCAAATGAAAACGCTGAATTTCCTTTTTTATAACCAAATTTAATCTGGTTCCAGAAAGTTTTTACTTGTTCATCCGCGGTATCTGCTCTGGAGGTCGTGTAGAAATTTTGAGCAGAAAAATCCCTGTGGTCAAAAGACGAGCGCAAGGCCACATTCCATTCGGGTGACAACGCATAGTTAGCTGAGAGAGACAAAGTGTTATTATGAAAATAACCGTTGGTACCCCTTTGCTGAACGCCGTCAGCATTATTGGATACGCCGCCAATAGAAGCTGCGAATTTATCACGTTGAATAAAAGCGCCGGCATTCGCGCCAAAAAATCCATACTGGCCTCCGCTTACAGATCCGGATACGGTAGTTTTATGATTATTGGATTCCTCTTGCGCTGCCGCAATTTTTGCTGCAAAAGTTTTTGATATAACATTGATAACACCACCCACTGCCTCAGAACCATAAATTGCAGAAGATGCACCTTTTAAGACTTCAATGCGCTCGATCTCTGATGGCGCGATTGGGATATAACTGCTGAAATGACCTGTGTTGGGATCATTCAATCTTAATCCATCCAGGATAACCAGAACCTGCTGATATGTTCCTCCCCGCAGGACAATGTCACTTTGTGAACCCATCGGGCCGCGCGCCTGCATTTCAACACCAGGCACATAACGTAACAAATCATCAATGCTATGAACAGGAAGATTTTGGAAATAATCTCCTTTGATTACCGCGATATTACGTCCCGATTCGGAGGCGCGTTTTTCAATTAATGAGGAGGTAACCGTTACAGGGTCAAGCGAAATTTCCTGTGCCTTTAAAACGTGAACCGTGAAAAACAAGAAAAAAGAAATGTAGAGTTTTGACAATTTCATGAACAATCAATTTTGATACTGGCTGCAAAAGTATCGCCTCTCCGGACTGTCCATCTGCTCCGGTTTTGAGATATAAGGTAGTCCGGTAACATTGGCTACTCCGCAGGATCATCCGTGAGCTCTCTTTTTTTCTTTTTTACAAGCCTGAAAAGGGTGCCCTTTTCTTCTTCCGGCGTTTGATCTCCCAACAATATTCCCCAGGCTTCCAGTCCTTCCACACGATCGAAAATTACTTTCAGCATCGCTATTGCCGGGATGGATAGAAACATACCGGAAACGCCTGCCAGCGCACCTCCAACTAATACTCCGATAATGGACACCAATGCGTTGATCCGAACTTTTGAGCCAATAACCAAAGGAACAAGGAAATTATTATCTACAAACTGGACTGCTAAAAAGATACCGACAACGCCCAGGATTGTGTCAATTTCAGGATGGCTGATAAAGGTGACAAGCACCGCAAGTACTGTAGCAACAAGACCGCCGATGTAGGGTACCAGGTTTAAAATTGCAGCCATAATGCCTAATAAAATTGCATACTGAACATTTAAAATTAATAACCCGACACAATTTAAAACTGCAACGCAGGTTGTTTCGAGCAACAATCCCACCATGTAACTTTGAATAATAGCTTTAATCTCATGTAATACTTCGGTCACTTTTGCCTTGTGTTTTTGTGTAAAAAGCACAATCATAAAATGTATCAGCATTGCACGGTAATAAAGCAAAAGGAAAATGTAAATGGGAAGGAGGATCAAAGTTCCGAGCGGGCCGGTTACAACGCCCAGCGTTTCTCCTCCTTGAAAATTTTCAAGGGTTTGAGTCTGGGCTTTTTGGATATACTGATCCTGCTGACGATAACTGAGACTATACTCCCGCCGGATCCACCGGCGAATTTCGCGATAGGTATCATTGATATTCTTTTTAAGTTTTGGCAGTTCGTCAGAGAAATCAGCGAGCTGCATGGACAGCAAAACAGTTACGCCGGCTACGAGTAAAATTGCCAGGGTAACGGCCATGCTGATTGCTAAAACTTTCGGGAAGCCCCTGCGCATCAACCAGCCTTCGACAGGATGAAGTAAAACTGCAATGAGCCCCGCCATGGCCAGCGGAACAATAATGTCTTGTCCGAGATAGATGGCAAGGGTGATCAGTGCCAGCGCGATCAGCGTATGTGAAAGCTGGTGGTAAAATGGCCGGGGCGCAAGAGAACTCATAAAAGGTACAGTAAAATCAG
>Ga0247803_1001445_pt1 | contig 12494 bp, 16 predicted proteins | sample UWRJL014104B1_FD_180928 | JGI IMG/M metagenome (GOLD analysis project Ga0247803, IMG submission 180928) | Plant litter microbial communities from Arlington Agricultural Research Station in Wisconsin, United States - UWRJ-L014-104B-1 | ecosystem: Environmental > Terrestrial > Plant litter >...
GTGAGGAGGAGCTCGGCGAGGCCGTCGAGCACGGTTTCGGCGTTGTCGGCGTCGGTGGCCAGCGTGACGCTGTCGCCGTGGTTGATGCCCAGCGAGATGACGCCGAGGATGCTGGCGGCGTTGACCGGCTTGCCGTCACCCTTCTGCAGGGTGACCGGGGCGCCGGCCGCGGCGGCGGCCTTGGTGAAGAGTTTCGCGGGGCGTGCGTGCAGCCCGTGCGTCGATCCGATCTGTACGGTGCGTTCGACCATGTGTCGCGCCATGCCTTTCCAACGTGCGGGATTGTCGCGGGCCTCAGTCGAGGACCCGGCTTCGTGCGGGCGGCCGGCAGCAGCCGGCAAGGGGGTGAAGCGGTGTGGCTGACCAGGGGTCAGACCCACGACCGTTCGTGTTCGGCAGTCACGGCCAGGTCGAGTGCCACGGCGCCGTCACGCGCCGAGAACACCGACGTGGGCAGGAGGACCACGCCCACGCCGCGCTTTTTCGCTTGAGCGCTGATGCGGTCGAAGCGGGGGGCGAGGTGGGGACCCACCAGGAGAACGTCGATGGTGTCGAGCGAGGACGGCAGGTCGGATTCGCTGCCGGCGACGACCGCGAGGGTGAGCCCGCGTTCCTTGCCGGTGACCCGCAGCCGGTGGGCCACGAATGCGCTGGATGCTCCGGCACCGCAAACGATGAGAATCTTCATTGATTCTTTCCTTTCATCGAACTTGTGAATGCAACACTTACTGTCCTCTACCCAGACTTCCCGCGCCACCAGAGCCTTTTCCGCAGGGTGCGGAAACACGTCGGGGTTCTACCGTGCCGGGCCCGCACTCTGCTTGACTACTCTTGAGACAATGGAGTTGCGCACGATGAGTGATAAACAGACGCGGTTGCTGGACTTCCTGTCCCAGACATCCAGCTGGATCACGGCAGGCGAACTTGCTGACCGCTTGGGGGTGACCCCGCGCAGTGTGCGCAGCTATGTCACGGCGGTGAAGGCGGCCGCGCATCCGCTCACCGTCATCGAATCGGGCACCGCCGGCTACCGGCTCAACCGCGACGAGTTCGCCAGTTTCACCGCCCAGCACCGGTCCAAGGTGCGCGAGGCGGATGCCGACACTCCGCAGCAGCGCCTGTCCAGCCTGGTACGTCGGCTCACCGAATCGCCCGACGGTCTCGACGTGTACGAGGTCGCGGCGGAGAACTTCGTCAGCGACTCCACCGTGGAGGCGGACCTGGCCCGGGTGCGGTTGATGCTGCCGGACAGCGGCCTGACCCTGGTGCGGCACGGCAGCGTCGTCACCCTCACCGGCTCCGAGACCGACCGGCGCCGGCTGCTCAGCCGGATGTTCCGCGAGGAGAGCGCCCGCGGCATGATCGACCTGGAGACCATCCAGCGCGAGTTCACCTCCGGCCAGGCCGGCGCCGACAGCCTCGGCGCGTTCAAGACCGACCTCATCGAGGTGCTCGACGGTCAGGGCTATTTTGTCAACGAGTACGGCATCAACAATGTGCTGCTGCACGTGGCGATCGCGATCGACCGGGTCACCAAGCACCTCTCCCCCGCGCCGGCCGTGGCCGAGCCGCCGTCGGAGCTGGCGACCTCGTTGTCCAGCCTGATCATGAAGCACTTCGACGTGTGCCTGGGCAGCGGCGACCTGGCCTACCTGTCGTTCCTGCTCACCACCCGGGTGATCACGCCCGGGCACGATCAGCCGGCCGAGACCCTGATCGAGAGCTACGTGCGGCCGGAGGAGCTCGCCGCGATGCGCGCCATCGTGGACCGGGCCAGCCAGGAGTACCTGGTCGACCTCGACGATGACGATTTCATCGTGCGGCTGACCCTGCACGTGCGCAACCTGATCAACCGGGCGCACGACAAGTCGTACTCCCGCAACCCGCTGACCCGGTCGATCAAGACCTCGTACCCGCTGATCTACGAACTGGCCGTGTACATCGCCAGCGAGCTGCAGCGCGCCGAGCAGATCGTGATCAACGACGACGAGATCGCCTACATCGCCATGCACGTGGGCGCGCACCTCGAGCAGCAGGTGCGCCGGGTGGAGCTGGTGACCTGCGCGATCGTCTGCCCCAATTACTACGACATGCACGTGCTGCTGCGCGAGCGCATCGAACGGGTGCTCGGCGACGACCTCGACGTCGTCGCGGTGATCACCCGCTCCGACGTGGCCTGGGACTCCCTCGACGCCGACCTGGTGCTCACCACCATCGACCCCCAGCTGCACGCCGACGGGGTCATCGTGATCCAGCCGTTCCTCACCCAGGGCGACATCGACCGCATCCGCCAGCACGCCAGCCGGGTGCGCCGGATGCGCCGCCGCGCGCGCCTGAAGGACGACCTGCTGCAGTTCTTTGACGAGTCGTTGTTCTCCCGCAACTTCTACGCCCGTGACGAGACCGCGATGATCACCGCGCTGGGCGAGCGGATGATGACGCGCGGGCTGATCGACCAGAGCTACGTCGACGGCGCCATCGAGCGCGAGCTGATGTCCTCCACCGCGTTCACCGACAACCTGGCCGTGCCGCACGCGATGTCGATGAGCGCCAAGCAGACCTCCATCGCCATCGTGATCAACGACGCCCCGATGGACTGGGGCGACAACCGGGTGAACGTGGTCGCGCTGATCGCGTTCAGCGCCGCGGGCCGCAGCACCTTCCAGGCGGTCTTCGACCAGTTCGTCGAGGTCTTCTCCGACCGCCTCGAGGTGCAGCGGCTGATCAAGCGCTCCGTCGACTTCGCCTCCTTCATCGACGAGCTCGTCCACGTCATGGACGCCTAGCCCGCCGCTCCCCTTCTCGCTGGTCGAGCTTGTCGAGACCCCGCAACGGACAATTGCACCCGGCACACCGGGTGCAATTGTCCGAACTGGCAACAGTTGGCCCGGATGCCGGTCGGAGCGAGGGGCCTAGGGGCGGAGGGTGGAGACCAGGCGGCGCACCAGGCGGGTGCGGCGGCGCGCGTAGGGCGCGGCCACCAGGCCGAGCACATCCGGATGCGCCGGGGTGCGCAGCACGGACTTGTCGTGACTGAACAGCGCCACCGAGCGTTCGCCGTGGTAGCTGCCCATGCCGCTGGCACCCACCCCGCCGAACGGCAGGCCGGGAACCATCAGGTGCGACATCGGTGCCCCCAGCCCGACGGCGCCGGAGGACGTTCGCGTGAGCAGCGCCCGCACGGCCGCCCGGCTGCGGGTGAACGCGTACAGGGCCAGCGGCTTGTCCCGCGCGCCGATGAACTCGATCGCGTCGGCCAGGCCGGGCACCGTCACGATCGGCAGGATCGGCCCGAAGATCTCGTCCGTCATCACCGGCGACGTCACATCGACGTCGGCGAGCACCGTCGGGGCGATGTACAGCCCCGCCGCGTCGACCGCCCCGCCGGTCACCAGCCGGCCCTGGTCGAGCATCCCCGCCAGGCGGTCGAATTGCCGCTTGTTCACGATGCGGCCGTAGTCCGGGCTCGTCTGCGGGTCGGCGCCGTAGAGCGCGGCGATGGCGCTCACCAGCAGCGGCTCCAGCCGGGCCGCGACGGCCGGGGTGGTGAGCACGTAGTCCGGTGCCACGCAGGTCTGCCCGGCGTTCGCGAACCGGCCCCAGGCGATCCGCCGGGCCACGCTGGCGAGGTCGGCGGTGCCGTCCACCCACACCGGCGACTTGCCGCCGAGCTCCAGGGTCACCGGGGTGAGGTTCAGCGCGGCGGCCTGCAGCACGATCCGCGCCACCACCCCGTTGCCGGTGTAGAAGATGTGGTCCACCCGCTGCGCGAGCAGCTCGGTGGTCTCGGGGATGCCCCCTTCGACCACGACGACGGCGTCCCGGTCCAGGTACGCGGGCACCAGCCGGGCGATCAGGGTCGACGTGGCCACGGCCAACTCGCTGGGCTTGAGCACCACGGTGTTGCCCGCGGCGATGGCCCCGATCAGCGGAGCCAGCAACAGCTGCACCGGGTAGTTCCACGGCGCGATCACGGTCACCACACCGAGCGGTTCGCGCACGATCTGGGCGGTGGAGGGCAGCAGCACCAGCGGCACCGGCACCCGGCGCGGCCTCAGCCAGCGCCCGAGGTGCCGCAGGGTGTGGTCGATCTCGCGCACCAGAATGCCGATCTCGGTCAGGTCCGATTCGGTGGGGCTCTTCCGCAGGTCGCTGAAGAGGGCGTCCTGCAGGGCGCCCTGGTTCTCGACGAGCAACCGCCGCAAGGCCCCGAGCTGGTCGCGCCGCCAGGCGATCGGCCGGCTGCGGCCGGAGTCGAAACCGTCGCGCATCCGCTGGACGGCGGCGGTGACGGTCGGCGCGGCCGGGGCCGGACTGGGCAGAGTGACGGGTGCGGAGAGGGAGACCATTCCGCCAGCCTATTACGAAACAGTTCGCTTTCGTTTCATAAATGGAGTACTTTCGGGAGCATGACCTCCCCGCACGCTTCAGCACCCAGCACTCCGGATGCGCCCGCCTCCCTCGCCGCGCTCGTCGCCTTCGTCGACACCCTCGAGTCGCGGGTGCGGCAGGACGGCTCGGGCAGTGCCCTGCTGAGCCCGCGCGGAAATTACAGCTTCTCGCAGACCGTGCAGCACGCGGCGCAGAGCATCGGCTACTCCATGACGGGGTACCCCCGGTTGGCTCCGGTCTCGCTGCGGGTCACGGTGGGCCGCGCCGTCAAGCACCTCTTCCTGCGCCGTGGCGCGATGCGGCACAACCTCTCGGCCCCGGTCTCCGGCGCGCCCGACCTCGACCCGGGCCTGCGCGATCTCGCCGCGATCGCGGTCCTCCGCGCCACCGTGACCCGGCTCGCCGGCTTCGACGGCGCGCTGCAGCCGCACCCGACTTACGGTCGCTGCACCAAGGAACAGGTGGCGAGCCTGCAGACCCTGCACCTGCGCGAGCACCTGCCCGGCGTCGACGAGCCGGTCTCCCCCGGCCGCACCCGATGAGCACCACCGGCCCCCGCGGCCGCCCGATGGATGTGCGGGTCGACGACGCCGTCATCGCCGCCACCACCGCCCTCCTGGCCGATCACGGCTACGGCGCCCTCACCACCGCGGCCATCGCCCGGCGGGCAGGGGTCTCCACGGCGTCGCTCTACCGGCGCTGGGCGTCCAAAGAAGACCTCGTCGCATCCGCCGCCCGCACGATCGTGGCCGACTCGCTCAGCCCCGACGACACCGGCACCCTGCCCGGCGACCTCGGCGTCCTGATCGGCAACAAGATCGACGCGCTCAGCGGTGACCTCGGCCTGGTGCTCAAGACCCTCGCGGGCCAGGCCGCCCACGACCCCGCCATCGCGGAGATCCTCGAGCGCGAGATCGCCGACGCGACGACCGCGCACATCACGGCCATCCTCGACCGGGCCGCCGTCCGCGGTGAGCTCGAGCCCGGCTACAACGCCCAGGATGCGGCCGACCTCACCATCGCCCTCGTGACGACCCCGCTGCTCCTCCGCGCCGACGGCCCGGCCGCGGTCGCCCGCCTGGTGCCCGGTCACCTTGTGGCCACGGTGCTGGCAACGTTGCCCCGCACAGGCTCAGCGCGTTACTAAAGGCGGAGAAACTCGCGACACGCCGCACACCCGGCCACCGGATGCGGCGTGTCCCAAAAAACTCCGCCTTTACGCCAACAACACCAACAGTTACGCCAGCGGCACCGGCGTAATCCCGAACTGAGCCAGCCCAGCCGCCCCGCCGTCCTCGGCCGTGAGCACCCAGATGCCGTCCTTGTGCACGGCCACGCTGTGCTCCCAGTGCGCGGCGGCCTTGCCGTCGCTGGTGGCCACGGTCCAGTCGTCGTCGCGGGTGTACGTCTCGATGTCGCCGAGCACCACCATCGGCTCGATCGCCACGACCAGGCCGGGCTTCACGTCCGGGCCCTTCTGGCGCACCCGGTAGTTGAACACCGGCGGTGCCTCGTGCATCGATTTGCCGATGCCGTGGCCCACGTAGTCGGTGAGGATGCCGTAGCTGCCCTGCGACTCGATGTAGTCCTCGATGGCCTCCCCGACCTCGTTGAGGTGCCGGGCCTCGGCCAGTCGGGCGATGCCGTGCCACAGCGACTGCTCGGTCACGCGGGAGAGCTCCTGGCGCTCGGCCACGAGCTCGGGCCGCGACGGGTCGGGCAGCACGAAGGTGAACGCGGCGTCGCCGTTCCAGCCGTCGAGGATGGCGCCGCTGTCGATCGAGACGATGTCGCCGGCGCCCAGAACCCGCGAGTTCGGGATGCCGTGCACCACGTCGTCGTTCACCGAGGCGCACACCGTGTGGAAGTAGCCCTGCTCGAGCTTGAAGTTGGGCTGGCCGCCCAGGGCCACAATGGCGCCTTCAGCGGCCGCATCCAGCTCGAGCGTGGTGACGCCCACCTGCATCGCCGCACGCGCCGCCACGAGCGACGCAGCGGTCGCCAGGCCGGGGGCCAGCATCAGGCGCATCTGCGCCGGGGACTTGTAGATGGAGCGGCGAAGGGCCACAGTCATACCTGCAAACTAAGTCGTCGTGCGGAGCCGGCGCCTAAAAAGCGTCCGGGTGAAAAAACGAAAGGGCGCCGACCGAAGCCGACGCCCCCTCACAGCAATCTAGACGGATGCCGCCACGGAGTCGGTCGGACCGACGGCGTGCAGGCCGCGCTCGGCCAGGGCCGCCACGATCCGGTCGGTGACCTGGTCGACGGCACCGAGGCCGTCGATGGTGACCACGACGCCGCGCTTGTCGTACAGGTCGATCAGCGGAGCGGTCTGCTCTTCGTACACGTCGAGGCGGTGACGGATGACCTCGGCCGTGTCATCGGCGCGGCCCTGCTCGGCGGCCCGCTTGAGCAGCCGTGCGACGACCTCGTCGGTGTCGGCGACGATCTGCACGACGGCGTCGAGCGAGGTGCCCTCGGCGTCGAGCAGGCGGTCGAGCTCGAGCACCTGGTCGGTGGTGCGCGGGTAGCCGTCGAGCAGGAAGCCGTTGAGGGCATCCGGCTCCTTCAGCCGGTCGGCGACGATCGCGTTGGTCAGCGAGTCCGGCACGTACTTGCCGGCTTCGATGAACGCCTTGACCTGCAGGCCCAGCTCGGTTTCGGTCTTCACGTTGTGGCGGAAGATGTCACCGGTGGAGATGGCCGGGATGCCGAAGGCTTCGGCCAGGCGCACGGCCTGGGTGCCCTTGCCGGCGCCCGGGGGGCCGATCACGAGGAGGCGGGTCATCGCAGGAGCCCTTCGTAGTGGCGCTGCTGCAGCTGGGAGTCGATCTGCTTGACCGTCTCCAGGCCGACGCCGACGATGATCAGGATGCTGGCGCCACCGAACGGGAAGTTCTGGTCGGCACCGATCAGCGAGAATGCGATCAGCGGGATCAGCGCGATGAGACCGAGGTACAGCGCACCGGGCAGGGTCACCCGGGTGAGCACGTAGTCGAGGTACTCGGCGGTGGGCCGGCCGGCACGGATGCCGGGGATGAATCCGCCGTACTTCTTCATGTTGTCCGCGACCTCTTCGGGGTTGAAGGTGATCGCGACGTAGAAGTACGTGAAGCCCACGATGAGCAGGAAGTAGAACGCCATGTACAGCGGGTGGCTGCCCTGGGTGAGGTTGTTCGTGACCCAGGTGACCCAGGCCTGCGGCGTCTCACCGGCGGCGGGCTGGTTGAACTGGGCGATCAGGGCCGGCAGGTACAGCAGCGACGACGCGAAGATGACGGGCACAACGCCGGCCATGTTCACCTTGATCGGGATGTAGGTGTTGTTGCCGCCATAGGTACGGCGGCCCACCATGCGCTTGGCATACTGCACCGGGATGCGCCGCTGCGACTGCTCGACGAACACCACGCCGGCCACGACCACGAGGCCGATCGCCAGAACGATGAGGAACACGTCGATGCCGCGCTGCTGGGCGATCGAGATGAGGGAGTTGGGGAACTGGGCGGCGATCGACGTGAAGATCAGCAGCGACATGCCGTTGCCGATGCCACGCTCGGTGATCATCTCACCCATCCACATGATGACGCCGGTACCGGCGGTCATGGTGATGACCATCAGCATGATGGCGTACCAGGCGTCGTTGGTGAGCAGCTGCGAGCACTCGGACGAGGCCGAGGTGCCGAACAGGGCGCCGCTGCGGGCCACCGTGATCAGCGTGGTCGACTGCAGGATGCCCAGGGCGATGGTGAGGTAGCGGGTGTACTGGGTCAGCTTGGACTGGCCCGCCGCACCCTCCTTGTAGAGGGTCTCGAAGTGTGGGATCACAACGCGCAGCAGCTGCACGATGATGGAGGCCGTGATGTACGGCATGATCCCCAGCGCGAAGACGGACAGCTGCAGCAAGGCGCCACCGCTGAACAGGTTCACGAGCTCGTAGAGGCCGCTCGTTCCCTGGTTCGCTGCAAGACAGGCTTGCACGTTGCCGAAGTCCACGAATGGGGCGGGGATGAACGAGCCCAGACGGAACAGGGCGACGATGCCCAGGGTGAACCCGATCTTCTTACGAAGGTCCGGCGTGCGGAATATCCGCGCAATGGCGCTAAACAAAAAAGGCCTCCAGTTAGTAACAAAGAACGAGCTTGCCGAGACAGCGTCAGCGCATTAGTCGCTGAGCAGGCTCGACAAGCTCGATCTCGTCTACGGTCTTACTACTTGATCGAGCCACCTGCTGCGACGATCTTCTGCTCTGCTGAGCGGGAGACCTTATCGACTGCAACAGTCAGCTTAACCGCAATGTCACCATTGCCGAGAACCTTGACCTTCTCGTTGTCGCGAACGGCACCCTTGGCGACCAGTGAAGCGATGGTTACATCGCCGCCGGTCGGGTACAGCTCGGCGAGGCGCTCCAGGTTTACAACCTGGTACTCGACGCGGAACGGGTTCTTGAACCCGCGCAGCTTCGGGGTGCGCATGTGCAGCGGCATCTGCCCACCCTCGAAGCCGATACGCACGGTGTAGCGCGCCTTGGTGCCCTTGGTTCCACGACCCGCGGTCTTACCCTTGGATCCTTCACCACGGCCAACGCGCTGCTTGTCCTTCTTCGATCCGGGCGCGGGACGAAGGTGGTGAACCTTCAGAACCTGCGGACGGGCCTCGGTCGGCTCAGTCGGCGCGGCGGCCTTCTTGGCGGCAGCAGTCTTGGCCGGAGCCTTGGCTGCAGCAGCCTTCGTGGTCGTCGCCTTGGGAGCGGCGGCCTTCTTAGCGGCGGGCTTGGTTGCTGCCTTGGCGGTAGCTTCCTTCTCGTCAGCCATTAGTCAATCTCCTCGACCTTCACAAGGTGAGCAACGGTGTTGACGTAGCCACGGTTCTGCGAGTTGTCCTCGCGGATCGTGACGGCGCCAATGCGACGCAGGCCCAGGCTGCGAAGCGTGTCGCGCTGGTTCTGCTTCTCACTAATTTTGGACTTGATCTGCGTAATCTTCAGCTGAGCCATTAGGCACCTGCCTTCGCGCTTGCGGCGGCTGCTGCTGCAGCCGCGTCGGCACGCAGAAAACGGGCCGGAGCCACGTCTTCGTAGGGAAGGCCACGGCGAGCCGCGACTGCACGAGGCTCTTCGAGCTGGTGCAGGGCCTCCACCGTGGCGTGCACGATGTTGATGGTGTTCGACGAACCGAGCGACTTGCTCAGCACGTCGTGGATGCCGGCGCATTCGAGTACGGCGCGCACCGGGCCACCGGCGATAACGCCGGTACCTGCTGCGGCCGGACGGAGAAGAACGACTCCGGCAGCTGCTTCACCCTGAACGGGGTGCGGGATGGTCAGGCCGACGCGGGGAACGCGGAAGAAGTTCTTCTTCGCTTCCTCGACGCCCTTGCTGATTGCGGTCGGGACCTCGCGGGCCTTACCGTAACCAACGCCTACCAGGCCGTTACCGTCTCCGACGACGACCAGAGCGGTGAAGCTGAAGCGACGACCACCCTTGACGACCTTGGAAACACGGTTGATCGTGACGACGCGCTCGAGGAACTGGCTCTTCTCGGCGTCACGGCTTCCGCGCTCACGGTTCGGGCTGCGCTCACGGCCACCACGGCGAGCCTCACGAGGCTCGTTCTGCGGCGGCGTGGTCGAAGCTGCGGTTTCCACCGGAACTTCAGTGACGACGTCAGCTTCCTTCGCTGCTGCGGTGCTACTGGATTCAGTGCTCACAGGTCCAACCCTCCCTTTCGGGCTCCTTCGGCGATGGCTGCGACGCGTCCTGCGTACTTGCTGCCACCACGGTCAAATACGACGGCTTCGATACCGGCGGCTTTGGCGCGCTCGGCGACGAGCTCGCCGACCTTGTGCGCCTTGGCGGTCTTGTCACCATCGAAGGTGCGCAGACCGGTTTCGAGAGTCGACGCCGACGCGAGGGTGAAACCCTTGCTGTCGTCAACGACCTGCACGAATACGTGGCGAGCCGAGCGGGTGACGACGAGACGCGGACGAAGCGCGGTCCCCTCGATCTTCTTGCGAAGACGTGCGTGCCTGCGTCCGCGGGCAGCCGACTTGCTTTTTCCTCTAGTTCCGAGACCCATGGTTACTTACCACTCTTTCCGGCCTTGCGGCGAACAATCTCGCCGGCGTAACGCACACCCTTGCCCTTGTAAGGCTCAGGCTTGCGAATCTTACGGATGTTTGCGGCAACCTCACCGACGGCCTGCTTGTCGATACCGCTGACCGTGAGCTTGTTAACGCCCTCAACGGTCAGGGAGATACCAACGGGCGGCTCAATGAGGACCGGGTGCGAGAAGCCGAGGGCGAACTCAACAGAGGTGCCCTTCTGTGCGACGCGGTAACCGGTACCGACGATCTCGAGTCCCTTGGTGTAACCCACGGTGACGCCGATGATCTGGTTGGCGATCAGGGTGCGGGTCAGTCCGTGCAGCGAACGCGAAGCGCGCTCGTCGTCGGGACGGGTGACCAGAACCTGGCCATCGGTGACCTGGACCTCGATGGGGTTGGCGACGGTGAGCGCGAGCTCGCCCTTCGGACCCTTGACGCTGACGGCCTGGCCGTTAGCTTCGACCGTGACACCCGCGGGGATCTCGATCGGAAGTCTTCCAATACGTGACATTGTCGGCTACCACACGTAGGCGAGAACTTCTCCGCCTACGCCCTTCTTCTCAGCCTGGCGGTCGGTGAGCAGACCGCTGGAGGTGGACAGGATGGCAACGCCGAGGCCGCCGAGAACCGTGGGGATCTCAGTCGACTTTGCGTACACGCGCAGGCCGGGCTTGGAAACCCGCTTGATGCCGACGATGGAACGCTCGCGGTTGGGGCCGAACTTGAGGTTCAGCGTGAGGGTCTTTCCGACCTCTGCATCCTTGACATCCCAGGCAGAGATGTAACCCTGTGCCTTGAGGATGTCTGCGATGTGCGCCTTGAGCTTGCTGTGCGGCATCGACACTGTGTCGTGGTACGCCGAGTTAGCGTTGCGCAGTCTGGTCAGCATATCTGCGACCGGATCTGTCATTGTCATTTTGTGGTGCCTTTCTCGCCTGGTTTCGTGCACCCGTTACACGGATGACGACCTGTGGTGGTGGAGGGGGCCGAACGGTTGTCCGGCCCCCGGAGGTAAAGCTAGTTTAGGAGTTCTCGGCCGTCTTGAACGGGAAGCCGAGCGCCTTGAGCAGCGCGCGACCCTCGTCGTTGTTCTTGGCGGTCGTCACAACAGTGATGTCCATACCGCGAATACGGTCGATCCGGTCCTGGTCGATCTCGTGGAACATAACCTGCTCCGTGAGACCGAACGTGTAGTTGCCGGCGCCGTCGAACTGCTTGTCCGAGAGGCCGCGGAAGTCGCGGATACGGGGCAGTGCGAGGCTGAGCAGCCGGTCGAGGAACTCCCACATGCGGTCGCCACGAAGTGTGACGTGCGTGCCAATGGGCTGTCCTTCACGCAGTTTGAACTGCGCGATGGACTTGCGTGCCTTGGTGACCTGCGGCTTCTGGCCGGTGATCTTGGTGAGGTCGGCGACGGCGCCATCCATGATCTTGCCGTCGCGTGCTGCCTCGCCGACACCCATGTTGACGATGATCTTCGTCAGGTTGGGTACCTGGTGGACGTTGGTGAAACCCAGGTCCTTGGCGAGCTGCAGGGAGATCTCTTCGCGGTACTTCTGCTTGAGACGCGGCAGAACGACGGGCTTTGCGCCCTCGGTTGCGATGTCAGTCATTAGAGGTCCTTACCGCTCTTCTTGGCGTAACGAACGCGGACCGTCTTGGTGACGCCGTCCTTCGTTACCTCTTCGAGACGGAACCCGACCTTGGTCGGCTTCTTGGTCTCCGGGTCGACGAGCGCGACGTTGGAAGCGTGAATCGATGCTTCCACAGTCTCGATGCCGCCGGTCTTGGAGCCGCGCTGGGTCTGGCCGACGCGAACGTGCTTCTTGACGAAGTTGATTCCTTCGATCAGGACGCGGTTCTTCTCGACCTGTACCTCGAGCACACGACCCTGCTTGCCACGGTCTCCGCCGCGAGCCTGGGTGCGGCCGGTGATGACCTCAACGAGGTCACCCTTCTTGATTCTGGCCATGATTTAGATAACCTCCGGTGCCAACGAA
>Ga0247803_1001446_pt1 | contig 12479 bp, 12 predicted proteins | sample UWRJL014104B1_FD_180928 | JGI IMG/M metagenome (GOLD analysis project Ga0247803, IMG submission 180928) | Plant litter microbial communities from Arlington Agricultural Research Station in Wisconsin, United States - UWRJ-L014-104B-1 | ecosystem: Environmental > Terrestrial > Plant litter >...
AGTACTTATGCAATTTGGCAAATTTTTAGGAATGATGTTTCTGCTCTTTGGCGGCTTACTCACTTTTATGTTAGATAACAGCCTGCGGGCAGGCGACGTTATCCTTAAAATTTTAGTCGCCGGCCCGGCCCTGGCGGTAGTTGGCATCGCGCTGCTCTTTTTTCATGGTGGCAACATTACCTTAAATGAAATCAACGCCAAGCAAAAAGAGCCGGGCGTATTTATTGAGGAAGCGCCAAAGTCGCATAAAATTGTGTGGGGTGTTGCGCTTGCAGCCGGTGTTATACTGGCCATGAACTGGAACATTTTTCTTTAGGGGGGTACCACCTTTGCTAAAATATTAAATTATTTATAAACCAAAGTACAGCGTTTAGTTATGCCGTATCTTTGGTTTCTTTATTTTTATTGCCATGAAAAAGATTACCGAAGCTGTAGTGCGCAAAGATGCCTCTGTACATAAAATACAGTTTGATAAAGAGTGGTTTTACTCTGTTGAGGATATGGAAGACTACCTTAACGAAGACCTGTCCGGTGTAGAAACCGTAAGCCTGCCTATGGATATTTTTGGCGAAATGCTCAATGTAAAATGCGCCACCTGGGAAGATATAGAGCGATTTTTGCAAAAAGAGCCCCTGGAAAATTTTCGCGGAAGCGTGTTTAAAAACCCGCCACAGCCAGCTAAAAAGCCCGTAACACGCGGGAGGAAGAAATAGTTTAAGCTAATAGCGATTAGCTTTAAGTATTTAGCTTTCAGCAGTAGTGAAGCTTATCTTAATACTTAATTCTCAATACTTAATTCTCAATACTTAATACTAAAAATAAAAAAGCAGGCCTGTAAGCCGGATTCTGTATCCCCGCCTAAGCGGAAACCCTTATCATTTATCTGGTGGTAACATTGCTGTTGCCATCTATCTGCCTACCCCCCGGCATCGGGCGGGCCGCCCTACATATAGCCGGTATACATGGCATTTCACCGCATAGAGTTTACCTGTTTTCACTACAGCATTACCTGTACATACTTTCTGCTGCACTTGTCCTCCCTTCGCCGGGGCGAAAGTGACGGGCGTTACCCGCTATGCTGCCCTGTGGTGTCCGGACTTTCCTCCCCACACCTGGGCGTGGAGCGATAAGGCGGCCTGCTTGGGCAAAGATAGTTTTTAATTTTATATTTTTAGGGGAGATATACATCCCAGACACAGCGAAACGCATCATATGCGATTTTTTAGAGTTTTGCCACGAATTGCACAAATTTGCACGAATTTCAGCAGCATTTGAATTAGTGAAATTTTAAAATCAATTAAAAACGAATTAAAATGCTGCTGAAATTCGTGCAAATTTGTGCAATTCGTGGCTTAAATTTTTATTGATCACAAGTATACCTAGCATTCCCATTACTCGAACGACTGCATCATTACCAGTTTCTTATATGTGCCGTCAAGGGCTATGAGCTGGTCGTGCGTGCCCTGCTCTACAATCTGGCCCTTTTTCATTACCACAATGGTATCGGCTTTTTGTATGGTGCTCAGCCTGTGGGCTATCACTACCGATGTGCGGTTTTGCATCATATTATCCAGCGCTTCCTGCACCAGCTTTTCGCTTTCGGTATCCAGGGCAGACGTGGCTTCATCCAGTATCATTATCGGCGGGTTTTTAAGCACCGCACGGGCTATGCTAAGGCGCTGTTTTTGCCCGCCTGAAAGGTTACCGCCGCCTTCGCCTATATTATAGTCAAGCCCTTCAGACTGACCCATAACAAACTCATAAGCATTAGCCACTTTAAGCGCGTTTATAATTTCGTCTTCGGTTGCGCTTGAACGCCCTATGAGCATGTTGTTGCGCACGGTGTCGTTAAACAAAATGCTGTCCTGCGTTACAAGCCCGGTAAGGCCGCGTAATGAGTTAAGCTTTATATCGCGGATGTCAGTCCCGTCTATTTTTATACTGCCTTCCTGCACGTCGTAAAAGCGTGTAAGCAGGTTAGCTACCGTACTTTTACCGGAGCCAGACTGCCCCACAAGGGCTACCGTATGGCCTTTAGGTACGGTAAGCGAAAAGTTTGTAAGCACATTTTTTTCGTCTTTATAGTAAAACGAAATGTTCTCTATAGTAATGTTGCTGTTAAATGTATGTTTTTCTATCGCATCAGGTTTGTCGTCAATGGCTACAGGGGCCTCCAGTATCTGCACGATGCGTTCTGCCGACGCTGTACCTCGCTTAAGGCTGTAGCTGGCTTTAGAGATGTCTTTAGCCGGGGTAAGGATGTTATAAGCCATTAGGATGTAGCCCAAAAAGAACCCGGCTTCCATACTCTGGTCTTCAAAAACTAAATAACCGCCATAAACAAGTAGGACAGAAATGATAAGTATACCCAGGAATTCGCTCATAGGCGAAGCAAGGTTTTGGCGGTTTGCTACGGTGTTACTGTGCTCAAAAAGCTTGTTGCTGGTATCGTCGAATTTCTTGCCAAAGACCGCTTCCGCCGTAAATGATTTGATGATTTTTAGTCCGCCCACGGTTTCCTCAAGTATTGATAACACCTGGCCCTGTTCGCGCTGCAAAAGCATCGACTTCTTCTTAAGCGTTTTACCCACCTGCGATACTAAAAATCCGGCTATGGGTATAAATACAAATACAAACAGGGTTAGCTTTACGCTCAGCATAAGCATGGCCCCTAATGTAAAGAGTATGGTAAGCGGCTCTTTTACAATCATCTCAAGGATGTTTTGCAACGAACTGCTTATTTCGTTTACATCGGTAGTAAGGCGCGAAATAATATCGCCCTTAGTGGTTTTTGCATAGTAAGAAGCCGGCAGCCTTACAATACGGGCATACATGGCTTCCCTTATGTCTTTAATAAGCCCGTTGCGCAGGTAGGTTATAAAATATACCGCTAAATAAGTAGTTAGGTTTTTTAGCAGGAAGATAACCATAATCATCCCTATGATGTACATGAGTACGGTAAAGACCCCGAGGCGGTCAATTTGCACAGTAAGCACATGGTTGAGCGAATCTTCAAGATATTCTTTTATATATCCTAAACCTTTGTATACAGGTTCGTTTACAACACGTTTATTATCCTCAAAAATTACTTTTAATACAGGTATAACCGCTATTAGCGATATGGTACTGAAAAACGCGCTCAGCACGTTAAAAAAGATGTTTAAAAAAACATACTTTTTATAAGGCAGTGCTAAGCGCGCTATTTTTTTATAATCACTCATTTAGTTTACTTGAGGTCAAGCTCCTCTACAATATTCTTGATTTTTTGGTCAAGCGCTTCTTCTACACGCTTAAAGTTTTTAACATCATCAAGCGTGTCGTTCACGCTGAAGTAAAATTTAATTTTAGGCTCGGTACCGCTTGGGCGGGCACATATTTTAGTGCCGTCTTCAAGATAGTAAATAAGCACATCGCTCTTAGGGAAGTGCAGCTGCTCTTCGATACCTGTAAGCAGGTTCTTAGCGGTAGATGACTGGTAATCTTCAAGCATAAGCACGCGCTTCCCGTTAATTTCCTTGCGGGGGTTATCGCGCCAGTCTACCATCATCTGCTGTATTTCGGCAGCACCGTCGCGCCCTTTTTTAGTAAGCGATATAAGGTATTCTTTATAGAAACCGTATTTTACATATAGTTTAAGCAACTCCTGGTACAGCGAGCTGGCTTTGGCTTTAGCCTGTGCCGCAATTTCGCACAGCAACAGGGTAGAGGTAACCGCGTCTTTATCGCGCACGGCATCGCCCACCATGTAACCAAAGCTCTCTTCTCCACCGCCTATAAACTGCTGCTCCGGGAAGTCAACAATCATCTTTGCTATCCATTTAAAGCCAGTAAGGCCCACTTTACACTCTATGCCATAAGCACTTGCAAGTTCATGCATCATAGGTGTAGAAACTATGGTAGAGCCAATAAACTGCTTACCATCCAGCTTGCCTTTTTTCTGCCATTCGCTAAGCAAGAACTCGGTCATTAATATCATGGTCTGGTTGCCGTTAAGCAGCGTCATTATACCGTTACCGTTGCGCACGGCCACACCCAGGCGGTCGGCGTCAGGGTCGGTACCTATTACAAGGTCGGCATTCAGCTGGTCGGCAAGTTCCACGGCCATTTTAAGGGCCTCAGGCTCTTCAGGGTTTGGCGATTTTACAGTAGGGAAGTTACCGTTTGGTACGGCCTGTTCCGCAACTATGTGCAGCTGGCTGTAACCGGCATCTTCAAGCAAATCTGGTATTAATTTTACCGATGTTCCGTGAAGGGGGGTATATACAATTTTAAGCGCGTTCTTGGCTTCGGCGGGGGTGTTGAACGATGCGTTAACTAACGACGATTTTATGAACTCTTTGTCAATGGCATCGCCTATATATTCTATCAGCGCAGGGTTCGATTCAAATTTTATAGCAGCGTAGTCCAGCGCCTCAATAACATTTATTACTTCGTTGTCTTGTGGCGGTACCAGCTGGCCGCCATCCTGCCAGTATACTTTATAACCGTTATATTCTGGCGGGTTGTGCGATGCTGTAAGTACAATGCCCGCATGGCACTTAAGGTATTTTACCGCAAACGAAAGCTCTGGCGTGGGGCGCAGGGCATCAAAAAGGTACACTTTAATACCGTTTGCGCTAAACACATCGGCAACTACTTTTGCAAGCGTGTCGCTATTGTTGCGGCAGTCGTAAGCTATGGCTACTTTTAGTTCCTCGCCGGGGAATGATGTTTTAAGGTAATCAGATAGCCCCTGCGTGGCTTTGCCCAGCGTATATTTATTAATGCGGTTAGTGCCGGGCCCCATAATGCCGCGCATGCCCCCGGTGCCAAATTCAAGGTTACGGTAAAAGCTGTCTTCCAGCTCTTTTGGCGCACTAGCCATCATTTCGATAATAGCGGCCTGTGTTTCGCTGTCAAAAGTTGGTGTAAGCCATACATTTACCTTGTCCAGTACTGTCTTTTCAATTTCCATGATTTTTGTGAGTTTTTTATAACGTGTTGATCAGGTATTAAAATTATAAAGTTTCGCTGATTTTATAGCGTTCTTCGTTGTTTTTTGTGCGCAGTATTATTTCGCCTAAAAAACCTGCGAGAAATAGCTGCGTGCCTATTATCATTGTGGCGAGGGCAATGTAGAACCACGGATTCTCTGTAACCAATATTGTTTTTTGGTTATTCCAAAGTTTATATAGCTTTAAACCGCCTATATACAGGGCCGAAAACATGCCTATTAAAAACATAATTACCCCCATGGCGCCAAAAAGGTGCATGGGCCTTTTGCCAAAACGCGACAGGAACCAAATGGTAATAAGGTCGAGGAACCCATTTACAAAGCGGCTCATGCCAAATTTAGACGACCCATATTTACGCGCCTGGTGCTGTACTATTTTTTCGCCGATTTTTTTAAAACCTGCATTTTTAGCGAGTACGGGTATGTAGCGGTGCATCTCGCCCGAAACCTCTACATTCTTAACCACAACATTTTTATAGGCTTTGAGGCCGCAGTTAAAGTCGTTTAACTTTACACCCGATGTTTTTCGGGCGGCCCAGTTAAAGAGCTTGCTGGGCAGGTTTTTCATTACCACGTTGTCATAACGCTTTTTCTTCCAGCCGCTTACCAGGTCAAAGCCATCCTGTGTTATCATGCTGTACAACCCGGGAATTTCTTCGGGGCTGTCCTGCAGGTCGGCATCCATGGTTATAACCACATTGCCCTGCGCGCGCGCAAACCCGGCGTGCAGGGCCTGGCTTTTGCCATAGTTGCTAAAAAAGCGTATTCCTTTAACGTTAGGGTCGAGCCTGCTTAGGGTGGTTATAACATCCCAGGAAGCATCGGTGCTGCCGTCGTCTATAAAAAGTATTTCGTAGCTGTAGTTGTTTTGCGCCATCACGGCCGCAATCCAGCGGTGCAATTCGGTAAGTGATTCTTCTTCGTTAAGTAGGGGTATTACTATAGATAAATTCATGAATTAAAACGCGCCCGGATTTTCTTTTTTAACAATAGCGCCTACTATTAATGAATTTATAAGCCCTATAAAAGCATATATAAGTACCGACATGGGGAGCATTACATAAGGTTTCATAAAAACCTCGGCTACTTTCATGCCCATCTTTAGGCTTTCAGCAGTCATATTGGGCTGTTTTGCCATATTTTCTTTAGCCTTTTGCATCATTTCAGCCTGAATTTCGGGGAATATCAAATTAAAAATGATGTTGAATATCCCTAACACCAGTGCGGCAATAACACATACAACAACACCTGTTTTGAGCGCCTGCCCAAAAGATATATAGCCACCAGTTAAATTTTTGTAGTAATTGCATGCAAGGAATATGAATAAAAACGGCAGAACCAGATAGTTAAGGACCGCATTAATTATGCCTAACGTTCCGCCTTCCTGCGGGTTAAGGTCAAGGAGATAAAATGCGACATACTCAACTATTAATAATACGCCAAATATGGCTCCATAATTCAGCCCGGCCTTTGATGGCTTTACCGCTCCGGCAGTGGTACTATTGTTTTCCATGGTTTAATTTTTGTTTTGATATTACAAATATACTAATTATGCGATATATGTCGCAAAAAAGGATGCACTGTTACAGCCTAAAATTTATTGAAAACATATTTGATTATAAAAAAATATGTGTACTTTTGCAGCCTGAATTAAATAATATAAATAAAGCTGTACCTGAGTTTATACCTTCTGTAATAAGAAGCCGCAAAATAAGGGCAGCCAAATAAAAACAAAAAATGAAAAAAGGTATCCACCCTGAAAATTACAGATTAGTTGCTTTTAAAGACATGTCTAACGACGAAGTTTTTATTACTAAATCTACTGCTGACACAAAAGAAACAATTACTCACGAAGGTGTTGAATACCCGGTAGTGAAAATGGAGATTTCCCGTACTTCGCACCCATTTTACACAGGTAAATCTAAACTTATTGATACCGCAGGACGTATTGACAAGTTTAAAAATAAATATGCTAAATTTAGCAAAGAGACTAAAGAAACTACTGAAGAGTAATTTTAGTTTTTTGACTGATTTACAGAAGCCCTCCGGAAACGGGGGGCTTTTTTTTTGAGCTCTGAGCTGCTAAGTAGCTAAGCTGCTCAGAAGCTTTTTCACTATCTTAGCCTTATAAAATTTAACCACACCATGAGTACTGAGAAGATGCATTTATCTACTGAAGGGCAGGAGGAGTTATTAAATATTTTAAAAACCCGTTTTGAAAAAAATATAAACCGCCATGCCGGGCTTGAGTGGGATGCCGTAAAAGCAAAACTTGAAGCCAATCCTGATAAGCTGTTTGCGCTTGACCAAATGGAAGCCACGGGCGGCGAACCCGATATAGTGCGATATGATGAAGCTACAGGCGAGTATATTTTTTATGACTGCGCGCCCGAAAGCCCGAAAGGCCGCCGCAGCATTTGCTACGACCATGCCGCACTTAATGCCAGGAAAGAACACAAACCTGCTAACAGTGCTGAAAACATGGCTGCCGAAATGGGCATTAAACTTTTAAGCGAAGAACAGTATCGTGAACTTCAAACGTTGGGTAGCTTTGACCTTAAAACATCCAGCTGGGTGCAAACCCCGGAGGATATCAGGAAACTGGGCGGAGCTATTTTTTGCGATCGCCGCTACAATACTGTGTTTACATACCATAATGGTGCAGAGTCATATTATGGAGCAAGGGGTTTCCGCGGTATGCTGCGGGTTTAGTGTGCATCCCATCACCAAAAAAAGCATATTTCGAAAATAGTTAAATGTTAAAATTATGTTAAAATTAATTTTCTCAGTAACGTTTTCGTAGTTGTAAGCGTCTATTACTTTAAACGGCCTAATCAACCGTAACAATTAAAAATCATTTTATAATTCAATCATCAAAATTCAATCATCATGAAAAAAACGATCATTTGCCTGAGCCTTGCCTTAGCACTATTTAGTAACACTGCAATTGCCACCGCGGCTACATCTTCAACATTTGGGTTAGTTAACGAATACAGGAATGCTACGCCGCTGGCCGTTGCTATTGTTAAGGGGGATATTGCAACAGTAAAGAAATTTATTGAGTACGGAAGCGATGTAAACGAGCTATCTAACGGGCTAACGCCTTTAATGCTTGCCGCACGCTACAACCAGGTAGAAATTATTGACCTGCTGCTGCAAAATGGTGCCAAAATAAAAGCCAAAGATGAAAAAGGCTTAACGGCACTAAAATATGCACAGATGAGCAATGCCGCCGCTGCGATAACCGTACTTAAAAAAGCACTTGAGGCTTAAGGTATTAAATTATACTGTGAGTTGTATAATTTATTTGAAAGCATCCGCCACGGCGGATGCTTTTTTATTTTATTATTTCCTGAATTTGCTTATAAGCCAAATAATAAGCACCACTACCGCTATTACGATAAATATGCCTACTCCCATGCCGACTTTAAAGATGTCTCCTGCTAACTCGCACCCGGTTAAAAGCGAAAGCAGTGCGGCAAACACGCCTAATTTTATTACCCTGTTTTGCATAACGTTTTGTTTTAGGTTATTGAATACTTAAAATTACATCTTGCACTACAGAATTTTCTTAAAAATAAATTAATTGGGTAAAAATTAAGGCTTTACCGTATAAGGCTAAAGTGCGATTTAAATATTTTGTCCTCCCCATATTCCCTATATATTACTTTAAACCAATAGTCGGTAGCAGGCATGGGTGCGCCATTTAGGGTACCGTCCCAGCCACGGTTTGTGGCCGCTGTAAACTGGGTTATTAATTTGCCATAGCGGTCGTATATAAATATGGTAGCCTTAACATTGTTTGCGGGCCTGTCGATGTTCCAATATTCATTATAGGCATCGCCGTTCGGGGTAAAGTAGCGCGGGTAGCTAATGGCAACATAGTTAGGCTCTACGGTAACAATAATCCTTTCAAGGGGGCTTTCGCACCCATCTAGTGTCTGGCTCACATAATAAATTGTTGTCCCAATAGTTGCTGATGAAGGCCCCGGTGCCGCATTAAGCAAGTCCATAGCGCTGTTGTACCAATTAATATTCGTGCCGGTTGCCGTAAGGGGCACGGTAGGGTTGTTGTGCTTATAAGTTATCAGGGTTTCGGTAGCGGGTATGGCCGGGGTAAGCCGTATGGTTACTACAATTTCCGTACGGTCGCTTTCGCAGCCATTGGCCAGCTGGCTTACAAAGTAGCGGTATACCCCCGGCACGGCAGATGAAGGTACCGGAGCGGTAAGCGTGCCTGCACCGCCAAGCGCTTCTGTGTACCATACCAAATCAACCCCTGTAGCGGTAAGGGGGCTGGTAGCGTCACCCTGGCAGTAGCTTACCGCACGGTTGGCTATGGGTGGAGGCAAAATATCTATAATCGTTACGGTTATGGCTACGCGTTCACTTTCGCAGCCGTTGATGCTTTGGCTTACATACCAGGTAGTGGCGCCGGGTACGGCTGATTGCGGCAGGGGCGCGGTGGCAGTGCCAACACCACCCGACGGCTGGCTGTACCACAGCAGGTTTGCGCCTGTGGCCGTAAGCGGTGCTGCCGGGTAATCTTTGCAATAAATAACATCCATAACGCCGGGCGTGGCAGGGACACTTGTTGCGATAGTTACCGGCAATGGCGGCGACAGGCAGTCCGCGGCATTTTTAATACGGATAATATAATCGCCCAGCGCCATTGGTGCCGATGTATTCAGGGTAGCCCAGGTAACCCCGTTATCAAAACTATACTCCTGTGCGATGGAGGTTACGGTTATAACGCCGGTGCTTATGTTGCAGTCGGGCTGCTGCACGCTGACTAACGGTACGGGGGGCGCAGCTAAATCAGGGTTTATATAGGCCGGCGTTGTAGGCGATACACAGCCCTGTGCATTTTTAACCGCGACATTATAATTTCCAGGCAGCAGCCCTGCCATGCTGTTTTGGGTAACCCAGGTGGTACCACCGTCAAAACTGTAGAATGCTGCATTACTGTTAATTGCAATACCGCCGGTGCCCACGGTGCAGGTAGGTTCGGTAATTGATACTAACGGTGCTGCAGGTGCGCCCGCGGGAGTATTTATAACTACTACAAGCGCATCAGATAAGCACCCATATTCGTTAATTACCCTAATATCATAGCTTCCGGGGGTAAGCAGGATTTTTGCGTTACTGCTTTCCCATGTAGCGCCACCGTCAAAACTGTATTGTGGGGCTACGGTGTTTATAGTGATGCTTCCCGTGGAATCGCTGCATGATGTAGCTTGGGCTACACTAATATCGGGCTGTGCCGGGCGGGGCAAAGGGCTGTCTACATGCACAAACCGGTTAAAGCTTACACACCCTATCGCGTCTTTATACACTAGTATGTATTCGCCTTCGGGCACGTTGGCTAATACCGGGTCAGTACTCCAGGTAAGGCCACCGTCAAAACTAAACTCCGCGGCGGCTGCATTAGTAATGGTAATCGAGCCTGATGCGGTACAGGTAGGGTCGGTATATAAAAACGTTGGCAACGGTAAAAATGCCGGCGCCGGGGATAAGTACACTTCTGTAATATACGACTCGCAGCCGGAATTGTACCTAACCTTAAGCTGGTATTCACCGGTTAAAAAGGTTGCCACGGCGTTAGTGCCCCAGGTAGCGCCACCGTCAAAGCTATACTCGTCTGCCGGGGTGGTAATGGTTATGGTGCCGCTGCTGTCCATACAATTGGGCTGCACGGTTGTAGCGGTAGGGGCGGGTATTTTTGACAATACAGTATACTGCTGGCTTATGTAACATTGCCCGCCAGATGTTATCATTACAGAATATACCCCAATGTTAGACGGCATGGCTGCTACGGCATAGGATAATTGTGTCGCCCCCGATACGGCTATACCATTATTATACCACTGGTAGGTTGCCGATGGCGTTAACGCTATGGTGGGGTTTGCCGTAAGCACCAGGGTGTTATCGCAAAAATTTCCTGCCTCGGTTATATAAGAGCCAAATGAAGATGCTTCGTTAAGTACCAGGTTGTCCATTAAAAAATATGGTGCACACCCATTTTGGGGTACTGTTTCTCGTGAAGGATAGCTGTCCGGCAATTCCTTTGGCGGGCCTATCATAATATAATTCACATTGGAAACAGGGGTAAAATTTATGGTAAGCTGCTCCCATGAAGTTGCAGGTGTGTATAAAACGCTCCCTATTTCCTCCCAGCCGGCGGAGTATGTATCCGGGCTGGAAGAAATCGGCAATGCTTCTGTTATACAGGTTCCCGAACCAAACAAAGTAATGTTTACCGGCTCTAAATTTTCGCAGTCAGGAAAGGAAGCTACGTTAAGGTTGAGTATGTAATTTACCCCGGCAAGCATGGGAGAATTAAGGCAACAGCCCGCATATTCTTTCCAGTTGTTCAGATAATAAGCACCCACCACGGCCTCGCCGTCAGGAGGAGGATACGTATTGTATGCGCAATTATAATAATCGGGTGTGCTCGATGTGGCCTGCATCCAACCGGAACAGTAATCCATTTGCGAAATATCATTTGGGCACGTAATGTACTCTTCAAAAGACGGATTAGGTATAATAGTATTGATAACCGGGGTGTTGCACAGGCAGTCAGGGTCGTTAATATCTATAAGGCCGTCGCCATCGTCATCAACAGAATTGTCGCAAATTTCCTGGGCGCTAAGGAAGAGGCTGCAAAGTAATAGTAACGAGGTAAGTAATTGTTTCATTAGTACATGTTGTTAACGCAAGTATTACGTTTTTTTGATTTACCAATTGAATGATTGGCTTAATCGATTGCGTTACTCTTTTATTAAACAGACAAAGAAGAATTCTTTTACCCTACCCCTTAATATATAAATTTGAAGATGTTTTATCAACTTAAAAAATATAGCCGCTAATTACTTCCATTTCACTAATTCAAACGCTGGCTGAAGTGTGTGAAATTGTTGCAATTAGTGGTCTATGCCATGTTTTTCCAAGTTTTACTTGAAATCATGCTAATTGTAACACAACTTTCTTAAAAAATAGATAGTTGGACTAAAATTAACGTATAAGGCTAAAGTGCGAGTTAACTGTTTTTTCTACCCCATATTCTTTATATAGTACTTTAAACCAGTAATCAGTGGCGGGCATAGGGGCGCCATTCAGGGTGCCGTCCCAGCCTATACCCGGCGAAAACACCTGGTTTATCAGCTTGCCATACCGGTCAAAAATAAATACAGTAGCTTTTATACCAAATTTTGGGGTATAGATATTCCATGTTTCATGGCTTCCGTCGCCATTCGGTGTAAAGTAACGCGGATAGCCAATATCAATATAGTTGGGCAGTATCGTTATTGTAATTTTTCGCAGCTCGCTGGTGCAGTCATTAATAGTCTGGCTCACATAATATACCGTTGTACCCAGTTCTTCAGATGTGAATACAGGTTTTTCGCTTAGCGGCTCGTATGCGTCATTATACCATATTATATTTTCACCGGTTGCCGTTAGTGGCATTGTAATGTCATACTGCTCG
>Ga0247803_1001447_pt1 | contig 12472 bp, 6 predicted proteins | sample UWRJL014104B1_FD_180928 | JGI IMG/M metagenome (GOLD analysis project Ga0247803, IMG submission 180928) | Plant litter microbial communities from Arlington Agricultural Research Station in Wisconsin, United States - UWRJ-L014-104B-1 | ecosystem: Environmental > Terrestrial > Plant litter >...
GCTACAATTATAGGTGCAGCTGCATTTGGACCTGTCATCACAGCAACCGCTGTTGGTTTTGATTTTAACCCAACTGTTGACCGTATCCGCTTTGTAACAAATACTGGTCAGAATTTAAGACTACACCCTGAAACCGGCGCTCTTGCCGTAACAGATGGTAACTTGAATGGCGTTCCAAGTACAAGTGTGGGAGCTGTTGCTTACACCAACAGTTTTTCTGGTACAACCACTACCGCTCTTTATGATATCGATCCGATTGCTGATAAGCTTTATTTTCAAAGTAACCCAAACACAGGCCTACTTCAGGAAGTTGGCCCGTTAGGACTGGATATTTCAGAAGTTGGTGGATTTGATATTGCTCCCTTTAAAACAACTGCAGGAAAAGACTATGCAATCGCTTCTGTACTTTTTGGAGGGGCCTGGGAACTTGACTATGTAGATCTATCGTCGGGCAAATTGCAAAAACTGGGTGGACTGCCTTCTGGCAATATTATCGGAATTGCAATTCCTTCACCTGTGGCTTATGCAGTAAGTGCCTCAAAATTAATCATATTCAATCCGATCAATCCTTCGTTAAATACGGTTGAAAAAGACATTACCGGTCTTCCTTCTGGTGTTTCAATTGAAGGTATTGACTTCCGCCCTGCTGATGCAACCGTTTATGCACTCGGCAGCGATAGCAAATTGTATACGATAAACACACTTACAGGAGCTCTTACTTTAAAATCAACACTATCTGTCACATTGAGCGGTGGAATGGATGCTAGTTACGGAGTGGATTTCAATCCTTTTGCAGACCGCTTGCGCGTTGTCAGCAACTCTGGCCAAAATCTGAGAATCAATGTAACAGATGGTGTTACAACTGCGGATACACCGATTACATTCTCAATGGCTTCGAAAGGCGTAAATGGTGCAGCTTACACCAATAGCGTCGTTGGTCTTACTGCCGGAACGCAAACTGTACTTTACGATATTGATAGTGAAACGGATAAGCTATTCAAACAAGATCCTTTGCCAAATGGCGGAATTCTTGCAGAAGTTGGAAATCTTGGAATTGATATTGATAAATCCAACGGATTCGATATTGGAAACATAACCAGTACGGGATATGGCCTGTTTACAGTAGGTGGAGTAACTGGCTTGTATAAAGTAAATATCGGTACGGGAGCAACGACATTGATTTCTTCTTTCCCTTCAGGGGTTAAAGGATTTGCGTTGGGTTTTAACTTATAATAAGAAAACTATACACGCCTAACAGAGTAAATGCAGCCCGGGAAACCAGGTTGCATTTTTCTTTTTGACTCTAATAGAACTGTCTTGTTTAGTCTTCGAGCCTATCCACAAGGAAAACCTGACATCAACCCAATGTATTTAAATCACTTATCTCTACACGATACTTTGCAAGAAAATAATCGGTTGAATAACCTGATGTGACCGCCGCCAGAATTGAGGTCCAGAATCCCAGTTTAGCCGTAAATTGCTATCGTAAGTTAGCAGTTTATAGGACAAATTTAATAGTTCGTTGCACTTCTACATTTAGCTATAGATAAAGCTTTATATGAAGGCTCCTAAGGAATAATCTGTTCTTTCTGGCATATCTTCCCAAACCATCCCGACCGGAGATTATAAGCTTTTCGGAAATACGAGCCCGATACGTTTTTACACTTTCTGAGGTTAAATGGAGCTTATCCGCAATTTCATTGTTTGAAATGTCCTCAGCAACAAGAAGCAAAACATCCCATTCGCGTGGAGTAAGTGTATGGAGGTTTTTCTCTGATGTTTCTGAATGTGTATTTGTAGTGTTCATGAATATAAAAAATGAGATGAAAAAAATTCATTCATTTTTCACAACGCTGGATGTTTTCTATTGGAGTAACGTGAATAGAAACCGTTTCGCAATAACAAGAAATTATATTGAACCCGCAATAGAATAAATGCTATACGCATTTAAATCAAAAAAGGCCCTCACTTTCCAGCAAGGGCCCTTCCTTTAATACCTTCAAAAATATCTCAGCTTCCGCAAGCTTCGCAATTCTCGGGATCATCCAGAGAACATTGCATATCCGAGCGGCTGTCTCTTGGCGCTACCGGTTTTGCATGCTCTTCTGCATATTGCACATAGTTAAGTTCCTTTTCAGCTACAACTGCCATTGCTGGTTCAAGTTGTGATTCTGCCTGTTTGCTTAATGTAAACTGAACCGGATCAGAAGCTGCACGTGTACGCAGATAATACATACCCGTTTTCAGTCCTTTTTTCCAGGCGTAAAAATGCATGGAAGTAAGTTTACCGAAATTCGCTTCTTCCATGAAAATGTTCAGCGACTGCGATTGGCAGATGAATGCACCGCGGTCAGCGGACATATCCAGCAAACTGCGTTGCTTAATTTCCCAGGCAGTTTTATAAAGATCTTTGATGTTCTGAGGAATATTTGGAATCGGTTGTATTGATCCGCTTGCACGAACCAGGTTGTTTTTCATCTCCTCGTTCCACAATCCAAGCTTCACCAGATCTTTCAGCAAATACTTATTAACAACCACAAATTCTCCTGAAAGAACGCGTCTTACATATATATTGGAAGTGAATGGTTCAAAACATTCATTGTTTCCTAAAATCTGGCTGGTTGAAGCAGTTGGCATTGGCGCAAGCAATAGTGAATTACGCACACCATTCTGAACAACTTCTTTTCTTAATTTTTCCCAGTTCCAGCGATTGCTTTCAGGTTTTACATTCCACATATCAAACTGGAATATCCCTTGTGAAATCGGACTGCCCGCCCATGTTTCGTACGGCCCGTTTTTAACCGCCAGCTCCATGGATGATTCCATGGCTCCAAAATAAATCGTTTCGAAGACGTCTTTATTCAGCTGACGTGCCTCATCAGAATCAAATGGCATCCTCAGCATACAAAACGCATCAGCCAACCCCTGCACACCGATACCAATTGGCCTGTGTCTTTTATTGCTTTTCTCAGCTTCCGGAACAGGATAATAATTAAGGTCGATAATTTTGTTAAGATTACGGGTAATCACCTTCGTAATCTCATACAATTTCTGATGATTGAACCGCATGAAACCATCCGGACTCTGCTCTACAAATTTGGGCAAAGCAATGGATGCAAGATTACATACAGCTACTTCGTCAGGAGCGGTGTATTCTATAATTTCAGTACAAAGATTTGAAGACTTAATCGTCCCTAGATTCTTCTGGTTGGATTTGCTGTTTGCATGATCCTTATACAACATATAAGGAGTACCTGTTTCGATCTGAGATTCCATAATCGCAAACCACAGATCCTGTGCCTTTATCGTTTTGCGCGCTTTGCCTTCCAGTTCATATTGCTCATAAAGTTTTTCAAATTCAGCACTGTGCGTATCCGAAAGCCCGGGGCACTCATGTGGACAGAATAACGACCAGGTATCATTTGCCTCTACACGTTTCATGAAAAGATCCGGAATCCACAAGGCGTAAAATAAATCACGCGCACGCTGCTCTTCTTTCCCGTGATTTTTCTTCAAATCAAGAAAATCGAAAATATCTGCATGCCACGGTTCCATATAAATAGCAAAAGAACCTTTACGCTTGCCTCCGCCCTGATCTACATATCTCGCCGTGTCATTGAAAACACGAAGCATTGGCACAATACCATTGGACTGTCCATTGGTTCCTTTTATATATGAACCCGTCGCACGTACATCATGGATACTCAGGCCAATACCACCGGCCGACTGCGATATCATTGCACAGCTTTTCAATGTGTCGTAAATTCCGCTGATGCTGTCCTCTTTCATGGTTAGAAGAAAACAGGAGGACATTTGCGGTTTTGGTGTACCGGCATTAAATAAGGTAGGCGTAGCATGTGTAAACCATTTTTCAGAAAGTAAATGGTATGTTTCCACTGCTGCATTAATATCGTCATGGTGAATACCAACCGCAACCCGCATCAGCATATGCTGAGGACGTTCTACGATTTTACCATCTACTTTTAACAGATATGACTTCTCTAATGTTTTGTAACCAAAATAATCGTAAGTATAATCACGATCATATATGATAGTTGAATCAAAAAGGGACGCATTCTGACGAATAACATCATAAACCTCTTTTGATATCAGTGACGCATTCTCGCCTGTTTTGGAATCAACATATGTATAAAGGCGCTTCATTGTAGCTGAAAACGACTTCAACGTATTTTTGTGAAGGTTTGACACCGCAACCCGGGCAGCTAAAATCGCATAATCCGGATGTTTGGTCGTCATAGAAGCGGCAGTTTCCGCAGCCAGGTTATCCAATTCCGCGGTCGTTACACCATCATAAATACCGGAAACCACTTTCTTCGCAACTTCAATTGGCTGAACATAATTTGAATCAAGACCGTAACTCAGTTTTTCAATACGGGCAGTGACTTTATCAAATTTTACGGATTCGCGCCGGCCGTCACGCTTTATTACATACATGGACATGTTATAGGGTGTTTATTCGTTAATGATGATTACGTTGAGTGGAATTAACCTGGAGATGTGCTCTAAAATTTCCTTGAAATAACTTAAAAAAAACCATAATCACAACCACTGTTTTAACCCATTTTCCAGAAGTATCAGCAAAATTCAAATTAAGAAATTGTTAAAAATCTTATTACAAGCAGGTTACGATAAGACGTCTCAGAAAAAATCATACATTAAGTTTTATTAATATTTTTTTTAACGAAAAATAAATTCAACATTTAAAAAATTTGTAAACATTTCCCGCAATTCAAACACACTCTAATCTGATTTTCAGCATTTTGAATATATAAGTTTGATAACTTTTAAAACAATTCGAATTACTTAGCTACACGAATTATGAATTTTTATTACAACCACCAATTCTCGAACTACCTGATTTATCCAAAATAAAGTATCTTTATAGTCTAGCTAAGTCACTAAAATAATGCCATTTATGAGTATGTCTGATAACGAAACTTCAAGAAGAGCATTTTTAAAAGGAACCGCAGGAGCCATTGCCGGAGTTACAGTATTTCCATCTCTAATGGCGAATGGTTTTACAAGTCAAAATACTGTCGCTTCCTCCATATCTCTGGGTATTTTTGCTTCCTATAATCATGCCACCCATTTGAAAGAGCTGGGATGTACTTATATTGAAGAGTCGGTCGGCGGATTTCTAATCCCGAAAGAAGGAGATTCCAAGTTTGAACAGAACCTGAATGAACTTCACACATTAAAATTCCCGATCAAATCCTATGTCATTCTGCTACCCGGGGAATTAAAAACACTGGGCCCTGATGCCAACCATGAGGCCATACTTGAAAGAACAGAGCTGGCTTTGAAGAGAGCAAAAGAATGCGGCTCTCAATATATCGTATTTGGTAGCGGCGCGTCACGCATTATTCCGGATGGATTTGACAGGGCAAAAGCCAAAAGCCAGCACATAGAAGTTACCAGAAAAATGGCGCCGCTGGCAGAAAAATATGGAATCACAATTGCCGTAGAGCCGCTTAACAGAGGCGAAACCAATTTTATTAACAGCCTGGCAGAAGGTGTTGAGATCATAGATGCGGTAAAAAGTCCCCGCGTCAAGCTGCTCTGCGACATTTATCACATGCTCAAAGAGGACGAATCTCCTGATCAGATTACAAAATTCGGCAAGTACATTGTACATTGCCACATTGCCGAAAAAGAGGAAAGAACGCCTCCAGGAGTAAAAGGAGACGATTTCCGCCCTTATCTCAAAGCGCTGAAAAAGATAAAATATAACGGAGGATTGTCGATAGAATGCTTCAAATACACCGATTTTGATAAGGAGACAAAAAAAGGTATAGAAGTACTCAAACAGCAATTGAGTGAGGTTTAAGATATTTGTTAAATAAAAGTTTAAAATATAACTGCCTCATATTTGCAGTGATAAATAAAAATAATTACTTTTGCAATCCTTTTTGAATTCTAGCATAGAAACACATAATACCATATACCAATGAAAAAAGATATTCATCCCAAATACAGAGACGTAGTTTTCTGGGATTTATCAAGCGATTTTAAATTTGTTACTCGCTCAACCATAGAAACCACTGAGAACATTACCTGGGAAGATGGAAAAACTTACCCGGTATATAAGGTCGAGGTTTCTTCTAAATCACACCCGTTCTATACAGGTAAAAATGTACTTGTAGATACAGCAGGACGTGTTGACAAATTCAGAAAACGTTACGGAACAAAAGAAGCAGAAGCTGAGGCTTAATAACTTCTTTCTGTTGACAATGGTTACTAAAATTTGACAGTATGAAAAATACTTAGTTTAAATTTTATGTAAGCCAATTGTTAAATATAAAAACTTTGATAAGCAGTCTCCTTGCGAAAGCTAAAAAGAGACTGCTTATTTTTTTGTGCCTGCCGAAAAATTGGTCGAACTTTGGCAGCACATACTCAAATGATATATGCCCGGTATTATTTTGTTTGATGATCCGATAATCAGGACGTCACTTTTGCCATTTACATACACCCGCCCCATTGCGACCATACGCTGCGGTATTCACACCATCGCAGAAAAGTGGAAAAACTGGTTAGGCCACACTCCTGCTTTTTTTACTGAACCTTACTTACAGGCAAGCTTTCCACTGGAAGTTTCGAATGATAATATTTTCATCAATGGAGCTTTATGCCCTGATATGGTTTTGGTGGAAAAGATTTTAAACCTTCCTCCGGAATCCGTCCTGTATTCGGGCAAACAAGAACTGCTGGCGGTGCGGACAATCGCTAAAACCTGGCAATTATCAGGAAACGATCAATTATTAAAACTGACTTACGATTCGCCATATGTAATGATCCGCCACGTTTGGGATATTTTCTCTAACAATGGAATGCAGATCAAAGCCGATTTTGAACATCTTGTTCTGACCAGAAAGTCGGAACCTTTGCTCGATCCTTACACGCGCTGCTATAATGCCGGCGATATTTTCATTGAGCCGGGAGCAAATATCAAAGCAGCAATTCTAAACGCAGAAAGCGGCCCGATCTACATTGGACGCAACGCTACTGTTCAGGAAGGTGCCACGATCCATGGCCCGTTTGCAATGGGAGAAAGCTCAATAATTGCACAAAATTCTAAAATAAGGGTAAACACTTCGATTGGTCCGTTTTGTAAACTGGGTGGGGAAGTAAGCAATTCCGTGCTTTTTGGTTACAGCAATAAAGGACATGACGGCTACCTGGGCAATTCGGTTTTGGGCGAGTGGTGCAATCTTGGCGCAAATACCAATAACTCCAATTTAAAAAATGATCATACCAATGTGAAATTGCACAGCTATGCGTCAAATGCATTAGAAGATACCGGCCTTCAATTCTGTGGATTGTTCATGGGAGATTATTCTAAGGCAGGAATCTCGACCATGTTTAATACAGGAACGGTGGTTGGCGTGAATGTCAATGTCTTTGGTGCTGGCTTTCAACCCAAACATATTCCTTCGTTTTCATGGGGAGGAAATGCGGAAGGATTTTCAGAATATAAATTTCAAAAGGCTTTGGCGGTAGCAATGGATACAGTTAGCCGCCGCGGTGTTACCTTTGATGAAAATAAAGAAAAAGTGATGCTGGAAGTTTTCTTGCAAACTCAAAAACAGCGTAAAGAAATTTAGCAATTTTAACCTTTGTTAAAATTATTAGTCAAAAAACGCTTAAAGTGACTCATAGTGCTTTTTAAAGATATCCCGGGACTGGAAAGTATAAAATCGACATTAATACGGTCGGTACAAAATAGTCATCTGGCTCACGCGCAGCTGTTTGACAGTGCTCCCGGAGGCGGTGGCCTGGCATTGGCCCTGGCTTTTTCGACTTACATTAATTGCGAGAACAGAAGTGAAGAAGATGCTTGCGGGGTATGTGCTTCCTGCACGAAAATGAACAAACTGATCCACCCGGATTTTCACTTTATTTTTCCAATTGCTACTTCCAAAAAAATTGATGGTAAGACCAGTGAAGCTTTTTTGACCTACTGGAGAACTTTTGTATTGGAAAATCCATATCGTGTTTTGCCTGAATGGCTGGATTATATCAATGCTGAGAATAAACAGGGAAATATCTCGGTGGAAGAAGCGCGGGGTATTCTTCGCAAGCTTTCCGTAAAGGCTTACGAGGGTGAATACAAAATTCTGCTGATCTGGAAGCCCGACATTATGAATGCCTCTTCCGCCAATGCATTGTTGAAAATTTTAGAAGAACCTCCGTACAAAACCTTGTTTTTACTGGTCAGTGATCAATCGGACCGACTGCTTACCACGATTATTTCCCGCACGCAGCGCGTAGCAATCCCGGCGTTTTCTGATGACGACGTGCGCCGTTTTTTAAAGGATAAATCGGTAACCGAAAGTGTGGCTAACCATATCACTTATTTGTGCGACGGTAATTTGTCCGAAGCACTTCAATTGGTGAAGGAAACCGAGGACGACAGATCAGGATGGTTTATCGACTGGATGCGTTCCTCCTATAAATATGATGTCGCTCATTTGGTGAGGCTTGCGGATAGTTTTGATACAATGAACAAAGAAAAGCAAAAAGGTTTGCTTGATTATGCATTAAGATTATTTCGGGACATGCTGATCTGGAGCCATGGTGCGGGTGAACTATTACGCGTTCCACAGGAGGAACTCACATTTGTACAAAATTTTTCCAAAGCTGTCAATCTGGAATCTTTGGAAAATATGATTCAGGAAGTCAATACAGCTTATTATCATGTGGAACGAAATGTACGTGCGAAAATGGTGTTTCTTGATTTGTCGTTAACCATTGCACATTTTTTTCAGCGTAAGTAAAAAAGGCTCATCCGAGCAATTAACATATGAACATTAAAATAGGAACGCGTGGCAGCAAGTTAGCACTTTGGCAGGCCCATTATATTCAGGATCTTCTGACACAGGGCGGAATCGGGACAGAGATCGTTATCATTGAAACCAAAGGTGATAAGATTTTAGACAGGTCACTGGCTAAGATCGGAAGTAAAGGGGTTTTTACCCAGGAACTGGAAGATCAGCTTCAGACGGGTGCCATCGATATTGCTGTTCACAGCGCCAAAGATCTACAATCGGATCTGGGCGAAGAATTTGAAATTATTGCTTTTACTCAAAGGGAGCGCGCCAATGATGTACTTGTGAGCCATAACACGAGTTTGTCTTTAAAGAGCGGGGAATCGTTTGTAGTAGGTACCTCCTCAACGCGCCGGATCGCTATTTTGAAACATTTTTATCCACACATTAAAACCGTGGACATGCGTGGAAACCTGCAAACCAGGTTCAGGAAACTGGAAGAAGGCCAATGTGATGCATTGCTGCTTGCTTATGCAGGAGTTCATCGTATGGAATATGACGACAAAGTTGCAGAATATTTACCCCTGGATGAATTTACGCCAGCTGTTGGCCAGGGAAGCGTGGCCGTGGAATGTTCGGTTTCCCTGCCTGATGACAAAAAAACCATTTTAAAAACTTTGCTAAATCACAATCCAACGGAAATCTGTCTGCTTGCAGAAAGAGCATTTCTGAACCGTCTCCATGGAGGATGCAGTATTCCGGTATTTGGCTTGGCTACGTTAGAGGAAGGGCAGATCAGTATAACCGGAGGTATTGTCAGCCTGGATGGTAGTGAACTTATCAAAACAACGCAAACCGCACCCATTGCCTTTCCTGAACAATTAGGAACCACTTTGGCCGATGAATTGCTCTCCCTGGGCGGAGAACGCATTTTGGCAACAATCAGATTGGCACAGCAATAGGTCGTTTCAAATATTTCCTTTACAAAAAAAACCTCTCCGAAATGGAAGAGGTTTTTTTGTAAAACACAATTAAAAGGGTTCAGGATTTAATTTTGTTTCGGTGGTATTGCTGTTGAGTCTGTCTTCACAGGTATTGCCGTCGAATCACTTTTTACAGGAAGCGAAGTAGAATCCGCTTTCACAGGCACAGATGTTGAATCCACTTTCGCCGGTGTTGCAGGGAAAAGCGGTCTGGCCGAAGAATCAGGAGTGATTGCAGCTGAGTCTTTTTTAACAGGCATACCTGGCATTGATCTTCTTGAACTTGAATCGGACCTCATCTGCATTCCTCCCTGACGCACAGGACGGGCAGTACTGTCCGTAGAAGCAGGTCTTGGTGCATTTCTCATCGCAGGAGTTATTGCAGGTACACTTACCGCAGGAGCAGCTTGTTGCATACCTCCGCCATCATTTCCACCACCATCGCTTTTTTGGTCGTCATTGCTGATCGATTTCTTTCTTCTTGTTTTTTGCTCAACAAAAGTCATTTTTCCTAAACGATAAGAAAAGTTGATTCTGAAACCTCTGTTAAACAAATAGTTGGTATTGTTTTGCGTAAAGGTATTGGATTCCAGCTGCGTTTTCATTTTAAATGAAGGTGCAAGGAAATTTTCCATTCCAAAGCCGATGCTGCCGCGTTTGTTGGTAAAATCTTTTTTCACACCCAAATCATACATACGGAAACCAGCTTGTGTCCCCTGTAACTGCACTTCGCGACCTCTTAAAAATCCGCCTGCCTGAATTCCCCATCCTTTTTTAAGCGTAAGTCCACTTCTCAAACGACCACTTACAACCACACCGCTATTACTTGAATTGGTACCTTTATTAACCAGATTCGCATAGTAAGCATCCACTCCTCCACCAACCTGCCATCTTTTGAAGAAGGTGATATTTCCAAATATGTTCGCTCCGTAATTTTTCTTTTCTCCGATGTTACCATAAGTTGTACTGATTACACCATCTGAGCTGGTAGTACGGATACTTTCAATCGAATTGTTCGTAAAACGTGCAAAGGTTGACACGTTCACATAAAGCGAATTCTTGAAGAAACTTGTTCCAAGTTCTACCTGATCTGTCAATTCCGGATCAAGCTCAGGATTACCAAAGCTGATGTTGGTCGGGTTCGACTGGTTTACATTGGGGTTCAAAAACTGGATTCCCGGACGTTGTAAACGACGATTGTAACCCAATTTGATAGTTTGTCCTTTTCCAAAAGTTTGAGAAAGATTCAAACTTGGAACCAGATTTCCATAAGCGGGCAGTTTCAGATCCGTACGCTGCTCTCCCTGAAATGCATCAATACTGGTATATTCGTACCTGGATCCCGCTTTGATCGTAAATCTGCTTTTGGATGTGTAGGTATAAGAAAAATAACCGGCTGCAACATTCTGATCGTAGTTCAAACTACTGTTTGGAAGAATATTGACAGCGCCTTCTCCGGAGTAAATAATGTTACTTACAACCTGACGAAATATCCCTTTACCTCCAACCTCGATCATTTGATTATCTTTAATCGGCGTCTGATAATCGACTTGGAAAGTACTTTCCTGATTGTGGCTACTATTGTCGTTAGACTGAGAACCCTGTCTGATCTGTGCGGTTGTCAGATCAAATATATCAGCGTCGAAATCATTCGTTCTGTTGTTACGGCTAAATTGGCCTGAAACTGTCAGTTCCTGACCTGGCTTAGCCAATGTTTTCATATAATCAACATTCAAATCCCAGGTACCTGATAAATCCTTGGTATTTACATCCCGTAAACTGTTCTGGACAGTACCATTGCTTTGCGTATTGTAGGTAAAAAGATCCTGAGAAACTCTTGCATTCCTCATCCCGTAACGAACTCCTGCCGAAATAGATGTTTTCGCATCAATTTCATAGTCCCATCCCAGGTTATAAGACCCAAAAGCCATTTTATTATCCGATTCACTTGTCTGACGAATGGAGAATTTATCAATTTTACCTACCTGAAGATTTTCAGATTTACCAGGCATGTTGTAATTGAAACGTCCAAAACCTCCCAAACTGAAACCCATTTTGCCTTGTCTGTAATTTCCTCTCAAACCAAGATTCGAACCCCTGTTACCGATACCAGTATCCAGATTTAATGTTCCACCCTGAATCGTGCTTTTCTTGGTAATAATGTTGATGATACCTGCTGAACCTTCGGCATCATATTTTGCAGAAGGAGAAGTGATCACTTCCACAGACTTGATCATATCAGCAGGAATTTGCTTTAATGCATCTGCAACGCTGGTTGCTATAATGGTTGAAGGTTTGTTATTGATCAACACCCTCACGTTCGAACTTCCTCTTAAAGAAACATTTCCATCCAAATCGACAGTCAGCATGGGCACTTTTTTCATCACGTCCGATGCGTCACCACCTTTACTGGTAATATCTTTTTCAGCATTGTAAACCAATCTGTCTACCTTTTCCTCAATCATTTGTGACATGCCGACTACTTCAACCTCATTAAGCTGAACTACATCGGGTGTCAGGATCACAGATCCAAGATCAAGATCCGTTTTTTTATCAATTTTAATATCCGATATTGTTTTTGTCTTGTAACCAATAAAAGAAATAAGGATCTTGAAATTTCCGGACGCCACTTTTGTAAGGCTGAATGCACCTTTTTCATCCGTAGTGGTACCATCAATCGGATTATTTGTTTTTATATCA
>Ga0247803_1001448_pt1 | contig 12463 bp, 7 predicted proteins | sample UWRJL014104B1_FD_180928 | JGI IMG/M metagenome (GOLD analysis project Ga0247803, IMG submission 180928) | Plant litter microbial communities from Arlington Agricultural Research Station in Wisconsin, United States - UWRJ-L014-104B-1 | ecosystem: Environmental > Terrestrial > Plant litter >...
ACTCTCCCTTATACCAGCTTTACCGAGACAGGGATGCAGGCAAGGTAACTGCTGATCAGGTAGCACAGCAACTTTCTGCCTGGTCAAATAATGATTATTATCAGCAATACAGGGATAACGTATGGCGCAACGCTTTCCGTCAGCGGTACAACTTATCCTTAAGCTCCTCAACATCAAAATCTAACACCTTTACATCCATTAACTACGATAATTCTAAGCAGCGTACTATTAATAATAAGGATGAGAAACTGACGCTATATTTTAAGAATACCTACAACATTAAAAGCTGGTTAACAACAACGATCGGGGTAAATGGGGCATATACTAATTCAGTAGCCACAGACGGTTCTTATGATAGCTATGACGTGATCCAGCCAAGATATGCTACGATCCTTAACTCGGATGGCAGCCTTAATTATGCAAACTATGTAAACCTTTCTGAAGGTGCTGGTACTAATGGTGCATCAAATGGGGCGGTAGTAAATGCACTGAATGGCAATTCACAATACCGCTCTTATAACTTCAATATTCTTCAATCTTTACAAGAAGGCCAGATCAAGTCGCATGTAATGGCACTGCGGGCTTTTGCCAATATCCAGGCAAAGATTACAAATGGCCTAAACTTTTCCAGTCAATTCCAATACGAGAACAACACAACTAAAAGAAACCAATACTATGATGCTGATTCTTACAAGGTCCGTATTGCCTATAATGCATTAACAGGTTATACACCAGCTACTGGTGTTTATACACATGGGATACCAACAGGAGGCAGATACGCATCAACGATGTTGCAAAACAATAGTTATACATTCAGGAACCAATTGAGTTTTGACAGAAGCTTTGGCCCGGATAGCAAACATTCAATTTCAGCTATTGCAGGTTTTGAAATGCGCCAAACAACGATACCTATCGGTATGGAAGAAGTGCGCTATGGCTATGACCCGGTTACCTTAACCTCGGTAATTTTAAACAACGCAGCATTAAACCAGACAGGTGCACCAAGTTATATCTATGGTGGTAATAGGACGCTTAGTTTTATACCTAACTCTCAAACAGAAATTAAACACCGTTTCTTATCCAGGTACGCAAATGCAGGTTATACTTATATGAACAGGTATAACGTAACGGGAAGTGTACGTATCGACCAGGCAGATTTATTTGGAGTAGATCCAAAATACAAGAACAGACCTCTATGGTCTGCTGGTTTAGGCTGGAATATCAGCAATGAAGATTTTATGCGTAAAGTGCAGGTTGTTAATCTCCTTAAACTGAGGGCAACTTATGGTATTAATGGAAATGTGGACCAGAGCGGTACCCCGCTGATCACTGCAAGGCGAAGGACTGATAATCTTTTTCCAACATTGCAGTATACAGATATAGTTACATTGCCTAATCCAAAATTAAGATGGGAACAAACAGCTACCATTAATAGCGGTCTGGATTATGCACTCTTTGACAACCGTTTAAGAGGTAGTATAGATGTGTATTACAAGAAAAGCACCGACCTGCTGGTGAGTACCGAATTAGATCCGACAGTTGGAACGGCTTCGAGGGTTTTAAATAATGGTGAGCTAAGAAATAAAGGAATCGAATTTAGTATTGGTGGTGATTGGTTTAAAAATGACCAACTGACCCTAAGTTCTCAATTTATACTTGGCTTTAACAAGAATGAGATAGGGAAGGTAAACAATACGGTATCCACTGCGCAGAACTATGTAGGTTCACCAGGTAACTATTTAATAGAAGGTAACTCTATTAATACTCTTTATGCTTACCGTTACGGTGGTATGACTAATGGATACCCTTATTTCCTGGATGAAAATGGAAAAGCTTCTCTTGATTTTGATGCCAGCGGTAACCCTATTGTATCTAGCGTTAAAACAGTAAATAACTTTGCCGGCCTGGTTAAAATGGGTACGCTTACGCCAACTTATACTGGTTCTTTCTCTCAACGGATCGCCTACAAACAATTTGAAATGGGCGCCTTACTCGTGTTTTCTGGCGGTAATATGATGAGAAAAGATGTTATTAACCTGAGCTCAAACGAGGTTTCTGATCTTGATATTACACTTCGCTATAAAAATGAAGTAACACCCGCTACACCAAGATTACTGGTTGATTATGCAGAAAACATGATTAACAGCGCTTCTACAATTTCCACGATGTGGAGAAATGCAGATGTAAATGTGATCAAAGCAGATTATATCAAACTTAGAAACGTTTCCTTCTCTTATAATTTGCCACAGCAGCTAGTAAGAAAAATCCATGTTTCTTCCGCTAAGCTGACAGCACAGGTAAATAATCTGTGGTATGCAAGTGCAGCTGGCGATGATATTGATCCCGAATCCTATGCTGTAAACTCGGGAACAAGGACGCTTCAGAATCCAAAATCATTTGTATTTGGCTTTAACTTAACTTTTTAATCAGGCTTCATTGCTACTCATAAATAATTGATATTCAAATGAAAACGAAAATATTTTTAGGTCTTATCTTCAGTGTGCTTATGTTGGCAGGCTGTAAAAAATATACCGATCTCACACCAAAGGGTTCACTGGTAATCGAAACAGCACAAGATTATTATAACTTAGTTTCCTTTCCTAACAGAGCTTATTTAATTAGCAATTTCCAGTATTTGGTAGACGACATGTGGATGAAAGAATCTAATGTGATCGGCATTACTCCAAATATAAATACAGTACATTTTACATTTAATGAAAATATTGACCGTGTTTCGCTGGTAGGGAGTTCAAATTTTTATGATCGTGCATATGTGTACATCAACAGATGGAATACGATAATTTCTCTTGTTGATGGCAGCAAAGGGGAAGAAAAGACAAAGGCCCTTGCTAAAGCAGAAGCTAAAGTTTTAAGAGCATTTGATCATTTTTTGCTGGTGAACGTCTATGCAAAAGCTTACAACGCTGCAACTGCTGGAACTGACGGCGGTATTTGTATTATGGATAAATACGACCTAGAAGCACAACCTGTAAAATCTACTGTGCAGCAAGTATATGACTTCGTACAAAAAGATATTGATGATGCACTTCCATTTCTGGAAGCCAGTCCATCCGACCCTTACCATCCGTCTCTTGCCTTTGCCTGGGCACTTAAAGCTAAGGTACACTTGTATAAAAAAGAGATTGCAGCAGCAAAAGCCGCATGCGAAAAATCACTTTCTTACAACAATGCGATTTTTGATCTGGTAAAATATACTACTGTAGATGGCGGACCGAATGTAACACCGTTAATCGCACCAAACAATCCTGAAGTTTTGAGTTACATGTATATGCAAGGATATAACGAGATGAATTTTGGTTATACCTGGGTGATAAGTCCGGAGTTAAGAGCTCTTTATGGTACAAACGATGCTCGTTTCAATATGTTCTTTAATACGACCAGTGCAAGCTTTCTCGATATTGGTGCAAACACAGCTTATTACAGTGTGCCCTATACTAAGTTTTTCTATCCTACAGTAGGCTTAAAAACAACGGAGGTTTACCTGATGCAAGCAGAATGCCTGGCTAGAGAGAACAATTTTTCTGGCGCGATGGATATTGTTAATAAGCTAAGACAGAAGCGTATCCTATCCGGAACGATCAATCTGCCGGTTCCTGCCACAAGAAAAGAAACTATGGATCTGGTAATCAATGAGCGCAGAAAAGAATTGCCATTCGGCTTTAACAGGTTCTTTGATTTGAAACGGTTAAATACCGAAGCCGAATATGCAAAAACAGTTGTGCGGGTATATCCATTGGTAAGTAAAACCGTACCACAGCAAACTTATACATTACTACCAACTTCCAGGTTGTATATCATTCCCTTCCCGTTAAATATCCTGAAGAAAAACCTGAACCTTACTTTAAATACAGACGAGAAACTACCATTTTAATATGAACATAAGAATCGCGACCCTGCTGGCTGGCTGCCTGTTTTCCATTACAGCTTTTGCCCAGATACCAGTGAAAAAAGCAGATAGCACTGCTAAGAAACCATTAGACTATAAAAAGATCATTCCTGAAACCTCAAAAGGCCAGCATGGCCTGTTTGATATTCGGCAGGTTGAACAAAAGTGGTATTTTGAAGTGCCAGACAGCTTGCTGGGTCGTTATTTACTTACAGTAAGCCGATATATTACCACTGCACAGGGGATGAGCAGCTATGGCGGTGAAAAGATAAATGAGCAAACCATTTATTTTGAAAAAGGTAACAATAACAACTTGCTCCTTAGAGGACTGGTATACCGTCAGGATGTAGTAAATAGCAACGGCCCTTTCTACAAGGCTGTTATGCAATCACAAGAGAACCCGATCATTGCTGCTTTTGATATCAAAGCAATCAATCCAAAAACGGGGAACTACGTAATTGACGTCACTGATCTATTTAAGAAAGATGTTTCGGCAATTTCTTTCACAACGGAAGAAAAGAGCAGTAAAAAATTAGGCGGACTAGCTGATGACCGTTCTTTTATTGAACGGATGGGTGCCTATCCAATCAACATAGAGGTAAAGAGTACCAAAACCTATAGCACCAATGTGGGCGCTATGCCTGCTGGTGCACAAACAGGATTTGTAACCCTTAGGATAAATACCTCACTTTTATTGCTGCCTAAGGTGCCGATGCAAAAGCGGATTGCTGATGAGCGTGTAGGCTATTTCGCAAATAAGTATGTACTATTTGATGAAGAGAAGCAGCGTACGGCAGCTAAGTTCTTCATCCAGCGTTACCGCCTGGAACCGAAAGAGAAAGATATCGAAAAGTATAAAAAGGGGATATTGGTAGAACCTAAAAAACAGATCGTTTACTATATCGATCCGGCTACGCCAAAAAAGTGGAGACCTTATTTGATAAAGGGAATCAACGACTGGCAGAAGGCTTTTGAAAAGGCTGGTTTTAAAAATGCAATTGTTGGTAAGGAGTGGCCTGAAGCTGATACTACAATGAGTTTGGAAGATGCCCGTTTTTCTGTGTTACGCTACTATGCTTCGGAGACCCCCAATGCGTACGGGCCCAGGATCAGTGATCCCCGCAGCGGCGAAATTATGGAAAGCCATGTTGGCTGGTTCCACAATGTGATGAAACTAGTGCATAATTGGTATATGGTGCAGGCCGGTCCTTTGGATGTTAGAGCGAGGAAAATGGAGTTTGATGATGAACTGATGGGCGAGCTGATCCGTTTTGTATCTTCTCATGAAATTGGTCACACGCTAGGTTTAAAGCATAATATGGGGGCAAGCAGCCAGACTCCTGTGGAGAAATTGCGTGATAAAAAATGGGTAGAAAAGAATGGCCATACAGTTTCTATTATGGATTATGCACGTTTTAATTATGTTGCACAGCCTGAAGACCATATCTCCCCAAAAGGAATTTATGCCCGCATCGGTGCGTATGATGAATGGGCAATTGATTTTGGATACCGTTATTTCGATAAAGAAGGGGATGAGTATGCAGAAGAAAAGATGTTAAGCAAAATGGTTACGGATACGCTAAAAGCTCATCCAAATCTGTGGTTCGGCGGAGAAGGTAAGGATGAAGATCCAAGAAGCCAGGCCGAAGATCTTGGCGATGACGCTGTTGCGGCAAGTGATTATGGCATCAGGAATTTAAAAAGGGTCGTACCTAACCTGATTCAGTGGACTTACGAACAGGGTGACCATTATGATAACCTGGCAGAATTACACAAGGAGGTAGTAAAGCAATACAGTAGGTACTTGTTTCATGTAATGAAGAATATAGGTAACCGGAACATCACAAAAAGAAGTATTGATGAAGGTGGGATCGTTTATACTGAAATGCCAAAAGCGAGAGTAAAGCGAGCTGTTGATTATGTAAATCGTCAATTGTTTAATCCGCCACTGTGGCTGTATCCAAAAGAGCTGACCCAGCTGATCGATAGTAAAGCTATGGAAGACATCTCTGATAACCAAACCCAGGCATTGAACGTAATATTAAGTCCGGGTTTATTATTTAACCTCAGTCAAAAAGCAATGGCCTCGTCAGACCCTTATCCAGTTGATGAATACCTGGCCGATTTGCTACCAATGATCTGGAAGGTCCCCACCGGAAGTTTAGAACAGCAAGCTTATGTAAGGAGTATGCAACGTTCATATCTAGAAAAAGCGGGTATGCTGGTTAATCCAAAAGATGTTGCCGATGGCAAGGCAATGAACAACGCACAGCGCAGTGATGTAAGACTGGAGGCAATCAGTCATATCAAAGCGATCCGTGCAAGAGTTAAGTTGCTTATTCCCCAGAGTAGCGGTATAAATCAGCTGCACCTTCAAGATGTCCTTATACAAATAGATAAAATCATAAAAAAAACATCAAATAACTCTTAATATGAAGAATTTAATTATAGCCTTAATTTTAGCAGTTACTACCAGAAGTGTTGCTGCGCAAACTTTAATGAAAACTTCCTCACAAGAAGTTACAGCAGACCTGGTAGCGAAAAGAGAAGCGTTGAAGAAGGAAGTTATTTCCAGCTATCTGGAGATAAAAAATAATCTGATAGTTTCAGATTCACTTCAGGCATCAGAATCTGCGGTTAAACTTGCAGCTGCACTAAATCAATTTAAATTCAAGAAACTGACTCTTGAAGAGATGAATGCTGCTACCATAATGCGCGGAAAAATGAAAGACCTGGCTGCCCGCATTGCCGGAACACATGTTATTAATAAGCAGCGTAATTATTTTATGGAGCTTTCCGAAGAAATGTGGGTGCTTATAGAGCGGTTTGTGCCAGAAAAAATGGCTCTTTATGAGCAGAAATGTCCAATGACTGGGAAGGTGTGGATCAGTGATGTAAAAGAAATCAAGAACCCTTATTTTCCTAAGAATATGCTGACCTGTGGGGAAGTAACTGCCTCTGTAGGTATCTCAAAGATTTAAAATTTAGTTAGTTAATAATTAGCGGCTGTCCGGATGGAAGCCGCTTTTTCATTCAATTGCTACCCACCAACACCACGTAAATGATTGTAGATTGTCAAATAATTAATGAATTAGCTAGAATTTGTCGATGTCTTTTATATTTACAGTAAATAAATCTGACCAATGCTGCAGAAATTCCGACACTATTTCGATTCCAAAATTCCAATTACGGCTGATGAATGGGAAATGATCATGCCAATTTGCATCCCTAAGGAACTAAAGAAAGGTGAATTTCTGTTAAAAGAAGGCGAAATCTGGCGCTATGTAGCCATAGTTATAGAAGGATGTATCCGTACTTACAGAGCCGATCGTGAAGGTAAAATAAGAATTCTAAATTTTGTAATTGAAAATGGATGGACTGGAGATACACATAGTCTGCAAAATAGCGTGCCTTCGGTATTGACAATTGACGCCATTGAAAATTCGTCAGTTATGTTGATGAAGGTAGAAGAATTTGATCGACTCTGCAGACAACTGCCTCATCTTAACCAGTTGATGAATGATAACCTTAAAACATGCCTTTCCGAAAGCTACGAAAGGATTGATCTGGCAACCACCGTAACTGCCGATGAAAAATATCGCTCTTTTTCAATAAATCATCCAGAACTTTTACTGCGTATTCCTCAGTATATGATTGCTTCCTATTTAGGGATGACACCAGAATCATTAAGCAGAGTAAAGAAAAAATTAGTTAAAGATCAGCTTGTGTTAACATAACAATATGATTGGCAAAGCTTCCTTATATTGTATGATAAACTTACAAGACGGCTTCTCTTTGTAAACTTGTGACGTCCTCTGCCTGGGATACCACAGTTGGTTTAAATTTCCATCGCCGGTGAGACCACAACCAGTATTGCGGTTGTTTTTTTATCATGTTTTCCAAATACCTTACATGTGCTTCTGTAATTTCATAAGGAGCTGTCTCTTTAGTGTTTTCAATTAACGGTACAAGGGTATAAGAGTAGTAGCCCCTTTTCAATCGCTTCATGTCATAAAAAACAACAACATTATCCATCTGTTTAGCCAGCTTTTCAATGCCTGAAAATACCGCGGTCGGCTGATTTAGAAAGGTTGTAAAATAGTTGACCTCGGTTCTTGCAGGTGTTTGATCGCCAACTAATACGGTAACCGTTAATTCATTTTTATACTCCACCATTTTACGCATTACCTGGTTCATTGCAACAGGGATACCGCCAAAACGTCCCCTTACTTTGATGAATAGCTTATTAAAAACTGGACTGGACAATGTTTTATAAACGATCATGAATTTTTTATCATTATGAAAGCAAAAATTCATTGCAGCATACTCCCAGTTGCAGTAATGGCCGCTAACAGCAATGATACTCTTACCTTTTGCAAAATATTGCTGTACTAACTCAGGGTTGGTAACAACAACCCGCCGCCTCATTTCTTTTTCAGAAATTGTGATGGTTTTTATGATCTCCATAATCAAGTCGCACAAATATTTGAAGAACTCTTTTTCAATGTTTTTAAGTTCGTTTTTGCTTTTCTCAGGAAAAGAATTGCTTAAATTCTCCATTACAACCTTGCGTCGGTATTTAATTACATAATATAACATAATAAATAAGGCATCAGCTATACTATAAAGAATTGAAAATGGTAACAGGGATAGGAGGGATAATAGAAATACACTCAGCCTCAAGAGCAGGGTTTTTATCATTATTTGCTGGTTGATTAGTAGCTATAAAGTTTGAAACAGCTCACTATGAAAAATCAATAATTTACGATTTATACTTCTTTATTTGACTTTAATTAAAATAAAGCATTTGATTTAACTATTTCGTAAAAACAAATCTACGAATTATGTTTGTTAACTAAATAATAAGCAAATTTATTTAACGCTAATTGTGATTTGATAGTATTGCAAATCCCTGTATGGCTGTGTAATGATCGTGTTGTAAAAGATTCAAAAAAGGTCGCTAAAATGTTAAAGATTATTGATTTTGGGCTTGTTGTAATCGCATTTTTTAAGAACAAAATTAGGTGCTGATCAGTTATATCGCTATTTAATATGAGCTAGAAATTATGGCAGATAAAGATGAACTTGACAGATTTGTAAACGCACAGCGTGGGAATTATGAAATAGCCTTGGAAGAAGTTAAAAACGGACTAAAGCGGAGCCACTGGATGTGGTATGTGTTTCCGCAGATACATGGGCTAGGGTTTTCAAGCACGGCACAGTTTTATGCAATTAAAGATTTGCAGGAGGCGGCCGACTATTTGGGTCATCCGACACTTGGTGCCCGGCTGCTGCAAATCTGCGAATTACTGATCAGGCAGCAAAGTACAAATGCCAGTAAAATATTTGGTCACCCAGACGATCTTAAACTGCATTCTTCCATGACATTGTTTGCTGAAATTGAGGGTGCCCATCCTATTTTTGAAAAAGTATTAGAAAAGTTTTTTAGTGGAGAAAAGGATGATAAAACTTTGGCAATATTAAATAAACAAACCTAAAAACTGTCTGTAAAGAAAATGAAACCGGGTTATGTGTCTTTGAGAGAAGGAATTTCTATTCATACTATCCATTCTGCTATTCTGTAAGAGGATAGTGCCATAAATGTATAGCTGCCAGAAGACTGTGATCGTATTATTTACGTAGCTTAATAATTGGTAGGGCAGCTCTGTCTAACGTAAATATTTGTTTGGTAAAAAACTTTAGATTTTAAAGCGTCTTTGATGTTTGAACACAGAATTTCTTTATTATTGTAAATGGATAAAAGCCGACCTCATATCACGATAGAAGAACAATTTAGGATTATGGCAGACAGTGCCCCGGTACTAATATGGATTTCTGGCGTAGATAAATTATGTTATTTTTTTAATACGGGGTGGTTACAATTTACAGGACGTACTTTGGAGCAGGAATACGGAGATGGGTGGGCAGAAGGTGTACATCCTGATGATCTTGTGCGTTGCATTGATATTTATGTAAGCTCGTTTGATGCACGAAAAGATTTTAAGATGGAGTACCGTTTAAAAAGACATGATGGGGTTTACCGTTGGTTGTTAGACACAGGGGTACCAAGGTACGACACAGATGGCTCTTTTATAGGGTATATTGGCTCTTGTATAGATATTGATGAATTGTTGGCGTCCGAAAGATATCAAAAAGAATATATTAGTGCTGAAGCGCTCAAAGTAGAACAAAGGTCAAATGAGGAACTTACTGCTACCAACGAAAAATTGATAGGAGCAAATAAAGAACTGAGTGCAACTATAGAAGAATTACAAAACGCAAAAGAAGAACTTTCGGTTTTAAACGATGCATTGGAAGAAAACGTTACTGAGCGTATCCATGAACTGGCAAGTACAGTAAGTAGTTTACGGAGCCTGGTGATGACCGCACATTACCCGCTAATGATTTTGCGTGGCAGGGAATGGATTATCGAAATTGCTAATCAGCCGTTAGTAAATCTCTGGGACAAAACTATTGCTGGGGTTACCGGGCATCCGCTAATGAAAATTTTACCGGAAATTGAAGATCAGCCGTTTCCTAAGTATTTGAGGCAAGTTTATGATACTGGGATAGGTTTTGGAGATGAGGAACAGATATTTTACTATAATTCCCCAGCTGGGCCAGCAGTGAAATATGTAAGCTACTATTACGACCCGATGTTAGATGAATATGGCAAAGTTTGCGGGATTATTGTTGCAGCAAATGATATTACCGAAATGGTTAAATCCAGACAGTTACTGGAACAGAGTTATCAGGAGCAGCAAGCATTGAATGAAGAATTTGCGGCAATTAATGAAGAACTGGCAACAACTATCGATGAGCTTTCGGCTGCTAATGATGAACTGGCAATTAGTGAAGAACGTTTTCGCAACTTGATTAAACAGGCGCCGGTAGGTATCTGTGTGATCAGGGCTGCAGATCTGATGATACAGGAAGTAAACGATGGCTACCTGGAGCTAGTAGGTAAGAAACGCGAAGAACTGGAAAATCATACCATTTGGGAAGCTATTGCCGAAGCTGCAGAAAGTTATGCGCCGGTAATGCAGGAAGTGATTGATACAGGAACTCCTTTTGTAGCTAATGAACACGAACTTATACTAATCCGTAACGGAAAAGAAGAAATTGTATTTGTTGATTTTGTTTATGAGCCTGTAAAAAATTCTGCTGGTAGTGTGTCTGCTATTATGGTGGTATGCATTGATGTAACCTTGAAAGTAATGGCAAGGAGAAATATAGAAGATGTAGAACAAAGGATAAGGCTTGCGGTAGAGGCGGCAGAGATTGGTACCTTCGAATATATTTATACTACCGATAAAATTGTGACTTCGGATAGGTATAATTCTATATTTGGTTTGGATCATACGGTAACAAGAAATGATTTTCTGGAGTTTATTCATCCAGATGATTTACATCTTAGCGCCAAGGCACATAAAGAAGCTGCACTGACAGGCAAATTGTTTTATGAAGCACGCTTAATACAGAAAAATGGATCTTTACATTGGATCCGTGTGCAGGGGAATGTATTTTTTGATCAGGATAATAAACCCCACCGATTACTGGGAACTTTATTAGATATCAGTGAGTTTAAACATTTACAGCAGCAAAAAGATGATTTCATTTCCATTGCAAGTCATGAATTAAAAACGCCATTAACAGGGCTCAAAGCCTCTCTACAGTTACTGGACCGCCTTAAGGATAATCTTTCTGCAGCTGTAGTGCCAAAGCTGATTGAACAATCTGGCAGAAGTATGAACAAGATCAGTGAGCTTGTTGATGATCTGCTCAATGTAAGCCGTATGAACGAGGGGCAGATTAAACTTAATAAAACTACCTTTAAGGTAGCTGATATGCTGAACGATTGCTGCAGCCATATCAGGGCAGAAGGTAAATATGAGCTGATTATTAATGGTGATGTACAGCTAAATGTGTACGCCGATGAACACCGTACAGACCAGGTAGTGGTAAATTTTGTAAGCAATGCTATTAAATATGCGCCTGATTCTAAGGAAATACATCTTTTTATAGAGAAAAAAGATAATATGGCCAGGATTTCAGTAATTGATAAAGGACCCGGTATAGATCCAGAAAAGCTCCCGCATCTGTTTGCAAGGTATTATAGGGCAGACACTGATGGATATCAAGTTTCAGGATTGGGATTGGGACTGTATATCTGTGCAGATATCATTGGCCGGCATGGGGGAGAGATTGGAGTAGATAGTGAAAAGGGTAAAGGCAGCACATTTTGGTTTACACTCCCTTTAGGTAAGGATGAATAATTACTCAGATTATAATTGAACCGGTTTCTTGAAGGTGACATGGAAAATAGAGCCGTTTTCCAGGCCTGGTTCTATCCATACTTTTCCGTCGTGTTTTTCCATGATCCGCTTTACTATGCTAAGGCCTACGCCGGTACCTTCATATTCTCTGGCTTGGTCAGATCTGGCAAAAAGTTCAAATATTTTTTCGCTGTCTATTGATTTAATGCCGATACCATTATCACTGATACTATATTGCACACTATCTCCATTATCTTTACAATTTACACTAACTAGCGGT
>Ga0247803_1001451_pt1 | contig 12444 bp, 12 predicted proteins | sample UWRJL014104B1_FD_180928 | JGI IMG/M metagenome (GOLD analysis project Ga0247803, IMG submission 180928) | Plant litter microbial communities from Arlington Agricultural Research Station in Wisconsin, United States - UWRJ-L014-104B-1 | ecosystem: Environmental > Terrestrial > Plant litter >...
GACTACAGATCCAGCGCTCTGCCTCTCCTGTTAACGAGCAAGCAAATCAAGGCAGAAACGCTCGAAGCTGTCAGCAGAGCTCCCATCCAGTACGAACTTGACGTCAAGTTCTTGAAAGAGCATTACTTGGTGCCCACATGGGTCTCTATTCCAGTGCTCTCGCCAAAAGTCCATCATCTGCGCGCGACATTCCAAAGCGTCGGAGTCTACGAGCGCAAAGTCGGGGCCCTCAACCTCAAAGAACGCTACGCGCTGTATGATATCTGGAGATCGGGCTGTGGAGGGCCCACCAGATATTTATGGACATTTTACTCCATGCTTACGCAGTTTCTGAAGTTTGGTCCAACTGGACCTGCCGATCCCGATACCGAACGCAATGTTACAATCGATAGCCTTGAGCTGGATTTCTTAGATCCTGAGGATGTCACCCTTCTTCCGCCTGCGGCTGAAACAAGCGACGAGAAATACCAAGTTGCGCGTTTGCATGAGTACCGTGAACTGGGAGAGCCCCCGTCCGCCCAGATGCTGCGTCCAGAGTGGCTCGCGGAGAATCTCGCTAACGAGATCAACGGCCTTTTGAGCATGGGATATCATCATTCTAGTTATGGAGGTATTCTTTACAAATGGATTGGACGTATCATTTTCAAAGTCAACGGCGACATCGTTCGCGAGTTCGATCTTGGTCAGATGCTGGCGGATCTCCGATTTCATGATGATTTCGGACAGGAATACTGGAATCATCGCGTACATCATTGGGGTTATTGGAAGCAAACCGCACTGGAGGAGAGGGCCAAGAAGGGCCTGAAGGTGGTGGAACCGAGTATCAATTGGTGGCAAGAGGCGCAAGAAGATGCTCGTCGGATATACGCTGGACGCTCGGCATAGAGGCATGAAAATCTCGCCTGAGGTATGTTGGTCGAGACCAGAAGATGAGACAACCATGTATATGCCAACTTGAGAAAACATTGTTGGCAGAATCGCGCACAGATAGGTATGACGCAGTTGAGGCGGTCGCTGTGACGGAGGGCCCTGGTCTAAGATACGGACTGCGCTATTCCCCAACCCCCAACTAGGGCTCGAGTCGTACTCTGACCTTCCCTTCATAACCGTAATTTTCACTCGGATTACATTTGTACTGGAGACTAAGCGAGCGTCTTATAGATACTCATCCGCGCCCACCGGATAATGCCATTGGTCGCGCAGAAATAGTGAATAGTATCATTTACCCCCACAATCGTCTCTTGTTGGAGCCTCGAAGATGGTTTGAAAGTTTCATGTACCATTACATTATGCATTGCCCATGGTGACTAATCTTAAGCGGGAGATTTCGAACTGGCACATAATGGGTGCCCCTTGCCTGTTGTTTAGATAACAAGTATGTACAATTTGTAAGTAGGTGAAGTTCTCTTGACAACATTCACTCGCCTTTGCTCAATGTTGGGCTTTACCCCAGTTGAGAATCCGATTACTTCATTGCTTAGCAGCGCCAGAACACCTTTACTAGTACAAGGTTTAGCGCAGCCCTTCGAGTATATAAATCTCGCACAATTGACTTCTGAGCATTCTCCACCCTGCACACCACTATTCGACAGCACAATAACGATCGGTCCCGCCGGCATGTATGTTCTATTCTGGCTACTCGCGCTCATCCCTCTCTCCCTCGGCGCTGTCATACAGGATAGAGACGATTCCCAGCCCTTGGAGGAGGTTTACATCCCCGAATCCGGCGAGATGGCCATCGACATACCTCCCTTTGGAAACGGCACTGCGACTGGAGACGACCCCGAAGTCAGCAAATACGGTGAATTGGTAAGGACATGATATGCCATCTCACATGCACACAATAACCACTGTAGGTCGAGATCTATTTGAACAACGGCTTGCAGGGGCCTTGGACATTTATACCCGGGTGGGGGTACCTCCGTCAAGCGAAAGATGCGATTTGCTTCAACATCAAGTAAGTCGTCATGATATCGATACTGCATCTTGGCTTACATGTGTAGCCACAATTTCCCACAGGTGCGGTCTATCAAAGTGAAGCGCGTCACGAACGACGATACACACTGTGTGTTCAGCGAGTAAGTAAACTACGGAGAGGATGAGATGGAGACCCTTTGCTAACAAGGAATCAGGGGATCCAATTGCGACAAGGCGTCGGTCATCGTCAGGGCCCCTGCTGAGTGGAAGAAGCTGTACATCGTCGGATGGCAGGACCGGATGCACAGCGTAAAATGCTCGTATACCGAGGGATCTGGGTGGTAATACGGCCACCATGGAGACTAGACTCATGAGAGCGAAGTAGAGTCTTTTGAGACTTTTGGTGAAATCGACCAGTGCGTCGGCGGACATGAGTTTATCAATCTAAAACTTCAGACATTGATCCTGTCATCGATTTACCTTTCTGGTCCTAAGAAGAGCGAGAAAGAAAGCGAGTGGAGTTTACTCTGAGTTTATAGGCTAGGCTCATCGCATGCAGTTTGTCCCTTCCGCCGAAGGCTCATTACGACATACTGAGTCGCCGCTCCGGTGCATTCCCGCCCAAGTGATTAAGTTAGCAAGCTACTTATACAAGTTCACTCTATATAACCTACACCAAGTGCCATCCTCATTTTTCCCTTACCCACAGCACCTCTTTTCTAGGTGACGAAAACAACTTCGGCTCAAACATGCGACACACCATTTCACTGCAACGCTATCCGAGACTTATCGTTGTTTTGGTTTCTCCATCACGACAACCTGGAGAGCTCACCAAATCCGCAAACGATGGTATTCATGTACCCCTCCGCGACTTCATGGGTGCGACTGGAAGTTAGTCTTCTAGCTTGCCTCTCTCTTCCTATTCTACACCTCTTCCTCACTCCGCAACAGATGGTGAGGATAATGCATGCGTCCACTAAACCTAGAAAGGTTGCGGTCATATTGCGCGATCTCGTTTCAGTGCTTGCCTCGTTTGTTGGAACCCCAGCCCTTCTACGTGAGCAAGACGGCGATCCGCGCATGACGGCTTTCTTCAACAATATACGGCGTTTCTCATCGATGAACTTTGTAGAACAGCTATCATTATTGCAATACCGATACGACGCATCAACTCGCAATCAACCATTCGAATAAATTACAAGAAGAATACACTTCGAACCCCAGTAGTCTCATTAACGCATGACAGAACATGATCAGATATACGAAACCTTCACGCCCATGCCCACAGTCCTCCTCACCTTATCCCAGGCATTCCGCATGATACGTAGAACCCTCTCGCGCAAATCTCTCCGCCCAAACGCCAAAGCAAACGCTAGAAGAAAGAGTAGGGTTCGAAACATCGCCATTGGGTTCGCCGTCATCGAGTGCGCCGTGTTTGTAATTAGCGCCTGCATCGACGAGAACGATGCAGATATGCGGTGGTACAGTCCGGGTGGTGGAGCGACTGCCTTCTTTGCGGGTCGTGATGCGCGTGATGATGTTGAGGGTACTTGGCGATTAGCGGTTGCTTTTCGAAAGACTTCGTCTGAGCCTCTGGGCTGACGTCTGTTTTCTTCCTCTCGTTTTCTCCGTTCGTCCTCTGCGCGAGATTGCTCGAGGCGGTGTGCTTCTGTTTCCCGGCGGCGCTGCTCCATTTGCTCTTGTTGCTGCTGGCGCAGCTTCTCTTCTCGTTGCTCGGCATCTTCCTTCTCTTCCTTGAGCGAGTGGAGGGCAAGCAGAAACGCCTCTTTCCGCTCGTCGTCGAGGACTTCGGACATGGATATGAATTCCCGAGCGTAGTCCCACTCCTCATTTCGGGGTAAGACGTGCAGGGTGTAGAGCTCAAGGAGCTTGAGGCGGGTGTTAAGATCGCGGGGTGTGTTGGTGCCGTTGTTTTGCTGGCTAGGCCGTCGTTGGAGGTAGGACGAAGACGACATGTGTGAGGAGATGTCGAATGTGGGGTTTGCGGAGGCAGAGAGGTACGTTTCGAGCTTCTGCTGATTGAGTCGCTGCGAGGGCGAGTGTGTGAGGAGCAGTGTCGCTCTGTCAGGAATTAGCCTGAGACATGCAGGGAGCTGGCTTGGGCGGTACTTACAGATTGACCACGACCTCAGCGTCAACGTCGCCCTCGACGCCGGCATATCCGTCGCGCACGACGTCGTCCCACGCGCTGCCATCGCGGCACTTGGACACCAATTGCTTCCACCGCGTGCTCCCGAACGCGTGCTTGCCCTCCTCGGCGCCCAACTCGACTACCGAATTGAGGAAGGTGAGGTAGAAGCTCCACACCTTGACTCGGGTGCCCCGCGAGGCCGTCGCAACGGGCGCGTATCCGGAGAGGTCGCCATTGTACGACTCCTTGAGGTCCTCCTGGGCGGGCGGGGTGATGATGGGCTCGATGGTGGAGAGGGCCTCGGGCAGGCGACGCGTAAGGAACAGCTGGGCGGCCTGTCGGTAGGCTTTGGCGATCTGCTGCGAGTGGTGCCGGGAGCCAGAGAGGGACGACATGGACGAGCCGAGCGTGCGCGAGCTGCCCAGATCCTCGTACAGCGCAGCCATGGTGGGTGAAGCTATTGGGAGGGCGCAGGTACACGTCCCATGCTACCCAGGGCGGATGTCGTGGGTGTTAACCGTGTCGGCGAGGAATGTGATGGACGTCGTGTACCTCGGCTGGACAAGGTACGGAGCCTTGGCGTCGTCCAGCCACTCACCAGCCGCCGTTGCGCCCGGGACTCCGCTTGGAGCACCACCAAGTAACACCAAACACCACGGCAAGCATCGCGAGATGGGCCTGCGCCGAGGTTTGGGCCTCGTCCAGCTGCGTGCTTGCTGTCAAACGAGCTCCGAGACCAAGTTGCGCTTGAGCCAAGACCGACTCACGCCACACACACAGTTACGATTGTGTGTTTGGGCGGATCTTGTTCTACTCACACCAGATTGTGTGAAAGGGCGCGCCACTTTCACCGTAAAATGGAACCTAGACGTCCGTCAAGGCCCTGTACCGTATAATAGGCAGCTACGTCAGCTGTTCTGCAGCTCCGACGCGACTCTCCCACTAGATTTTCATAACGTCGACGTCAACGATAACCTCACCCCACCCCACCGCACTAACAACCATGGAGGTCGACGCGGCCACCTACCCGCACCGTCTCCTCGGCCTTCTAACTCACATCTCTGAGGCCGACTTTGTCTCCTTCGATCTAGAACTTACAGGAATACCTTCGCGTCTGCCTGGCAAGGCGCCATGGAATGCTCGCGGCGGTGGCAAAGCGACCCTCAAGGACCGCTACGAGGAGACAAAAACCGCTGCTGATAGGTACCACATCCTCCAGGTCGGAATTACTTGCGCCAAATTCGATCACCAGGCGGACAAGTATATCCTCCACCCCTACAACATCTCCATCAGCCCGCTGCTGGAGGAGCGTTTAGATATTGAGCGCGAAATCTGCATTCAGAGCGGAGCAGCAACTTTCCTCTTGAACAATGGCTTCGACATGGGCGCGCCTTTTGCAAAAGGTGTCCAGTACCTATCGCGGGAAGAAGCGGGGCGGGCGAAGCAAATGGCCTATGACCGCTTCGACAAGAAGAACGCCGTCCAAGACGTGCAACTCAAGGTCGAAGATGTGGACTCGCTCGACTTTGTAAATCGCGCACGGAAAGCGATAACCAGCTGGAAGCCAACCAACTCTAGCATGCTCGAAGTCACCTCCCACACAGGACTGAAGGTAAGTGGCACGGCGTCGCGATTGGAGGCAGCGCGGACCCTCATTTGCAGCTACCGGTGTCGAGACCCCTCTGATCAGCTTTGCTAACGCCGAAGTTCAGGACCAACCCCTGGCTCCGGCCATCTCACGATTCGAAAAGCGCCTTGTCCACCAACTAGTTCGAGCTGAATTCGCCGATCTGGTCTCCATGGGCCGAGCAGACTGTATCCGAATTATCCGCTACGATCCTGTCCGTGAAGCTGACAACGTCAAACGCATGAAGAGCAGAGCAAAGGAATCGATCTCCAAGCAAACCGGCTTTCGGTGGGTGTTCGAAGCCCTCGCCCGCGGCGGAGATATCCACGACGTCGACCCTTTCCAATGTACGTCGTATTGTCACGCGGCATCCCTCCTAATTCAAGACAACAGATCCTGAAACCCCTCCCGATAATTTTTGCTGATACTGATTTAGATGGATCAAGTTTCAGTAGCTTCATCATCGCCACCGACAGTCATGATATCAAGGACCGCTTCGACCGCACGCAGGAGCGCCTCAGGACCCACCAGCCCGTCTTAGTCGGTCACAACATGTTTACAGATCTCGTATACTTCTATCGTTCGTTTGTAGGACCACTCCCAGACACCTTGGAGGAGTTTTGTGAAGCGATCCACGAACTCTTCCCCCAGATTGTCGACACCAAATACCTCGCCACCCACGCTGAGGGCGATTTGAACGCTTCGCCAACGCTACAAGAGATCGCAGAGAAGCTGGAAAAGCAGCCGCTGCCCGACATTGGTGAGTCAATGCGCGCCATAATACTAAGATATTCGTCCGATCCAGTACGAGGCAATGCATGCTGAGACTCCTCTGGATGGGCTTGCCCGAATTTCGAGTCTCAATTCTACGCTCGCTGGCGCTAACTAGCAGCAGTCACGGCCGAGCAGCACGACAAGTATAAGAACAAACAAGCTTTCCACGAAGCCGGCTTCGACAGTCTCCTCACAGCGACCATCATGCTGCGCCTGTCCGCGAAGCTGAACGCCGAGCGCCAGGGAATCATAGAAAGCGACACTGACCTAAACTACATCTCAGCAGTCGAAGAGCAAGACCCCAAACCCGATCGAAAAACTCCCCGGTCGTCTGCTGCCGTGGTACCGGTCAAGAGTCTGACAGTGCTCCCAAGTCGGCGGAAGAAGCAGACATTGGGCCACAAGAAAGCTGCAGCTGAGAGCCGCTTCCGGACCCAGAATATATTTGCTAGCCTTCAGCAGAACGAGGATTCGGAGCTAGATTCGTCGTCGTCGTCGTCGTCAGAGGAGGAAGAGAAGCAATCGGATACGGCGTGGCAAGACGAGGTCTACCAACCTGACACATCCTCCTGGCATCCGATCGAGACTGTGCAACGGCAGCCTATGGAACTCATTCCTGCGTTTGACGCCGGATTCTGGGGAGAATTTGGGAATACGCTGAGGATCTATGGGACGGAGGAAGGCGTGCTGAGGATTGCTAAGTGGGAGGTTTGAGATGGGGCCGACTGAAGTACGTATTTGCGTCGCAATCGCAGAGATTATGGAATCATTGTAACAAAGGATTTTTTACTGAGACCTTTTGGATGGGTTCCACGATGTGGTGCTGCTGCGAGTTGTGAACATGGATTACGGCGTAGAGTTCATTCTAGTTGCGTTGGTGATATGGTACCGACTGACCATGGGTACAGAGCACCTTGCATGCAACACTGTCCACTAGCTGGGTAATGGACTAGCCTCCGACCCATATTGTAGACACGTACTTCTCGAACTTCAAAGCACATCTTCAAACCCGCGTGTTCTTCTTAAGATCCCACCACCATCCCTCGAAAACTAGAGTCCGAAATCCGCAATCTCGTAGTCCATCCGAACCCCTACTCTACCTGTGAAACTTAGAACGACTTGTACACGTTGGTGTTGTGGCTTGAGCTTGTGGAGATGGTTGTAGAAGCCAATGAGCTGGAGAGATGGGTGGGATGCAACATCTAGTGAGCATATTGTGCGAGGGCTGGCATTTGGTAATCCATCGCACTAACGGGTAGCTCATGAGCCATGGTAGAAGATGGGTCTAGTAACGAGCGTTCAACCAAGGAGGAATTACACCGAGTGTCCGACCATCCGAGTAGTGTATTGCAGCCGGCCATTAAAGATACCGATTGCTATTCTGCGCAAGCCTCTGCACCGCCTTCAACGGCTCCATCGAAATCGGACTCGAGTAAAGCCCCGGCACCCTCGCCGACTGATAAACCGTCATGCACCACTTCGACTCCTTCTCCGCCTTCTTCGCCTCGAAATATTTCCGCGCCACCATGAGCGGTGTTAGACTCCCAAATTTCGCGACGTAACCAATCGAAGGCCGACAGTTGTACGGTACGGACCGACAGATGTTGTCTGCGTACCCGCTGAGTTCGCGATCCCACATGAACAGCTCGCGAGGTTGGAGCTGGCGGTGCTGTCGGAGGAGCTTGAACGTGTTGGATTGCATGATTAGCATGCTCATCCAGTATATGAGGTAGCAGATGCCCGCGCCGAATGAGTGGAACTCAAAGACGGGGTCGAATACTATGTCGGAGCAGATGTCGAGGAAGCCCTCCATCTCGGCGACGGGGGCACGGCTATAGCGCGGTCCGTCTCGCTCGAAGTTCGTGAACCACTCGTAGCCCCGGGCCGCTAGTGCTTGCGAGTCCTTGATTAGTTCGTCGATGGCTTCTTGAGAGGGGTCGGTGGCGGGTAGCTTGTCGGTTCGTTCGAGGAGACGGGGAATGCAGATGCAAACATCTTGAAGGGCCACGTAGGGGTCTTGTTGCGCGGCGGTTTGGGTGACGGCGAGCCAGTCGGGAGAGTCTAGCATGGAGCCTTTTCTTACGTGATAGCCGATGCTTAGCTGCAAACTATTAGACATACCCAGAGATCAGCCAAATACACGTACGGAGTTGTATCGTATCGCGTGAAAGATTTGCAAGCTCAAGCGAGACTTGAAAGACGCCGGTCCGCGTAGTTTGACCAGGTGGAGAAGACCCTGCACATGGTAGAAGAAACCATGACCGTTGCTGATTCCCACAAAAACCTGGAAGCAATGTTAGACCTATGAAGTTCGAGCGAGGTCGCAGTGCCTACTTCGTATAGTGTGAGTAGATACGTTGCTAGCAGTGTCTCGTCCTCCATGGCACTAGCAGTCGACTGAATGGCGCCGAGCATTTTCGTCAGCGCACCGCCATACAAAGACCGAGACCTGTTGATAAGCGGGTAGTTCCGGTTGTTGACTGCAAGTTGCGCTGCAGACAAGGCGTCAATTGCTGCCAACAGCGCTGAACTCGTTGCGGGTAGCGAAGGAAGCACAAGCATCAACGCAGACGGCGGCGGCATCGAGTTCGCCCCGGTCTTGGGTAAGAACAAGTCGATAAAACTCCCGATATGTTGCACCCGTTCAATAGCAATCGGGCTAACCTGTCTGACAATATGGCCATCTGAAGGTCTCAGATTTCCAGGCTGGAGGTGCCCGACGACGCCTCCGTTGGAGCCTGCTGAGTCCGAACCCTCCGGACTTTGCTGGTTCGCGTATCGGTAGCGATTTTCATCCTCCCTAATGATGGCCGGCCTCTCGGTCTGATCATTGAACTCGTGCAGAATAAAGGACTGGGTTGGGCGATATCCGGGGCATTTCGTCCCACGTCGAAGACAGGTGTTGCATTCCGGCTTCGTCTCATCGCAGCGAACTTTGCGTTTCCTGCATTCGAAGCAGCCTGCTGAACGCTTCGGCATCGGGAAGGCTGAAGGACCGAGCTTCTACGATCGCTGTGGAAAAAACAATGGCTTCCAACGAGAATGAACAACGTCGCGGACAATGACGCATTGAGGGTATCGCGAGATCAGAGAGATCAGCGAGATCATTCGCTCATGATATCAGTGCCTGATATTGCTGCATAGCGTGAGGGGAGGGACCAATATAGCCCGCGGGAAAGGCGACGCTAATTGTAACCGATGCCAAGGAGACCTCGTATTTCAACGGCACCCAATCGACGAGCGCGAGGTTCGCTCAGCCACATGCCTAGTCTGGTATTCATGTAGCCGTGTTCTCCCGTGTCCGGGGTTTCGTTCGATCCATAGATGGCCCCCTCTGGAGATCTGGGAGACATCCTGTCGGTTATGTAACACAACCATCAGAGCGGAAAGAAAGGAAGAAAACCATCAGGCGCGGAGATGTCTATGAAAACAAGAGAGAGGTAAGAAAGGAAACGAGATTTTCAAAACATGGAGACGGAATGAATGCGGTGTCTCGATCAGTCTTAGCACGTGACGGTTAAAAGGGAAAAGAGAGCAACCACCCACAGCACGAATCGTCAGTGAGGTATAAGGTAGAAGAATTCGAGAAAGCCACGAAACGAGCAGGAAGCCAGAGTTTTATATGACGTTCGCAAGTGCCTTGCTGATCCCCACCTTTGTGCACAGCTCATGTAACAGCCCGATTCGGGATGGTACTGCGAATACGAGATCACGTTCGCGGCAGGCAATGCTAATCCTCCTGCACGACCATCCATGCGCAAATCTTTTAGAAAGCTCTCACGGTTAATCCTTTGTCGACTCTGTGTTATCAGATGATCATCTAGCATATACAAGTAGTTATTGCAAAGTTCGTGGAGTTCTCCCAGTTGTGTTACGGAGACCCCTTCCATCTAGTTCTTCTCAAACTTGACTCGAACGGATCACCTTGCTCTGCGCCAGATTCAAATTCGGAGACCAGGACAAAGTCGCTGTCTCATACAGGGTATCAATTAATCAAAGCTAAGTAAAAGATGGACATAATGCTACCCATCCGCGAACAGCCTGGCTCAAGAAGCCCGTGTAAAAGGACCTAGAAACCATACTTGTTGCCCGCCTCTCTCTTATTCCGCCGGCCTTGCGCAAAGTGGTCCTCCAGGGCGTCTTTCTGTGTCGTTGCCGTGTTGACCAGGCTTCGCAGACTGTTCTTGCCAGTACCGGAAATGGACCTGAGGGCATTGTGTTGCACAGTCTCCCCCTGTTGCCGCAAGAATTCGTTGTGCGCGTATTCGCTGTCGGTGTTGAACTCGACGATCTTCGCAGACGAGAGGTCAGGACCTTGTCCTTTCCGGCCGAACAGCTGTCGCTTCTCTGCCGCAGAGAGATTTAGCTCCGACGCTATGTCGGTCAGCCCGCTGGGAGCAGTGGGCGCAACTGCAGTTGGACGCTGCTGAGTGGGCGCATCAAAGGCCTCGTCGGGTATGGATGGTTCTTCGTCTTCCTCGGCACCATGCAGTAATGGCTGGTAGGTACCGTTGGAGTGGTTCTTAGCTGGCGCTTCGGTTTCTTGCGCTATTGAGAAGAGTGAGACCTTCGGCCTCGAGGGGGCTCTCGATTCCGCAGTCGAGGAAGAAGCGATTAAGTCTTTTTCTGAAGCTTTCCATGCTTCCAAGGGAGAGCCTGTTGTTTTGGCTACCACTGGCTTCTTCTTCTTTTGCCCACGACCCACTGATAAGGGCATGAACTTCGGCTTTGCGACTCGCTTGACCTTTGGTTCTGCCTGCTTGACCTCTTCTTCTTGAACCTCTTCTTGAACTGGCAATGGCTTCAACTCGGTCTTCTCCTCAGATTTGGGAGCGGGTAGATTGAACAATGCCCTAAAGTCCTCCTTCTTCAGCGGTTCTTTCTTGACTAGGTTGCCGTTCTCATCGAATTCCTCCGCGTCTGTTATCCTCGGCTCACGCCTGAAAGCTGGCTCCGCGCCCGTCTTGAGACTGACTCCTGCGCCCAAGCCCTTGCCTAGCCCTTTCTTGCCGGATGCTGGTCCATCGGTACCCACGCTGACGTACGGTTTCTTTGGCGCGGGCAACATTGAGTTGAAGCCGCTGAACGCACCAGCGCCAGTCCGCGCCTTCTTTGCCGGGGGGCCCTCCACCTCAGCATCTTCCTTGTCCGCCTGTGGTCGAGAGACACCCGGGAGGTTGAGTTTGATTTTGCCCGGATTCGAGCGATCGACCACTTTCTGGAAGGCGGCTTTCGGTGCGGGCTTTGCGGCGAGCTTGGGAGCGGATGGCGCATCGTCGCCAGACTCCTCCGAGTCGGAGTAGGCGATCAGATTCATAGTGAGATGTTGAGTTCCGGAAGTTGCGCGCGGGAGCGTGGAGAAAGTTTGGCAATGAGGTCACGAGCTGGCGCGGAGCCGTGGACGTAAAGCTCGTGCCAAGTCAGGGTCCAGGACCTCACTCGATGTGCCGTGTCGCCCTCACTTCACGTCGCACTCAATGACCTTTATGATCCTCGCTCAGCTGGTCTGAAAGCCCAATCTACTACCTGGAACATGACGCGGTAACCTAGCAGCCATGTCGCTCCTCCAGAACGAAGAGTACGTGCCCGCCAACCCTCGGCGCATCTCCGCTAACCCCCGCAGCTTCGTCCTGTACCAACTACGCACGGCGTATCTCTCCTCGATCAAAGACGGCGTCGGCGAGCGCCTGATCAACGTGAACTCGGCCGTTCTCAACAATGCCGCATTCCGTGCCGCGGGCTGGGTCCCGAACGCCGCAGACATCAAGCGAACCTACTCCCCGCCGATACCCACTGCCATCACCTCGGAATACTTCCAGGCGCCGCGTTCGGCTGGTCTGAAGCCCCCGGAAGGCTTTGAAGATGAAGAAGAAGGCGGCATGGTGACCGGTGGTGGCGCTAGCAACGACACCGTAGGCCCCACGCTCAACGCGAAGCGGCGGCGGCGGAGGGAGCAGTTGGAAGAGGACGATAG
>Ga0247803_1001452_pt1 | contig 12440 bp, 11 predicted proteins | sample UWRJL014104B1_FD_180928 | JGI IMG/M metagenome (GOLD analysis project Ga0247803, IMG submission 180928) | Plant litter microbial communities from Arlington Agricultural Research Station in Wisconsin, United States - UWRJ-L014-104B-1 | ecosystem: Environmental > Terrestrial > Plant litter >...
GCCTGAAAATTTAGTTACCAAAAGAAATTTATTCGTTGCGATTCCCGTTCTTCAATTATGTGATGAAATATATTCACACTTTAATCACTAAAATAATCGAATGAAACCAACCCTGATTATAGGAGCTTCATCTAACCCCACCAGATATTCAAACCTGGCAGCCCAACAACTTGCTGCTTATGGTCATCCTGTATTTCTACTAGGCCGGAAAAAAGGTTTTGTGTCTGGTCAGGAAATAAGTCTGGAAAAACTTGACTTGAAGAATGTCGATACTGTCACACTTTACATCAATCCAAGTCGTCAGCCAGAATATTATGATTACATTATTTCTTTAAATCCCAAACGTGTCGTATTTAATCCCGGCACAGAAAATCCTGAATTCGCCAATATTCTAAGTGATAAAAATATCGTACCAGTAGAAGGATGCACGCTGGTAATGTTATCTACCCGGCAATATTAATTAAAAATACGTAAAAAAATCTTTCCTATTACCACCGGATCAATGCTGACGCCCATGTAAATCCGCTTCCAAAAGCCGCAAGACAAAGCAGGTCGCCGTCTTTGATCTTGCCATTTTCCCAGGCTTCACTAAGCGCAATGGGTATCGAGGCAGCGGTGGTGTTACCAAAACGCTGGATATTATTAATTACCTGTTCTTCTGACAGTCCCATTTGTTGCCTCACGTATTCACTGATCCGGATGTTAGCCTGATGGGGAACCAACAGGTTGATCTCATTTGCTGTGAATCCATTGGCATCCAAAGCCTCATTTATTACTTCTCCAAATCGAACGATGGCATGTTTGAAAACTGCATTTCCGTTCATGACCACATTAAACCCGCCTGCATCAAGCGCTTCCTGCGAAGCGGCCCGGCCGGGTCGGCTGCTTCCTGGTTCTTTCACATAAAGATCCTCTGCATAACGCCCATCTGCGTGCAAATGTGTGGATAATATGCGATGATCTGAATCCGTGGTTGACTGCAATACCGCTGCTCCGGCGCCGTCACCAAAAATAACGGCCGTGTTTCTTCCCGCTGTGCTTTTATCAATCCAGGAAGATTGTATTTCTGAACCTACAACCAAAGCTGTTTTATACATTCCCGATTTGATAAACTGGTCGGCAATAGAAAGCGCATACACAAATCCTGAACATTGTTCCCTGATGTCAATAACAGGCTTTCCCGCCATCCCCAGTTCCCGCTGCATTAAAAACGCGGAGCCGGGAAAAAAATAATCAGGCGTTATGGTAGCGTACACAATAACGTCTACATCATCAGGAGTCAGCCCCGCTCTTTCCAGAGCCTGCCTTGATGCCGCAGTGGCCATGCTGTAATTTGTATCCTTTCCGTACTCAAAGTATCTTCTTTCCCGAATCCCGGTCCGATCCTGTATCCACTCATCTGACGTTTCCATCCATTTGGTCAGGTCATTGTTGGTGATAATATTGTCAGGAACATAGTATCCCAGACCGGTAATACGCGAATAAATCATAATTTAAAAACAAAATATAAATTAATTATCGGGTGTGTGTAGTTTGTACATTTTCCGCCTCACAACGCTTTCTTTGTTTTATACGATCAATGTCTCTGACCGGATTAGTTTTTAGCAATTAATCAGGACAAGTTATGATTGCAGATAACAAATAAAAACGCGTATAATATCGCGGAAATAATAAAAGAAAAACCTGGCAAAGGGATATTCTCCCTGATCGTTCAGGTAATTATCGCAAAAGTGCAACAAAATCTTTTTGTTAACAAAATTTGTTATTTGGTTTTAGTAAAATTAGATAATAAAGAGATGGCGATGTACAAAACAAGGATAAAGGGAATGGCTACAATGTTCAGGGTAATCAGTAATACGGCTGTCAGCAGGATGAAAACATAGCGTATCTCGTTTCCTTTCCAGGCAAAAGATTTGAATTTTAAAGCAAGCAGCGGGATTTCAGCGACCAATAACAATGACATCACAACAGTCAAAATCAATAAGTTGTTGGTGTTTATTATCAAATTTTCCCAAAATTTGCCCTGTGTATGAACAATCAAAGGCAGTGAGGCAATAAGCATCGCATTTGCAGGTGTAGGAACGCCAATGAATGAATCGATCTGGCGTGGATCATTATTGAATTTTGCCAGACGGATCGCAGAGAAAATGGCAATGATTAGTGCGGGATATGCTTTCCAAATTCCAAAAAGATCCGGTATGCTTTGCATCAGTAACTGATAAACAATCACTGATGGCAATACACCAAATGTGACCATGTCCGCCAGAGAATCGAGGTCCCGGCCTATCGGAGAACTTACGTTTAATAATCTTGCAATAAAACCATCCAGAAAGTCGAGAATCAGTGCTACTCCTATCAGTGCGCAAGAGAGCAGCAGATTGCTGTGAAACGCTTCGATGATACCAATGCATCCGCAAAGTAAATTGCCGCAGGTAAGCGCGTTGGGTATATTTTTACGAATCATGGAGGAATCTGGAATGTTATAACTGTAATGAAGTCTATTTCAAAAATGGATTGTTTTTCTTTTCAAAGCCGATGGTTGTAGGCTGCATGTGACCGGCGTAAACCATGTAGTCGTCGGCCAGGGTAAATAATTGGGTACGAATGCTGTTCAAAAGCGTTTTCATATCTCCTCCCGGCAGGTCGGTGCGCCCGATACTTTGGCGGAAAAGCACATCTCCTCCGATGACAAATCTTTGTTGATCGTTCACAAAAGCTACATGCCCCGGAGCGTGACCAGGAACAAATATTACTTTTAGCGTAGAATTGCCAAATTTAACATCTTCTCCCTCATTCAGGTAACTGTTGATCTCAGGTTCGTCGAATTGGGCAAAACCATAATTGGGGGCGTAAGTTTTAACCGCTTTCAACAGCGGCTCATCGATTTTATGAAGTGAAAACGGAATGTTGTATTTTCTCTGTAAAGCGGCAACACCCAAAACATGATCGATATGCGCATGCGTGTTGATGATCCTGACTGGTTTTAAATTATTCTTTTCCAGGTAACCGCTTAAGTCCTGGTATTCTGCTTTATCGTAGCAACCCGGATCAATAATGACCGCTTCACCTGTTTCGTCCGACAACACGTATGTGTTTTCTGAAAACGGATTAAATGTAAAAGATTTTATTTCTATCATTCCTGTTAAAATTCTGCTGATATCGGCTCCTGATACGGGTACGAAGTTACGAAAGAGTTTGTAAACCGCTCCGAAAGTAAAAATCAGATGATTTGATGTATTTGTAGAAACGCTTTGTCATTGAGCATTCACCTCAGTGATGGTGGCTTTTATTTTATCATAATAAAGAACAGAAATTCCTTTATAGTTTGATTCATAACCAACACAAAGCCATATCTGCCCTTGCTCACCAGCCTTTACCATTACCGGATTATTGCCATTGGAGCGGGGCACTAGTCTGTATATTTGTTTATCACTGCCATTGGAGACATTCCCAAGAACGACCATTTCGGTACCATCCTGCGAGAGTTTTCCTTTGTTGAGACTGAAGTTATAATAACCATTGACCAGTGTTTTCAAAGGTTCACTGGGTGAGGCACCCGCTTTCAGATAAACGGAATTGGAAGGTGAGCCAAGGGAATCTGCACTTTTCTCAAAATAGGTCGTTCCCAGATTGATGTCGAAAACAACTTTGTAGTTTCTTCCTGGAATAAAACCTGAAATCTTTTTTTTGATAAACATAAACAGGCTGTCTTTGGGATTATAACTTTGTGATCGGAGCCCGTATTTGGTCGAATCCAAAGCGATCGGAAGCTGCGTTCTTTCCATAGAAATCTGAAGATAAGCCTTTGTCAGTGAATCTTTTTTGGTACCTGTGAACAAAGCGTCACTATATTGCGCAAAATCACTCGACCAATTTTCCACTGTGGTTTCAAACTGCGATTCGACGATGGTGATCGCATTCAATTTATCGTTTTCTTTATCGCATGCGGTAAGACAGGCAACTGCCGCTAAACTTCCCCACAGAATCCACTTTTTCACGGTTTTAACTGATTTATTAAAATAATATTTGAGAATTAACGATTACCCGATGATGAAAATCGTTGGTTTTTTATGCAAATCCGGTGCATTTTTTCTCCAGTTCCTGACTGACCACGTTTTCACGAATTCGTCGGGTGCCGTCAGATTGCTGGCAATGCAGAGACGTGTATCCGGCTGACAGGTTTCGAGTACTGCATTTAATAACTGATTGTTTCGAAACGGCGTTTCCATGAAAATTTGCGTCTGGTTCTTATGAAACGCGTCTCTTTCCAATTGCTGTATTTCTTTTTTTCGCTCCACTTTGTCGATTGGCAGATAACCATGGAATATAAAGGATTGCCCGCTCATTCCCGATGCCATAAGCGCCAATAAAATAGAAGAAGGACCAACGAGCGGAACGACAGAAATGTTGAGTTCATGTGCAAATTTTACCGCAACGGCTCCCGGATCAGCAACGCCGGGGCAGCCGGCTTCTGAAATGATTCCGGCATTCTGAGTCAGAGACATTAACTGTTGCCTCGTGTCAAGAGGGTGCGTATCCTTGTTCAGTTCTACAAAAGTGATCTGGTCAATTACTTTTCCAAGCTTCAAACTGCTGATGAAACGCCGGGCAGTGCGGATATCTTCGGCAAAAAAGAAATTCAGGTTGGTAATCACGTCTTTGATCTGAGGATTGAGAACCTGATCAGAAGTGTTTTCAGCTAATATAGTTGGAATCAGGAAAAGCGTCAATGCTGGTGTAGTCATTACTTTTTAAGAATTTTTAATAATTTTTTCCAACCATTTAGGTCGAATTGTAGTCTCTGTTAGTAAGCAAAGTTAAGACCTATGTTACGACAAGTTTCAATTCTACTGTTTTTATTAATAATTCTGTCTTGCAAAGAAGATAGTTTGAACGCCAACGCGGACTTCGTTTCGATTGCCGGAACGTGGGGTTTAAAAGAGGTTGAAAAGGGAAGTTTTGGTCAAAAATACTGGACGGCTTCCATCGGCCAAACCGACCACAAGATTATCTTCCGGCAAGATGGCGCTGTGTTGGATGCTGACAGCCTGAGCATGTGCTGCGCGCCCACCTCGTTATTGATCAACGGACAACTATTGGATATTAAACCTGTTACTCCGGTTAAGATTAATCCGCTTTGCAGCCTGGTAAATTGTGTGACCTGTCCGCAATGGGAACTTGAATGGAAAAAGAATGAAATCATCATTCTGTATTGTAATGGTTCCAGAGAAAAATATGTAAGGCTATAACCTGGCAGTGAGATACATATAATCCTCCGGAATTTATCAAGTTTTATTCTAAAAAATGAAGCAGGCTCTTTACAAATGCTTTTGGCTGCTCCGCTTGTATCCAATGTCCCGAGTTTTCAATGGTGTCCAGTACTGCGTTTGGAAAAATTTCAAGAATTCCCGGCCAGTCTTCATCCTTAATATAATCTGATTTATCTCCCCTCATAAATAATACAGGTGTCTCAACCGGTTTTGCCGAAACAACTTCTGTACCTACATTAGCCATATCGGTGGTAAGCAATGGTAAGTTAAAACGCCAGTCGAAGCCGCCTTCCTCTTTTCTGTATAAATTTTTTAAAAGGAATTGTCTCACGGGCAGCAAAGGTTCATATTCTGCCAGAATATCATCCGCTTGTTGCCGGGTTTCAATTTCGGAAACATTCATGGCGTTCAATCCTTTCAGAATTCTGGTATGGTGGATCGGATATGCCTTGGGGCCGATATCTGCAATGACCAGTTTTTCGTACGTGCCCGGAAATGTCACGGCGTATTCCATTACTGTCTTTCCACCCATAGAATGGCCCAGTAGAATGGGATTGTTGATATTTTGCTGTTCCAGAAATTCTTTCAGGTCGCTGGCGAAAGTGGGGTAGCCGAGATCGCCTTCCTGCGGAGAGCGTCCGTGATGTCGCTGGTCGACCAGATAAACCTGATAACCATGTTCCGAAATCGTTTTGCCTATGGTTAACCAGTTATCCAGGAACCCAAAAACCCCGTGAAGTATGATCAGGGATTTTCCTGTTTCTCCTATTTTTTTAAAATTTAACTGCATTTGAAAAATATTTTTGAAGTCGGGTTATCGGCAAATAAAAATGGGGATAACCGCGTCCGAGATGATTATAAAATGGCCTTGTTTTAACCAGGGCAAAGGTCGCGATGATTCTGTTTCATAAAAAAACTTTCGGCTTAAAAAATTAATAAAAAAATATTTGACCTATTATGTTCCTATTGAAATAGATTTTTGTATTATTTCTATAAATCAAGCAGTTACATGCCATAGTATAGTATTTAAGTAGGATTCGTGAGTTGTTAAAGAAAATAAAAAACCATTATTTTTACATTAACAGTTAGTCATCAACAACTGATGTACCCACTAACATCATATCAAATCACCAAAATTTATGTATCGAAAAAGTTTACTATTTCGGGCGGCGCTTTTTACGCTGCTGGTATTTTCATTGTCTTTACTGGGCGGACGCGTAAATGCTCAGGTAACGACTTCAACGATTACAGGCAGGGTAACGGACAAAGCGGGTCAGGAACTACCTGGCGCTACCGTGGTTGCTATCCACACGCCTTCGGGAAGCCGTTATGGTTCTATCACCAATGAAAAAGGTATTTACACCATTCCAGCCGTACGTGTTGGAGGTCCTTACACAGTGACTATTTCTTTCGTTGGTTTTAAAGACCAGGTTCGGGAAAATGTCTCTGCTGACTTAGGTACCAGCGCTGATGTGAGTTTTAAAATGATTGACGACGGCACTGAATTGCAGGAAGTAATCATTTCAACATCCCGCAGTGACATTTTTAGTTCGGACCGCACAGGCGCATCTTCATCATTTGACAGAAATGCACTGAACTCTACACCGACGATCGGCCGTACGATCAATGACATTACAAAATACAATCCTTATGGTAACGGTCAGTCGTTTGCTGGTCAGGATGCACGTTTTAACAACATTACCATTGACGGATCTGTATTTAACAATGGTTTTGGTTTAGGTTCATCTGCACAGGCTGGTGGCCGTACAGGTACTTCGGCCGTTTCTTTGGATGCCCTTGATCAGGTTCAGGTTAACGTTGCTCCGTTTGACGTACGCCAATCGGGTTTCACCGGCGCTGGTATCAATGCAGTTACGCGCTCGGGAACGAATGAATTATCAGGTTCTGCCTATCACCTTTTCCGTGGAAGTAAGATGGTTGCTCAGAGTGGCAATGGTGATAAACCCATTACCCCAAAACCAAATATCGACGAAAAAACCTGGGGATTCCGTCTGGGTGGTCCGCTGATCAAAAATAAATTATTCTTTTTTGTCAATGCAGAAAGATTCACCAGCAGCACGCCTGCATTAACATGGTCATTGAACCGTGGCGTAGCAGGAAGTAACGTATCGCGCGTTCTGGCTTCGGATCTGGAAGATCTGAGCGCGTTTATGAAAACGAACTTTAATTATGATTTGGGCGCTCTTGACGGGTTCAACAATGAAATAAAAAGTACAAAAGGACTGATCCGTCTTGATTATAACATTAACGACAGACATAAATTGTCTGTCCGGTATTCACATCACGATTCAGAATCAGATCAGCTTATCAGTAACAGTAATAGTAGCAATACTGCCGGTAATGGTAACAGAACCAATATTGCCAATGCCATTTCAGGACAAAATACCGGTTATCTGATTGCAGACAATACACGTTCAGTTGCAGCAGAATTAACTTCCAATTTTGGCAGCAAATTTGCCAATGACCTGATCGTTACCTATAACAAGCAAATTGAGGACAGAACGTACAAAACGTCTTTATTCCCAACGGTAGACATTTTGAAGGAGAATAGTACGTATACAACCATTGGTTTCGATCCTTTTACACCGAATAACAAGCTCAATTATTCAACATTCAATATCACGAATAATTTTAGCTACTTTGCTGGAAAACATACATTTACGGCCGGGGTCGTTTTTGAGCATTTTACTTCTAACAACGTTTTCTTCGCAGCTTCAAACGGAGTTTATGTGTATAGTTCCATAGCTGATTTCAAAACGGCTGCTTTGGCTTCGATCACTAATCCGACAGCTACGACTTCACCGGTTCCAGTGGCGCGTTACAACCTGCGTTACTCTCTTTTGCCAGGTGGCGGCGAACCATTGCAAACTCTGAAAAGAAATTTATACAGTGCTTATGTACAGGATGAATTTCAGGTTACGCCAACCTTCAAAGTTACAGCAGGTATTCGTGGTGATATTTTTGCTTATGATAACGCTACTGCGGATGGTTTTAACAATCCACGTGTAGCCGGTTTGACTTTCAGTGATGAAAACGGCGATCCGTACAAAGTGACGACGGGTACATTTCCAAAAGCACGTTTGATGATTTCTCCTCGTATTGGTTTTAACCTGGACGTAAAAGGTGATAAAACAACACAAGTACGTGGAGGAACCGGTGTTTTTGTATCACGTATTCCAGAGGTGTTAATATCTAACCAATTGGGTAACAATGGTATTAATACTGGGTTGATCAATGCAACCGCTACAACCGCTTACCCTTTTACAACGGATCCAAGCCGTTTTATTCCAACTAACATAGATCCAAGTACATTGTCTGGTTATGTTATCAATGCGTCGGACCAGGAATTGAAATATCCTCAGATCTGGAAATCAAATATTGCGGTTGATCAGAAACTGCCATTGGGTTTGGTAGGAACGATTGAGTTTATTTACAACAAAACAATCAACGGCTTGCGTTATATTGATGCTAACCTTAAAGCTCCGGATCGTTCTTTCGTTGGCCCTGATGGACGTCCTCGTTTTCCTGCTTCCGGTGTAACTGGTACTGCCAATATAAACAACGCCCGTTTTATCAATCCTGAGCTTTCTAACGTATTTGTTTTGAAAAATACGAAAAAAGGGAATTCTTACATTGCAACAGTGAAGTTGGAAAAACCAACAACAAAAGGCTTTGGAGGATTTGTTTCTTACACTTACGGAGAAGCGAAAGACATTGCTTTTGTAGGAAGTACAGTACAGGCTAACGTTCCAACATCGACAGGCCAGAATTATTTGCCGTTAACTTATTCAGACAATGATCTTCGTCATCGTATCGTTGGATTATTAAATTACCGCTTAAATTATGGTGGCAAGCTTGGTGGATCCACAACTTTCACATTGGCAGGAGTATCAACCAGCGGTGCGAAAATTTCTTATACACTTAACCAGGATTTGAATGGTGACGGTCAGACTGCAAATGACTTGATCTATGTACCCAAGACTGCATCGGAATTGTCTTTCTCATCCCTTTCAGTTTCAAATGGTACTGCTCCTAATGTTGTTACTACGGTATATTCAGCTGAACAACAGCAGGCAGCTTTTGATGCATACATCAATGGCAACGATTATCTGAAAAGTCGCCGTGGTCAATATGCAGAGCGTAATGGTGGTGCTTTCCCATGGTTGACACGTATGGATTTTACTGTAATTCAGGAATTTTATGTTGCTGTTGGTAAAAAACAAAAGAGAAATGTGATCCAGTTACGTGGTGATATTCTTAACGTAGGTAACCTGATCCACGATAAATGGGGATTGGGCAACCAGGCTACTACCTTCAATCCATTGGTTCTTGCAAGCGTTGGTGCTGATGGAAAACCTGTTTACAGAATTGCAACTCAGGTAATAGATGGTCAGAATGTTTTGTTAAAAGATTCATTTACACCTAACTTATCTGTGGGCAGCGTTTGGCAGGCGCAGATCGGCATACGTTACATCTTTAACTAAGCGTAACAGATTTTACGAATACAAAAAGAAAGGCTGTGCAATCGAGCGCAGCCTTTCTTTTTGTATTGAATGTCTTTTAATCAGAACAACGACTTAACAAATATCGGATTATCGGTACAAATAATATCCGCTCCGGTTTTCCATATCTTCTGGTACATAGGCTTGGAAACAGAAGTTTCAAGTGTGTCCACATTGCCATTGGTTCCCAATGATGCAACGACATTCATGCCGTGAATTTTATCGTAAAACGATTCATCCTGTAATTTCGATGGTGTCAGAGCGACCAAATTATCCAGCGGCAATCCTGATTTTCCTACGTTTTCGATGAGTTCGTTATTATTAAAACCCACAGCAAGCATCAGATCCGGTGCCAGTTCATGCGCCATTTTTGCTTCCTGAATTGAATAACAAATGAGGACTGACTTACCAAGGTTTCCGGTTTTTCGAAGAAGGGAAATGCTTTTTTTAATATCCGTTCCCGGTTTTTTGTCCACAATCAGGACTAGATTTTTTGTTTTACTCCAACCCAATACTTCCAGAAATGAAGGGATATGGCTTTCAGTAATGCTTCCCTGATTATCTTTTAGGTTGAGTTTTTTTACTTCCGACCATTTTTGCCGGTTCAATAATCCTTTCCCATTGGTTCGAAGTTCGAGTTCATTGTCGTGCGACACAACCAGCACACTGTCCAAAGTCATTCTGATATCAAATTCAAGTAAAACGCATGGGACTTTTTCGACCGTTCTTTTAAAAGTAGCCATTGAATTTCCCGGCAGTCCATCCTCCGTTCCGCCCTGATGTGCCATAATCAAAGGAGCTGTCCTTTTGACTGGTTTGAGAAAAGCTTTCAAAGTTTGCGAGCCTTTGAAATTGCAAGCGGTTTGAGCAAATGAAATTGTGGAAAATGAGAGAAACGAAATAAACAGGAGTGATTTCACTTTTGATATTTTGGAAAACATGTTAAAATGGTTTGGACAATCCTTCAATCTCAGCCGCTTTTTTCAATGTTTCAACGCCTTCCCGATATCCTTCAACGATCAGCCTGGAAATGTCGTCGGAAGTAAAATGCTGCAAATCCAGTACAAGAGGAGCGGAGGGCCGGACAACTGTTAATTTCATGGGTTTACCCCGGAGTATGGAACGGTCGACATGAGATTCTGCCCACAAAATATTATTATTCGCAATTTGATTGACGGTTATGTCTCTGACCCTTTCAATCAGTGTAATCAGATTTCTTGCATTGAGTCCTTCCGGCTGATAAAGCAAAGGGGAGTGGCATGCGATCAGGACAATTTCCGTGGCTCCGTCTTCAATAGCCTGGCGAATGGGAGCAACTTCCCGAAGTCCACCATCCAGATACAAATCGTTTTCAATGGATACCGCAGGCATCAGCATCGGAATGGATGAACTCGCATATACATAATCCAGAAAGCGGGGTTCTGTGGAGGAAACATACTTTATTTCACCGCTTTCAATGTTGACAGCACCTACTTTTACTTTTACAGGATTATTTTTCAAATACTCATCGACCACATTTTTTCTTATGAGCTGATGCAATGGCAGTGGATCTAGTATGCCGTCAAAGCGACTCATCAGCGTATTCATGCCGAGCTTAACCCGCGACCTGAGCATAGAAATATCCTGCGGCTGCGTAATATTTGTGATCCAGAACTCAAGAAGTTTTCTGCCGGCAGCCGGCCAGTTTATTTCTTTTTTTTCTTTTAACTGATGGCCGGTTTCATTGGCCAGAAATGTGGTGTTGAGCGCTCCGACTGAGATGCCATAAACCATATCCGGTTCAAAACCATTTTCCAGTACGGCCTGTATTACGCCGACCTGAAACGCTCCTTTCATTGATCCGCCTCCAAGAACGAGTGCTTTCATATTTTTTTAGCTGTCGGCCGTCAGCAACGGTCTTTGAGCTATATGCTGTTTAATGTGAGGAAATTGTACTCTGAAAATTTTACTGAATTTTACGAAATGTATTCTTTCGCAGTATTTTTTCTTTCAATTCTAAACATTTTCATTGTAAAATTGGTGTAAAGAGAAGATTTTATTCCAAATTTGAACATTGGAGCCCGGAAACTGGTTAAAATAATAATTAATACTACGGTTTTAGTAGGCAAACACATAACAGCAGTAGGGATAGAGTGCCCCCGATTATCAATATGACCCTTTCAATAAAGGAAATACAACTTCCCATTGCAGATGAAATGAAAGCGTTCGAGCAGAAATTTCGTCAATTCATGAAAAGTGATGTAATGCTCCTGGACCAGATCATGAATTATATCGTGCGTCGCAAGGGAAAACAGCTCAGGCCCATGTTCGTGTTTCTTTCAGCTGGTGTATGTGGGAATGTGGTTGAATCTACATACAGAGGGGCTGCCTTAATTGAGCTTTTGCATACTGCCACGCTTGTTCACGACGATGTGGTGGACGATTCCAATTACCGCCGTGGATTTTTCTCAGTTAACGCTTTATGGAAGAATAAAATTGCCGTCCTGGTGGGTGATTATTTGCTTTCCAGAGGTCTGCTATTATCGGTTGATTATCAGGAATTTGATATACTTAAAATTGTTTCGACAGCGGTGCGGGAGCTGAGTGAAGGGGAATTGCTGCAAATTGAAAAGGCACGCAGGCTGGATATCAATGAGGATGTTTATTA
>Ga0247803_1001453_pt1 | contig 12434 bp, 8 predicted proteins | sample UWRJL014104B1_FD_180928 | JGI IMG/M metagenome (GOLD analysis project Ga0247803, IMG submission 180928) | Plant litter microbial communities from Arlington Agricultural Research Station in Wisconsin, United States - UWRJ-L014-104B-1 | ecosystem: Environmental > Terrestrial > Plant litter >...
ACAGAAACTTCTTTGGCAATTTTTTTAGTGAAACTAGAGTCGAAAAGACCTTCAAAGAATGATCTTTTGTGTGTTATTGTCGTAAGGACGTCTATATCTTTATACAATATAAAATCAAGAATAGTTTCTTTTACTTCGTCGCTTGGCAGAACCAGAAATTCGATATTTTCATTTGCAAATTCTTTTTCCCATTCTTTAATCGTCACATCAGAAACATCTGAACTTGAAGTTTTAACGTACAAGCTTTTTACTTTTGCATTTGTTTTTTTGGCAATATCCAGTACTTTTCTAAGTTCGACTTTGTCTTTTTCGCGGTAGCGGGTTGTAAAGCCTATATTTTTTATTTTTTTGAATTTTGTATCGGCAGGAATGCATAAAACAGGAACCTGAATTTCTGAAATGACAGCGCTTGTATTTGATCCCAGGAAAAATTTTGTCCAGTCTGTTTCTCCTGATGATCCCATAATCACAAAATCTACCTTGTCTTCTTCTACAGCATTTTTTAAGTTGTAAATCAAATCTCCATCCATCAGACGGTGTTTTATTACAATGTCGCCTAAATTTCGTTCGTCTGCTATGGTTCTTAACTTTGGAATTTCGTCTTTGAACATTTCAAATTTTGCCAATTCTATCGAGCTGTAAATCGCTGCATAGTTTTCCGGAAAAAATTGGCTGTCGTATACCGGAATTTCAAAAGTATGTAACAAAATAAGTTCGGCATTAACCACTTTTGCAAATTCTAAAGCATGCACAAATGCATTTGTTGCACATTCGGAAAAATCGGTGGGGAATAATATTTTTTTCATTTTGATTGTGATTTAGAAGTTGTTCTCTCAAATTTAGTCATTCTATAATAAAAATACTCTGACAATTATCAGTATTTTAACATTTACTAATTTATTGATAAATATATTTTTATTGATGAAAAGAACATGCTTTAGGTATGGTCTTAAAGGCTCAACTTTATTGCTTTTTTTATACCTTTGCGGCATGATAAATCAAGATTCTATAGTTGCATTAGCTACTCCATCCGGAGCCGGGGCTATTGCTATAATTCGAATTTCGGGTTCTGAAGCGATCGCTATCGGAAATTCGGTTTTTAAATCCATCAAAAACAAAGACTTAACCAGGCAAAAAACGCATACTTTGCATTTGGGGCATATTGTAGATGATTCGAAAACACTTGATGAGGTATTGGTTTCTGTATTTAAAGGACCAAACTCTTATACCGGTGAAAATACAATCGAAATTTCTTGTCACGGTTCTACTTATATTCAGCAGCAAATTATTCAGTTATTATTGCGAAAAGGCTGCCGTATGGCTGATGCGGGTGAATTTACTTTAAGAGCTTTCCTGAACGGAAAACTGGATTTATCTCAGGCAGAAGCTGTTGCCGATTTGATTTCATCAGACAATGAAGCTTCTCACCAAATTGCGATGCAGCAAATGCGTGGTGGTTTTAGCAACGAAATTGCCAAATTACGTGAGGAACTTTTAAACTTCGCTTCATTAATAGAATTAGAACTTGATTTTGCCGAGGAAGATGTAGAATTTGCCGACAGAACTCAGTTTCATGAATTATTGAACAGAATTGAATTTGTTTTAAAACGTTTAATAGATTCGTTTGCAGTTGGAAACGTAATAAAAAACGGAATTCCTGTTGCTATTGTTGGTGAACCAAACGTAGGGAAATCGACTTTGCTGAACGCTTTATTAAATGAGGAACGCGCCATAGTTTCGGACATCGCGGGAACTACTCGTGATACTATCGAAGATGAGTTGGTTATTGGCGGAATTGGTTTTAGATTCATCGATACAGCCGGAATTCGCGAAACCAAAGATGTTGTGGAAAGTATAGGAATCAAAAAAACTTTCGAAAAAATTGAGCAGGCACAGGTTGTAATTTATTTATTTGATGGTTTAAAATTTCAGGTTTCGAGTTCTGAATTTGTTTCTGAAATTGAACAAATCAAAAATAAATATCCGCTAAAACCTTTGGTTATTGTCGTAAATAAAAAAGATATATTGTCTGCTGATGAAGTAGCAAACATCACCACTAAGCTTGAAAATCTAAATGCAAAGCTATTATTGATTTCGGCGAAAGAAAAAATTGGTGTTGACGATTTGAAGAATGAATTGCTTTCGTTTGTAAATACGGGAGCTCTTCGTAACAACGAAACAATTGTAACGAATACAAGACATTATGATTCGTTATTAAAAGCTTTAGATGAAATACAAAAAGTGAAATACGGCCTTGAAACCAATCTTTCAAGTGACCTGATTGCACTAGATATCCGTGAAGCTTTATACCAGTTTGGGTTGATCACAGGCCAGGTCTCAAATGACGAATTATTAGGGAATATCTTCGCAAATTTCTGTATCGGAAAATAGGCTTCACAAAACATCACAAAATAAAACAAATAATCCCAGTTAAAATATTATAAAATAGCATTTTAACTGGGATTCTTTAATTATATATGTTTTTAATTAGACTATGAATGTTTTTCTGAGTACAACACAAATATCACTTAACATTAGGTCTTATCTTAAAACAATTATAATTTAGAAAAGAAACATAACAAAATCTAACCTTACCTTATTACGCATCTTTTTTTCACGAAGACAAAAAGCGCTTACATCTGGTCAATCAAAAACAACGTAAAAATTAAAGCTTGCACATTTGCGGTCGTGGAATTAAAAAAACTGAAATTATTATAACTATCAACTCTAAAATGAATAAAGAGATAAAAAAGAGTACTAGATATTTAGCATCAAAAGAAGATTTCGAAAATACAAAAACTGAAATGATTAAATGGTTAGTTGGTTTGTTTTTTTGCGCTAGCTTTAATGATAATATAGTTACTTTTAAAGCAACTCTTTTTCGGACTTTTTTATAAATATTTCGTTTGCCATTTCCTTCTTGATTCTACCTATATCCTATCTAAAAAAAATGATTAATTTAATATATACGATATAAATAATTAGTATAATTTATATTTACATCAGTAATAAATTAATAAAGATATTTTCTATATTCGCCAACAAGGTTGCCTTTGGTAAGATAATCAATCTTAGTCACAAGAATTCAGTTACGGACTTCACAATCTCGCCAAGCGTCAGAAAATTATACGCCAATGTCTGCATATCTAGAAATCTAACTTATTAAACAACTAAATGAGTTGATTTTTATAGACTTTTCATAAATTTACAATCAATATTAAAGAAGATTATGAGAATTAAAAATATCCATATTGAGAATTTTAAAGGGATTGATAATAACGATATTTATTTCAATAAAAACTTCAATGTATTAATTGGAGAAAACGGAGCAGGAAAAACTTCTGTTTTAGATGCTGTTTCAATTGCTATAGGGACCATTCTTATGAAGTCTGGTGCAAGTTTTGGCTATAGTGGGACAAGAACAAGACCACTATATAAACATGAAATAAGAAGTATTATTACAGAATTAGGAAAAAATGAACCTCAAGAAGTTACATTAGAAGGAAACTTTGATTATCAAGGAAATATTTTGAATTGGTGTAGAAGACAACCGCGATTTTCAAAAAACTTGAGTTATAAAGAAGCTTCAGATGTAACAGGCTTAGGAGAGTATTTTCTTGAAAATATAGAAAACCCAATTGACTTACCGCTATTTGTACATCATACAACTGCAAGATTATGGGGTAATATATTTGCAACAAAAGCAAAATATCAAAAACAAAACTCTCGTTTTGAGGGATATTACGCTTGTTTAGATTCTCGTTCTATAAAGGATAAGTTTGTTGGATGGTTCAAAACCTATGAAGATAAGATATTAAAATTTGAAGAAGATAAATCGCTTTATAATGCATTTACTTCAGCTATAACATCAATGGTTAAAGATTGGGAACGAATTCATTATAGTTGGGATCAAGAAGATATTTTGGGAAAAACAAGCAATGGAAATTGGTTACCATTAAAGAACTTAAGTGATGGTTATAGAGGTATGGTTCACTTAACAGCCGATTTAGCTTATAGAGCTATACAGTTAAATCCTCATTTGGGAGAAAGAGCTGTTTTAGATACAGAAGGCATTGTTTTAATTGACGAAATTGACATGCACTTACATCCTAAATGGCAACGTCATATCATAGATGATTTAAAACGAACTTTTCCAAAAATTCAATTTATTGTTACAACGCATTCTCCATTTATTGTACAATCATTGAAAGCTGATGAAGTGATAAATTTAGATGGTAAATTATTAGCTGAAGATCCGAATGTACTTACATTTGAGGAAAATGCATTATTTATGGGGGTTAGTGATTCTAATAGTGAAAAGTTTGAGAGAAAAGAAAAGTTTGCAACTGAATATCTGAAATCATTAAATGTTCATAATCCAAGTCAAGAAGCTCTTGATAAACTAGATGAATTATTAATCGAATTTAGTGATGACCCTGCTTTTGTGGCAAAATTAAAACTGGAAAAACTAATTAAATTAGGAAAACAATGAGACCAGTTGATAAAGACGCACAGCCTTTAAAAGATGATGGAACGGTTGCTACATTTAATACATATCAACAATCAAGAAGATATTTAATTGACACTATTGGAGAATATTGTTCTTATTGTGAAAGACCAATTTTAACGAGTTTAGCTGTTGAACATATTCAACCCAAAACGCATAATGGACATTTAGAATTGGTTTGGTCGAATTTACTGTTAGCGTGTACGAATTGTAATTCTACCAAAGGGCATACTAATGTGATTTTAGCAAATTACTTTTGGCCAGATAGAGAGAATACTTTTAAAAAATTTAGTTACGATTTATCAGGATTAGTAAAAGTAAATCCTTTATTAAATGTTCCCGATGCAATAATAGCTCAAAATACTATCTCCCTTGTAGGATTAGATAGGGTACAACCTAATGTTGGTACTAGAGAATGGGAAGAAGCTTCAGATAGAAGGCATGAGCATAGGCTTCAAGCTTACATTGAAGCAAATGGATATGCTACAAAATATGACACGGCAACTATAACTGAAAAAGCTACATATTTACCATTTTTGATTGATATTTCGAAAAAAGGTTTTTGGTCAATTTGGATGAATGCATTTGAAGCTTTTCCAGAAGTACAACGCGCATTAATTGATGATTTTAAAGGAACTAGACAAATTTATTTTTAAGCTGACAATTTGATTAAAAATGCAAATTCTGGTAAAAAACAAGCAACTCTAATTATTTTTACTAATATCAATCACTCCTTTTTTTATTAAACAACTACATCTTTTGTACACCTCTACCCTTGTAAACCTTTACAACTAAATTTTTAGCATCAAAAGAAGATTTCGCAAATACAAAAATTGAAATGATTAAATGGTTAGTTGGGTTATTTTTTGCGCTAGCATTAATGATTATAGGGTTATACTTTAAGTAACTATATTTTAAATCCTGCTTCGGTAGGATTTTTTTATATTCTAACTTTTATATCAAATCTTTTTCGGACTTTTTTATGAATATTTTGTTCCCCTGTTGGTTTTATAAATCATCAAAAAAATGCTTCTAATTTGAAAATATACTGTATAAATAATTAGTATAATTTATATCTACAACCGTAATAAATTAATAAAGATATTTCCTATATTCGTTTCTAGGAAATCAGAACTTAAAACGCACAACCATTTAGAATTGATATTATTGGAACCATTCAATATCTAAAATAAATGTATTGGTATATAGCGGACTGCAAAATCAAAAAAATAGCATAAAAAATGATGGGAAATATATTTAATAAAGTTTTTATTACACATTATATTGATGATAAAAGAAAAAAACTTTTTGAAGAAATTGATAAACTTGAGATTACTGAATCAACAAATATTGTCGATTTAAAAACTCGTTTGAATAGAATATACAGAATCGAACCTTTAAAATTAAATGACGTAATTCCAACAACACCTATTGAAACAACAAGAAATAGAAAAAATGAATGGGGAGATAGTTATGTGCAAAAAATTTATGAAATAAATATTTCAATTGCATTTGACGGAGATAAGAACTTATTTGATTGTTATCCGTCAACTTCAACAGCAGTATATTTAGATAAAAATAAAAATGTGACTATAAATTCAAATAATTTTATTAGTGCAAAAATTATTCTTGAAGATTTGGATAGTAAAAAATATGAATCAGAAGTATCAATTCTTAAAGGTGAACTATCAACTAATATTCCAACATTAAATACTGAAATTACACCTTGGAACAATTCGGTAGAAACATTAATAAATCAGTCTCTTGAGCAAAGGAAAGGTTTGGTGTCAAAAAAAATAGATTTTATGACCAGTATTGGCTTAAAAGTCAATCCTAAATCTGATTCGTATATGATTCCAAGTCCAATAGCAAAAAAAACTATTCCTATTCCAGTTTCAGAAATAACAAAAGATGTAAAAAGAGAAATAATTCCTATTTTACAAGAAGAAGTTTATAATGACATTAAAGAAGTTTTATACAATGTCGGAAAAGCTATTGAAAGAAAACCTTCGATTTATATAAATAAACACGAAGAAGACTTACGAGATATTTTTTTACTTTTTTTAGAAACTAGATATGAATCGACAAGTGGATTAGGGGAAGCTTTTAATAAAAAAGGAAAGACTGATATTCTTTTAAAATATTCAAAAGATAACACAAATCTATTTGTAGCTGAATGTAAATTTTGGAAAGGACAAAAACATTTTTTAGATGGAATTACTCAATTACTTGGATATTTAACACATAGAGACTCAAAAACTGCATTAATGATTTTTATTAATCAAAAAGAAGCTACATTAATTAAAGAAACTTTAAAAACTGAAATTTCGACTCATCCAAATTATAAAAGATTTATAAAAGAAACTTATGATACTTCTTTTAGTTATGAGTTTTCATTACCAGAAGACACTTTAAAAATAATACAAATTGAAGTAATGTTGTATCATTTGCCTAAAATTTAAAAATGGTCTTGTTATCTCTAATAGTTGAAAACTACTTCAGCAAAAGATTCTTTGAATGAGTTATAAAATTGGATTACAGTTAAAAATTGCACATTTTCACTCGTAAAACTTGGAAAACTGTATAGTATAAATAATGAAGACGTGTCATATATTCGCTTGAAAGAAATACTTATTTGATAGTATAAAACAAACTGACATAGTCCTTATTGAAGCCATTTTATAGCAGCTACAAGTAAATTTAGCCAATGCCACCAAGATTACGTAAAATCCTATTTATATGAAATATTCCGTTGCAATTTTTAATAAAGACTTATACGATTTAGTATATGATGATCTTATAGTTTTCTTTGAAACCTCAAAAGATGAAAATTTAAATTTAGAATTTAAGTCTTTTGTACCACAAGGTGCTTACGCTGATAAAGAAGCCGCAATAAAAAAAGCAACCTGTGGATTACTTAACTCAGAAGGCGGAATAATTATTTGGGGAGCGCCAATTGAAGTAAGAGATGTCAATGGTAATACTTCGGCAGTTGGTAATTTAACACCATTTACATCGCAATTAGACCGTGATCGATTAATAAATATTTTATCGTCAAGTATCACTCCAATGCCTGTCGGTATAAGAGTTCAAATTTTAAAAAATCCAGCTAATGAATCCATTTTTGTTATAGAGGTAGAGAAAAGTATTGAGCGACCACATCAATACGATAATAAATATTTTATTCGTCTTGATGGCCAAACTCGAGTAGCACCACACTATTTAATAAAAGCTCTAATGACCAGTGTAGAATTTCCAATCTTACGCGGTCATATTAGACTAAAGCATATTAGAGTTGAAGCTGGGAGTGTTTTAATTACATTTAGAAAACTTTTATTTAATTCTTCAGAATATATTAATGATTTAAACGTCAGAATGAGACTCGTTGTTGTTCCTGGAAAGATAATTGTGAATAATGACAATAAAGGTTCCAATTTTATTCAAGATTTCCCTATTATAAGTAACGGAGCTCCGTTAATGTCTAATTTCATTTTAAAAATTCCATTGGAAAATGTTAACAATGATATCAATATAATGTTTCAATTCGGAGGAGAAAAATCGCCATCTAAAATTTCTAGATATAAGTATTCAATAGCTAGCGGCCATGTTGCAGGTGAAATTGAAAATGAAGCCCCATATCTAATCGAAAAAACAGAAAATAGACTTCCTTCTGAAACATCGCTAAATTCTGTAGAAGAAAACATTAATTTGCTTTTGGGTCAATAATTGCACAGGTTGTAACTGCCTTTTTGTGAGATTACCATTTTAGAATGAATTTAAAGATCGTTTTGTATTTGGAAAATTTGTGTTTAACAGAAAAATCACGCATCTTTATTCTTCAACCTCGCCAACACCGCTAGAACGTTATACGATATTTTAAACCAAAACTATGTCTGAATTACGAATTAAAAAATTAATGATTGAAAACTATAGGTCATTTAAGGAACGTGTCGTTTTTAATTTTCCTAATAATGACTACTTAAAGCCTATTTCAATTACTGGATATAACAATAGTGGAAAAACAAATATGCTAAATGCAATATTGTATTCTATTGGTTATAAATACACTACAAAAGAAACTTTCTCAATTAATGATTTTTATAACAGAGAGATTGAAAATGTCCCACATATTGGGGTTTTACTAGAAAGTTCAATTGAAGATAAATACGATGGCAAGAAAGCTAATTTAAATGGTTATCAGCAATTAGAAATACAAATAGATGGAATTGAAATCGAGGGTGCAAAATTTAAAAGTACAGACCCAACGGGACAACAAGAAAATTATCAATCATTTGGAGCGATAAAATATTATAATGTTTTCTACATTAATTTTCACAATATAAAAGAAGAAATAAAGACTAAGAAAACAAGTTGGGGAAACCTATCTACATTCTTAGCAAAACATATTAATAAATTAGTTGAAACGGATTCTGTCTTAGTTGATAAGAGAGTAGAATTTGACAGACAAACTAAAGAAGCGACAGAAAATGTGTTAAGAGATTCTCTTCTCCAAAGTTTCATCGAAAAAATTAGATTTAACTATAGTACTAATTTAAGAAATAATGATTGTCATGTTGAATTTGGATTGCCAAATTATGAAGATATATTTCTACAAATGTTATTCAAAATTGGTTTAAATGGAAATTCTGAAAATTTAATTCCAATCGAGCAATTTGGAGACGGCTTTATTTCCATGTTTGTAATGGCAGTTATTCAAGCAATTGCCGAAACAAATACCGAAGATAAATGTATGTTTTTATTTGAAGAGCCAGAGAGTTTTTTGCATGAAAACCATCAAGAATATTTTTACAAAATGGTTTTGTGTCCGTTAGCTGTTAAAGGACATCAAGTTATTTACACAACTCATTCTGATAAAATGATTGATATCTTTGATACAAAAAGTATCATAAGACTAGAATTTGATGAGACTGAAAAAAGAACAGTTTGTAAATATAATAATACCGAGGAAGAGCCAAATTTTGAGAATATTGTGCAAATAAATAACTTTAATAGTTATATAAAATCAATAGAACCGAACCTAAATAAAATTCTATTCAGCAGAAAAGTAATTCTTGTAGAAGGTCCAAATGACCTACTTTGTTATACTTATGCTTTTGAAAAAATAATCTATGAAATTACTGGAGATTCTAATTTTTCTAAAGCATATTTAAATTTTAGGAATATTTCTATTCTTCCACATCATGGGAAAGCCACAGCTTTATACTTATTAAAATTGTGTAAGCATTTTGGTCTAGATTATTTCTTGATAAATGATTTAGACATGGAAATCAACATCATAGAAGAACTGAATAATTTTGAAGAACTAACAGAATTGCAAAAAAGTGATTTGTATTTACTAGATGAATTTGAAGATAGAAATGCTACTTCAAAAGGAATAATCACAACAAATTTTAATTTATTAAAAAGTGCAGGAAGAGAAAAAATCCATTTTAATATTCCAAAACTTGAAGGTATTATAGGTTATGAAAGTAATGACAAAAACAGTTTAAATATATGGAATCGACTACAAGAAATTGAAGATTTTGGAGTTGATTTCCTTCCAGAAAATTTGACTAGCTTTTTAGAGTTAGATTCCATAACTGAAATTGTAGACGTATAAAAAACATCACATGGCACGTCTGTGGCTATTTGTGAATTTATTGGAATTATCGTTTTAATGCCAAACCCGCTGTAGTACAAAAACGTTATGCAACCTCGAAAATCGAAAGAATGCTAAAACTAATCGAATACATTAAAAATCAAATTAATCAATGGGACACTATTTAAGATTTGACACTAGAATTAACGTGATAAAGAATATTATTTCACCTTTTCAACTTCAATTAAACACTGTAGACGAAATATGTAAAAAAAACAACTATATTCATTGGGATGATTGTTATGCCGATGATACTGAACATTTAGTGGGGACGGTGTTTATTGTGCTCCAAAATTATATAAATAGTAGTATCTCGGATTTATTTCCTGATTTGAAAAAATTATTTACAAAATATCCCTTAGATAAAAAAATAGGCAATACACAAACTTCAAGAATTGAATTAATCATAGCAATTGCAAACTACTACAAACATCGTGATTCACCTTCTACATTACACGAAAACACTTCGAAAATATTTGATAATTTAGATATTAATTTTAAGTACGTATATGATGCCGAAGGTGATAAGTACTTCCATGAAATAGGCTCTAATTCTCCAATTTTTACTGGTTTTAGTGTTTTGTCTGAATTATGGAGTTTTAATGATTTAATAAATATTGTTTCTGAATGGCGTGAGAATATGTGGTTAAATGAAGAGGAGCTTATCAATGCTAAAATTGTAGAATAATAATCTTTCCTAATTGTTCCACCATTTGATCTTAATAATTGCCTTAATTTCTCAATAAATTGCCATTTAGTTTGATTAGTTAAATCAAAATTAAATGTAACCTAAATTATTTTCACTGTCATTAATTACTCTAATCTTTATCAAACAACTACACCTTTTGTACACCTCTACCCTTGCAAAGCCTTTAAACACAAGACTTATTACTTATTGTATCGGAAAATAGACAAATAATACAAAAAAATACAAGTAAACGACTTAAAATATTGATTCAAATATTTTAAGTCGTTTTTTATTTACTTTTTCTTATGGAACCTATTATGATGTTTTGCTTAAATTTTTACTATATAATTTTATTAGATCAAATGGAAGAATATAACCATCTAAAATAGTATTAGTACGAACAGCACTCTTTAGATAATTGGGACAAAATCGTAATCAACGCAGATGAACTTCCAATCAAGAATTTAAGATCAACTTAATATTGGCAAAAAAACAGGATTGTTAATCTAAAAAATTAATCATAACAATAAAAATAAAGTCTTTTTTTATATTGTAGTATTTTTATTTACTTTTGGCTCATATTAATATTTAACTATTATAGTAACGATCAGTAATTAAAATCGTTAAAACTTACAACGCTAACAACCAAAACCTCGTAAAAAAATTATGAATTTCATAAAATCAAGCCACTATACTTCAGCAAACCTGTATCAAAAGGTGCTATTTCAATTTCTATTTTAGATTTTACAATCTTGCTTAATCCAAAAAATAAATCACACAACAAGTACATTTTAGTTCTATTTCTCAAAAAATAGAATAGAGCAATAATGCCTACTTTTCAAAAAACCACAACCTATTAATGAGACAAACAATACTATTATTATGTTGCTTTCTTTTTTTATCCAATACTTTACAAGCACAAATATCAGGCACAGTTAAAGGATATGTATCAGATACTATAAACAATTCTACTTTAACGAATGCATCAGTCTCTTTGTTAAGAGCACAAGATTCAATTTTACTAAAATTTACGCGAGCCAAAGAAAATGGTTATTTTGAGTTGAATAATATTAAATCCGGTAAATTTATTTTACTGGTTTCTTATCCTAAATATGCTGATTTTGTAGATCAATTTTCTGTTGATTCTACAAAGTTAATCAAAGATTATGGCAAAATTAATTTGGCTGATAAAGGAAGAATACTATCCGAAATAATTATAAAAGGCAATAGAGCCGCCATGAAAATCAAAGGAGATACGCTAGAATTCGATCCAAAAGCATTTAAAATAGAACCTAATGCAAAAGTGGAAGATCTGATAAAACAGTTCCCGGGAATACAGATTGATAAGGATGGAAAAATTACCGCTCAAGGCGAAACAGTAACGAAAGTTTTGGTTGATGGTGAAGAATTTTTTGGTGATGATCCCACTTTAGTTACAAAAAATCTACGTGCGGACATGGTTGATAAAGTACAATTGTACGACAAAAAAAGTGATCAGGCTGCTTTTACAGGAATTGATGATGGTCAGAAAACCAAAACGCTAAATGTGAAACTTAAAGAAGACAAAAAAAATGGTCATT
>Ga0247803_1001454_pt1 | contig 12431 bp, 9 predicted proteins | sample UWRJL014104B1_FD_180928 | JGI IMG/M metagenome (GOLD analysis project Ga0247803, IMG submission 180928) | Plant litter microbial communities from Arlington Agricultural Research Station in Wisconsin, United States - UWRJ-L014-104B-1 | ecosystem: Environmental > Terrestrial > Plant litter >...
TGATTGTTCTTCTCATTGAAGCTATTGCTCTAGGATATCTTGTCTTAATTCTCGATCTTGCTGAATAGGCTCGGGCGGGAAGGCGCCATAAACTTTTGACCACTTCTGTTCCTCTGGTGCGCCCTTTGGGCGATAAATTGTGTTGAATATTGAACGTCTCAAAAAAAAATGTGAAGTGGGGTATCGTAGTTATGTCGAGGGTATGATGCACAAGTAAAATGCACGACGTGCTGGAGTAGTCGTTTGCCGAATAGAAGATGTCGCGAGACGCCGTGGGACGGTAGAGTCGGGTCATCGAACAGCCGTCGACTTGTGATGTCGGGAGGGAGTAATTGGCGAGATCAGGACTTGATGCAGTGCGCTTCGTCGCACAGTGTCATGTCGCTTCCAACGCTTGGTTGTGACTTGTGCTTTCGAAAAATGTTCTCGCCCTCATAAAAGGGTTTCTCTCTTTTGTCCGTCACAAAACGCTCATGACGCACGTCGTCCCTTCTTGCTTCCAATCGTGAATGTGCGCCGAAACGAACTCGATTTGCTTTCCGAAGTGGATGACTTGGAGTTGTCGTTTCCAGATTGCAGATTTGAATCCGACGACGATGATTGAGAGGCCGAGCGCTCGCGACCTTCTCGCAGAATGTCTTCAAGCGAGACGTTGAGGTGAGGGTGGGTGTAAGTCGGCGCCTCAGTGGGCTCGAGAATCTCTTGGAACTTCGAAGGCATGGTGGCGAATGCGGTTTAGTGAGTGTGTAGCGATGGTGTGGTAACGAATGACCGGATTAACGATCGGTATTCGAAGGGCGTTGCTAGATATGTATGTTCTTTCAACGGCTAAGTCCAGGGGTCGATATACGTGTGGGATTAGGACCGTAGTATAGTGCTTCGTGAAACGATCGGGAATAGTGTATTGGACGTTCTAGACTCTTATATCCCACAAGAGCAGTAATGATCAACAACTTCTCAATAAGTTATGCCGGTAGACGAACGAGTGTTAAGCTCGAAGGGATGTGGAGTATCGTTTAGAAGTGGACAGACGCAGGGGGTTCGCAGGGTTTTTAAAATCTCCAGAGGATAAGGAGCACGCGGACAAATCCCTTCACTGTTCATACGAGGTTCGCAGGGTAGCAGATCGGATTCAGGGTCTAACGTGCCGATCGGGACCCTTCTGGAACCCCAGGCACGGGCTAGTGGCGCCAGGATGACGGAAGATGTGGTCTGGAAGGGGCGCACAGACCCTCGGCCGCCCGAGCTCGGACATGCTGGGCGCGAAGCGATGTGGATAGCACCGGCGGACCGCGGTAGGCATACAACAACGTCCGTGATGTCCGGTTTCCCACGTTTTCGTGCCAAAATTAGAAGACGGGCGGTGACGACAGTCGTCGTGCCAGTGTTGGGATGAGTGGCAGTGTTGCCGTGGAAGTGAGAAGGATGCCCTTGCGCCATGCATGAACAGTAGCCCGCGTCGCAATCGCGCCTCGCAGAACCTTTCGCCACTATGGTGAGGTGTCAATAAACTGTGGACAGCGCGTGTGCGATCAGCGAGATCAACCGCATTTCCCAACCTATCACGCAGCCTTCTCCAACCGACCCAATATTAACCTCCCCACGCCAGGTTCACAACACACAAAACCTCACGATAGAACCCCACTGCCGCTCTGATCTGCCTTCCACCGACGCCTCTGTTCCAGCGGGATCCGCGTCTCAGCCGATGACGTCGGCAGCGCTGCGCCCTAATTTCCACCCATCGCTCCCAAATCTTGGCCACCAAATCCTCGGGCCGTCTCAATATTGGGTATGCCGGATAGGCTTGCCAGCACGATTAATGCGTCTGGTCTACCACTATCTGCCGCGTCGCTCGACGCGCATAATCTGCCAGACGACATCATCGCGCAGCTAGCCCGAACTTCGCCGTGCCGTGGGATACCGGACGGCGGTTAGGTGCGTGCGAAGCCGTCATATTGTATCAGCCTCCGTAAGGCACCAAAATAGTGTACCGTGATTATCGTACTGCAAACGCGTCCAGGCGTGGCTGCTTACAGCAAACTTCGTATTGACGTCGTAGGGCGAAGGCAAGGCTGCGTACCCAATCGTTACTTCGAGTCACTCAACGGGGTCACAAAAGACGGCGAGTTGATATACACGATGGAAACACGAGTTCATCACCCCTAGACTTCTCGCTGGCGTGTACAAAAGTGCATAATGGTACATGAATCTTGGCTTCATCATACGCCCCTCGAGAAGCTAAACCAGTCACGACGCCGCGCTCCCTAAACATGAAGAAATCGTACATCTGAAAGATACTAGTCAGAGGCGATATATCCATCGCGTTCCCACTGAAGACGCCCAAGCAGAGAGCAGCAAAGGGGGTATGCGCCGATGAAGCATCGCGTCCAAGTCCTGCCGAGCCCAACCAAGTCCCCATCCCATATAGTCCAATGTATACACCAAAATCATCATCTATGCACACATGCCATGCCGTACCCATCAGGGATCCCGTTTAGCGCCACGACCATGTAGTCAATGTACCTTCCTGCCTGGTCCTCTCTTCGCTCTAGCCTTATACGTACCCAGACTGATGTCCATAGCGCCACCGAATGTGCCCGCTGATCCATCAAACGTCTCTTTCCCTAGAGTAATAATCTTGACAGTGTTGCCGAAGCCTACAGCCACACTTCTCTTGCCTAGCTTTGTGATAGGACCAGCGGCAGCTACAAAAAGCTGCTCGTCTAGAAGCGGCTCGTCTGCCTCTTCCGAGTCAATGATCAGGGGTCGTGCGCGGAACTCGCCGGTTGAAGAGAGTGTCCACGCCTCCCAGCTGTCCATGTCCATGGGTGAAGCAGGTGGGTGGTGAGTATGGAAAGCGGAGTCGAGCGTGTTGAGAATGCGTCTTGGTGTACTCTCTTTTGCGGCGCGCTGCTTCAGGGCGTTTGCCAAAGTTGACGGCTCGGGACTCGCATAGTCGACGCCTGAAGCGGATGATGACGGCGTGAGCGATGAATTACTTCTTCGTATTCCCACAACGGAGAGTACGCCTGTGGCTTCCCATACGCCAGCAGGCTCAACGTAGTGTATGTGATCTTTCGCCAGCGCTAGGCCTTGGCATTTCTGCGTTTCGTTATCGGAAGATTTGCCGAGACAGATGAGAGATGTGGGGTTCTCATCAAGAGCGAAGGTTTGCATGATCATGTGGTTGGTATCCTCCTCAGTATAAGCAACGCACAGTGAGTGTATAGCTGGTGCTCCACAAGCACATTTCCGACGTGCCGAGTGCATAATCCGGAAAGAATGTGGCTTGACATGCCCAATTGGAAAGGCATGAATGAGAGCGCGGCTGTTGAAGTCAAATACTTCGGCCTCCTCATCTCGAAGTGCAAAGATCAGGCCCAGTGCCGGTATGCCCTCAATGCACTGGATCTTAGAAGGATTGCTCCCAGGTGGCGGTCCAGGGTCAAGGCCGGCAACGACCTCAGACGTACCAGCTTGATCTTCGTCTATCACTAGGATGTGTACTTCGCCAGCTTTGTTGACGAATACTAGATTCAAGTCGCCCTTCGCGCAGGGATAAAGCATAGCACACTGAATAGGACTGAAGCTTATACGTTTGGTGTGAGATCGACCGGCTCTTGCCTCAAGTTGAGTAAAATGACCGTCGGCTGTCACAATCAAAAGACTAAATGTGTCGTGGTCGGCGCCCAGTGTTGTGATTGGAGTGAAGAGAATAGGCACCTGGCCTCGTAGATCCACTTTTTGGAGGGATGAGAGATGGGAGTCGGCAAGACTCCAAAAGCCAATCTGTCCTCCATCCGTGCAGAAAGCAAGCATGGCCCCGCTGTCGTCTATCGCACATGCTGTTATTGGCCACAGTCTTGGATTCATAACCGCTGGTTGTAGGGTTGGTCGTGAAAATCCGCTGCTATCGTGCAGCAAGACAGACGTCGATCTATCAAGCGATATGCTGACAATGTGACCCTTCGGTGAAGATGCGAGTCGAACAATGTCCAGAGTCTGCGATGTCGGCAAGGTCTTCACAGTGAACACCGCCCCCTCATCTTCTTCTTCACCTACGAAACCCTCGGGCAGTCCAGTCCAGAGGAGATAGTTCATGAATAGGGTAACGCCGGCGATTAGAAAAACGACGATTAACGCTGCAGGGAAGGCGTGATTTCGGGCGAAGTGGTGTAGAGTATCGACGATAGAACACGATTTCTGCGGCGCATACCTGCCATGTGCTCCTTTCATGACAACGAGTAATGGGTCATAGATCCTAGCTACGAAGCTGTGAGCGCTTGGTTTGATGAACCCGAACAGCTCCCTGGCGGTGTTGTGATCCTGAATTCGAAGCCAATCGGCAGGTGTACGAGCTTGATTGATCGGAGGTGGGCTCCAAAGCGAAGTATCTCCCAGCTTTGTCTCTCTTTGAAAGAGCTTCTTTTTAAATCCCTGAACTGACATTTGGTGGGTTTCGCCATCGAAGAAATGCCAGTTGATGGCCGCGATTATTGACAATACAGCGACCGAACCAGCGAACCTTGTGCTAAAGGGTAGGTTTCCTTGTCGCAGAGCTGAGAGCCAGGACTGACGCTCCAGGCGGCTGCTCTTCGTTGCCTGGTTTGACTCCACCCGGCCAAGTGAATCCGTGAGCTCCATCCGTTGAACGTCGACGCTTAAAACGGCGAGGAAAAACGTGAGATGAAAGACGAGATCGAGGACAAGCGTGACAGCCGCGAAAACGCAAAAGTCGGCAACCCACGGCGTAACAAAACGAGAGCAGACCCATATAAGGAAAAGATTCTGAGCGGCTACCGCGATGGAAAGATGCCCAACTTTCCCAATGGCGTGTCCAATGCGTTGTTGTGGCGGCATCTCCGGCGGAGTCTCGAGGACAACGTTGATCAGTCGGAATCTGCTTCTCGATTAGTTACATCTCCAGGGTGCTGAAACGTACATATTCCCTAGACCAAAGCAGAAGACCACAGCTGGAATCCATGGACGAGGGATGTGTGCCAAATTAATGCCCAGATAGGTGCATATGGTGAAGCTGCCAATGACGCAGATGGTCAGCTACATCTTGTTATTAGCAAAATCAAAGGTAGTACTGATACGCGCGATCCTACCTTGGCACAGACGGTAATGAGCAAGCCGATCCAGCTCTTGACCGCCCTGAGCTGCATCATTCTCCAAATCACGTAGCCTGCGGTCACCATGTAGGACGCAGCCAGGAGGAGGTCGTCATTCAGTGTCATTTCCTTGAAGCGAAATTCGTAGAGCCGGCTCTTAACGACGCGTCCGTTCTCTGGAAAGAGTGCCCATTCCGATGGCAGGTCCTGGGCGAGCTGCTGAGACCTCGAGTCCCAAGTTACACCGAGGCCAGATTTGGTTTGATCGAACAAGGTAATGACGAGCGCGTCAGCCGATTGCAGTTTGGTCTTTGCGAACGCTTTGCCTGCAAAGACGGTGCTTGGGCGCAGAGTGAGGTTGAGCGCAGACTGGACATCTGAGTGGGAATTGATTGTGGAGAGAGGGTCGTTATCCGCTTCTAGTGCGTCCATGGAGCAGTTCCAGTGCATCAGCGGTGAATGAAACCCCCACTTCTGTCCAGGTCTTGTCGCCGTACATCCGTGGTTGCTGTACGTGGCCGATTGTTCCACCTTCGAATCTGTGTCATCTTCGCCGAAACCGCTCCCAACGAGAACGTTCTGGACATGTAAGGCTTCGCGCAGCACGCGCCGGTCGATGGCGTTCATGTAGTCGCCATGGACCCACACCTGGCGCACCTCAACATCGGCGCGCCGGTCTCCCTCCACCTCGGTCGTCGACGTCCATACGTGCTTGGGGAGGTTGCGCAGGCCGGCGGCAGCGGGGCTGTCGGTCTGGAAGACGGCGGGATAGCAGAGCAGCACCGATATGACGATGGTCAGGAGGATCGAGAGCAGCCAATGCTGCGCGGTCGCTGTGCCATGGGCCTGGAAACCCCGTCGGATGGGATGTGAGGGCGGTAGCTGTGGGGGCTCGGTGGTGCCGCGAAGCCAGTAGAGCAGGTACCAGATCATTCGGCGCAGCCTGCCCAACGATAGGGCATGCTATACTCGGAGGTGAATAGCGTCTCAGCTGTGGCTGAAGACTTGCGACGACGGCCGCGGTGGTGGAAGGCCAGGCGCGTGCGAGGGGTCATTCATGCGTCGAGGCGGGAAGAGCAACGGTGGAGGAAGGAGAGCGGCGACGACAGCGGGTGGGCGGGCGCTGCTATGGGGACCCAGTAGATGGCAAACGCCGACATTAGCACGGCGTCTTGTCTTCGTGGAGGCTGGCTTGGAGGCGCACTTGCCAAGATGTCCCGATCGCGCGAACCTTGTCGCATCTTGTCTCGCCGAACCGGGTCGCTCGGCGGGGTAGCCGTCCAATGCTGCGACTCCAGATTTGAGACGAAACATTGCAGCTAATGCTTTCCGTCTGATCACATATGACTCGGAGGTTTGGATCCTTGCCCTTCAGAATGAGCCTCCTACATCACATCTTCGCTGGCATCTTAATGGAGGCTGAACCCGGACGGAGTGATGTGCAAGTACGATTTCGCTAATTAGCACCAGTCGACCGCTTGTGCAGGTACCCATCGCGAACGTAAGCGCACCCGAAAACTTGGTAGCGCGTCTATGGGGGCCGATGTCTACATGGTCTTGAGCTTCATCTACGCAACATGAGGCACCCCAGTTCGGTATTGATGCTGCGACGTCTAGATGCAGGGCCGGTGTTACGGCGGACCATGACGCCGGTATCTCGAAGCCCTCTCTTTGGTCAAGGGCTGTCATACCGTTCAAATGCAGGGTGCAACATTCCTTCAAGCTAGAAGAGAAGATCGTGTTCCGCTGCTTCCAATGCATACCATCGGCTCAGGTGCCTAGCATCTCTTCGTCTCCGCCATCGGCATCCTCCCATCCATCATCTTCCTCGTCCTCATCATCCTCATCATCCTCTGTTGTAGGGCCCAAGGTGCCGTTCAGATCCTTCAAAAGCTCGTCCGCATGGTCCTTCATCCGCTCATCCTCATATTCTAGCACTGCGTAAAGCTTGAGACAATTTTCTAGCCAATCGCGGCTAGCACGCATCATCGACGTCGCCGTCTTGATCTCCTCCTTTGCTTTCTGCTTATCAGCCAGCAAGTGCAAGCACCAGCCACCCAGATACCACGCCTCGACACTGCCGTCGTTCTCGCCAATCAGCCGCTCCAAGACCTCGATGGCTTCGTCCTCCATTTCAGCCTCCATCAGCAGGCGCGACAGGCTTATCCGCGTCGAGTAATCGGGAACTATGGGGTCGTCGGGAGCGAGGTCTTTCCATAGGCTAATACTTCGTGTGAGAGCGGCTTTTGCGTCTTCAAACCGTGATTGTGAGATTCGTATTGATGCGAGGGTCTGGAGCGGTTCGGGGCTTTCTGGCGCGGCAAGCAGCGCTTCTGTGACTGCAGCTTCGCAGCGCTTCTCGGCGTCTTCTTCCCAGGACAGATCCGTCATGTAGACTTCCGCGATACCACAGAGTGCACTCGCAATCTTTTGTTTCTTCTCCTCTAGAGCCTCTTGGACTTCAGGCTGCTTGACGAGCTTTCCTTCTAGCTCACCCAATTCCCGTCGGAGCACTTCAACTCCCTTCTCGAACCACCGCACACTTTCCGCTCCACCCTCGTCGTTGAGCTGAGCCAGCCACAGAAACTTTTCTGCCCCGTCGTGTTCTCCATCTCCGTCCAACGTGATCGCAGTCTGGAAAGCCTCAATCGCTGCCTCCGGGTCGCCCAGCTCGACGTTTATCTCGCCGATGAGGTTGAGTGCCGGCAGCGCAGCCAACGTGGGTTCGGAGGTGGGCTGTAGGAGGTTCAATGCTCGCTTAGCGGCGACTAGAGCTTCATCGGGCTGTGATGTCTGCAGAAACATTGCGGCCTGTATTAATAGGGCTTCGGGGGAGGCTTTCGATTTCTTCGGTGTCCCGTTCGCGGTGCCATTTTTCGCGCTTTTCTTCGCTTTGTGCGCGCGATCTTGCGGTTTCGTTTTCCCCATTGTGTCTATGAAGTGGAAAAGCAAGGTGTAAAGTGTGTGTGTGTTCGTGGAGTTACAAACGTAGGAATGATGCAGTTTGACCAAAAATTTATGTGAGTCGGTGGCCCGTGCTCCAAAGTCGCGGGGCGCTCTTTCCCCGCCAGACCTCGAAATCCTAAGCTCGACATTCGACATCCGCCTTCCTGTGTCCCACAATCTCCAACTAGTTCGCAATGGGTATCGAAGAGCAAAAGGAGGAGCGCGAAGTATTAGACTCCATCTTCCCCGAAGAAATCCAAGATGTCTCAGATACAGAGTTCCGAATATCAATACAGCTCGAAGTCACAAACGACGAAGACGACGATTCGGAAGCGCGTACGTTCTTTCGTCCTCCCTATACCTCCCAAATCTAACGTCTTTGTAGCCACAATAATTCTCAATGTAAAATATACATCCAACTACCCCGACGAAGCCCCCGACCTCGACATAACCCAACCCCCAAACGCCCCAAAACACCCCTACCTCGACATCCAATCCGACAAATCGCGCCTTCTCTCCGCCCTTAATGAAACCATCCCGGACAACCTTGGCATGCAAATGGTCTTCACGCTTGTCATGGCGCTCAAAGACTCCGCCGAACTTCTCGTCAGCGAGCGGCAAAACGCCAAACAAGCCATCCTGGACTTCGAGGCCGCAAAAGCAGAGGAGGAAGAAAATCGCAAGTTTCAAGGTGAGGCAGTTACCATTAAGAGCTTTCTGAACTGGAGGGATGGGTTTCGGAGGGAGGCGAGGGAGGAGGAGCAGAGGCGGAAGGAGGAGGTCGAGGCGGAGGAGAAGAAGAGGGGAAAGAAGGAGGAGAAGAAGCTGACAGGGAAGGAGCTTTGGACGCAGGGGCTTGTTGGGAAGGGTGGTTGGGATGAGGATGAGGCGGATGGTACGGATGCGTTGGAGGGTATGGAGAAGCTGAAGGTCAGTGCGGCGTCATGAGTGGTCAGCGCGTAGGTCTGAGTTCAGTCATGTGCATTCGTCAAGTTGTATTAACGTCAATATACCCATCACGTAAGCATGTTTCGAAGATATGTGTATGTGTGGAGTAGAGATTGGCTACGTAGGCCACCGTGGCTTGATAGGCCTCCCCTTCCTCCCTCGAACAACCGTTTGTCCCTCCAGCTTTGCCAGCCTCGTCTCCGCATCCACAATCCCCAACATCTTCCTCGCAATTGCCTTGTCCGTCATAAGGTCCTTCTCAAAAACATCCGCGTTCTCCTCCCAAGCCTGCAGCATCACATCCGCCCACTTCGCAGGCCTCTGTGGCGCACCATTTCCTCTGCCATCAACTTCCCCGCTATCGTGCTCACCCTTGAAACCACACTCCCGACGCAGAATGGCATCCCACTCGTCCTCATATTTTGCGATCGGGATCCAGTAATTAGAGAGCAACACTCGTTGATGGAATCGCTCAATTCGCCGACTGAGTTTCTGACGCAGCACTCGACTGAGCGCAGGGGGTTGTGGTTTCGTGAGGCGGAGGAAGGGGATGCCATTCGCAGAGGCTAGTATGGGAACGTGGCGGGGGCCGCTTGTGTGCGCATAGGGACGGACATTCAGGACGGCACGGTCGGGAGGCAGCACGGCGAGCGGGTGTTTGGTGGTTGGTGACAGGGGAACATCCACGGGTGGAATGCGGAAGGGTGGAGGACGCTTCAAGCCCGGTGATAAGCTCGATACGAGCGCACTAAGCGTGGATGTAGGTATTTCAGTATTGTCGGTCGCTGCTGTAAGATGGTTGAGAGTCTGCCATTGTTAGTGGTGCACGATGCATCGCGAACCCAGCGGAACCAACCTCGTAGCCTGCCCGAAACACAAGCTCTAACTGGCGAAGGCTCTGTATTTTTCGGTTCTGCCTGAACTTGTTGCGGATTGCATTCTGCAGTAAGGTGCGGTCCTCAGCCGGTAGAGGTGAGGTGGAACATCGTGACAGCAGCGCTCTATACAGAGCAATAGCTGGGGCAATTAGCAGACTGGTGAGATTGGAGGTAACATCTTCATACCCGCGACACGATGTTGTGATGACTTTTTAGGGGGGAGAAATCGTGGCATCCATGGGTCGTGTCTACTGATTGTCTGTTGATGAGGCTGTCGCGACGCGCGCAATGTTTCTGCGGCCTGCTCGGAGGTCGCATGGTCACGTGCATAGAACTTCCTCAAACTCAAGAGAGCCACCGACAATGCCTTGTTCAAGTCAGGATATGATTAACAGAAAATGCTGCAAGGGGTACTCCACAACAGATTTTGAACCTGACAATTTACATGCAAGGATGTCAACAGGATTCTGGGTGGCATCGATCTCAATTCATAAAGCATCATAGTACCATAAACCCATACCCTAGCCCCAAGACCTGCCTAGCAGAGACCATAACTCCATACCAATGCACTGCATGCCACGCTAGCAACTCAGCGACCATTTCGACTTTCCACGTACCTAGTGGCATGATCATGCCCAAATCGTCGTGACATATCCTAGTACATCGATCCTTCCGAGGGTTGAGGGAGCTTCTTGTGCTGAGGAAGGGCCATATATCTTGCGGTTGTTAGCACCGTATCGCTAATCACTCCGGCAGTGTATGCCTCACCTGCGAAGTTCGATGAGGATGGTCTCCATGGTGAACTCGCGCTTCCACTGAACGAGACACGGTAGTTTGCTCGGATCCACCTTTATCTCCGTTAGCCTAGCCCACTCAACTATCTGCTAGTATGTACCTTTCCATTCCGCTGGTCTACACACGGTAGATTGATCTTGGAAGTGAAGGAGATCTCGGGAGGTATGTCGGGGTAGTCTGGGCCGCAGTGAATCTTGACGGTGTAGATGCGGTTCTCGTGGACACTCTGCCGGCCCGTTAGATGCATGCTCGTTTTCTGTACAAGGACAACATACGTGCGGCGGGCCAAGAATGGTGCCGTTCCAGTCGGACATCAACAAGTCATCGCCGTTGTCGAGGCCATATGAGCACGCCTCTGCCAAACTCTCAGCTTGAATTCCACATCATATCTTGGCACGATTCGTACCAGCACCGAGACCCTTCTCGCCCTTCTCTAGCTCCTCGAGTAATCGAAAGTTCCGGGGAACCTTGGCGCCCATGATTGCGGCCGACCGGAGTGTGTTGACGCCTGAGGAAGGTGGGCTGTACCCCGCTATCGACGAAGTGCTCGAGGCTCGATGGTGCGATGTTGGGAACGGTAATTCTGGGAGAAGTTCTGCCAAGTGTATTAATACGCGGAGGGATTGAGAGTTGTGGGAGAAGTAGAAGCAAGCAATCACGCAGGCAATCAGCAGTCCAGGGTTGCGACTGTCATGAACTCTTGGCACGGCCTAGACGGCGGTGACGAGCCACACCGGTGGTGACCGTAGCTCGGCATATTATTCCGCCGCCGCCGAAGTGACAGATGCACCTGACAGGTTGCCTTCCAACATTCACCACGGCGACATAAGCCCCGGAGCATTTCTCTTTTATGACCTGCGCATACCGCTCTTGAATAGCGCCCCGATGCAACGGCCACGCTTCCGAGGATGACAGCACAGATATTGGCGGCTGAGCTAGGAACCCTCATTCAAGACTCCAAGCGCAAGAATACGGAACTGAGAAATGCCGCGGACAAAGCTCTTCAGGAGCTGAAATCTCTCTCGGTGACATCAGAAGCCCAACTCTCTGCAGGCAAGTTCTCCTAACCTGGAGTAAAAGGAGCGCCATCCATCGCAACACATTGTACCGTCCAGTATGCCGCAATACGTACAGATGGCTGAGCTTTGCGATTGCGTACCACGACCTCACCTCTCTTTCACCAAAGGAGTAACATGAGCTAACAGCGAAAAGATCTCTCTCGAAGGCCTCACTTCATATCTCCATTCCTGATTGCATGCGGTACTCATAATGCCAAATTCGGAGCGACGGGCATATCTTGCCTGCAAAGGTTAGGTGTATCTCGGGCGCTACCAAGAGAACGATTGACCGAGGTGTTGGAAGCATTGAGAGATTCCGTATCGCTGGGTGGGTTCAATGCCCCCTGACCAGCATTAGCTTCTGACACCTTTAGGCCACGACGTGCAATTGAAAATTCTGCAAGCACTTCCATCGCTGACCCAAAACTATCCTGCCGAGATACGTGGTGACTTGCTGTCGACTATCTTGCAAATATGCTCTGCACTCCAAAATGCAAAGAATTTCGCTGTCAGCAACACTGCGGCGGCCACGTTGCAGCAACTCGTCATTACCGTGTTCGATAGAGTCGCGGCAGAAGATGGTATACAGCACATTTCTTTTTCCTTCGTTGTACTGCCCACTAACGGCATCTAGAGAAAGCACTCGAGATTCCTACAGTAGCAGAGGTTCCTGGAGATGATGGTAATGTCTC
>Ga0247803_1001455_pt1 | contig 12416 bp, 9 predicted proteins | sample UWRJL014104B1_FD_180928 | JGI IMG/M metagenome (GOLD analysis project Ga0247803, IMG submission 180928) | Plant litter microbial communities from Arlington Agricultural Research Station in Wisconsin, United States - UWRJ-L014-104B-1 | ecosystem: Environmental > Terrestrial > Plant litter >...
TGCTCTGCAAGGCCTGCCGATGTTGTTACAAACCGTATAAAAAAGCTAAGCACGCAAACCTGAGCACCCACATAAAAAAACTGTGCTATTATAGCCCACGACAAGTGGCTGTGGCGTAAGGCATGACGGATATTAGACCCTTCTATTTCATCTTTATTTTCTTTTATATCGGGTAGTTTTGTAAATATAAAAACTACACATACAATGATTAATATTATACCCAGCACCATATACGGGCCTTTAACACTGGCGGCCTCCTGCAGCAAATAGGCTTCCTTTTCATTTGGGAGCATGGCCGCCAGCTGCGCATCGCTGTAGTTTTTTCCTGAGAGTATAAACGTACCCCCAACAACAGGCGCAAGAAAGGCTGCAAGCCCATTAAACGACTGCGAAAAATTTAAACGCTGTGTCGCCGTTTCCGGATTACCAAGTACCGTTACATAGGGGTTTGCGGCCGTTTCCAGAAAGGTAAGCCCACACGCGATGATAAATAACGCACCAAGGAAAAAAATGTACTGCCGGGTATCAGCCGCAGGTAGAAATAATAAAGACCCGATGGCAAACAGGCTAAGCCCTAATATAATACCACTTTTGTAGCCATACTTTCGCATAAAGTAACCCGCAGGCAGTGCCATAACAAAATAGGCAATAAAAACTGAAAAATCTATAAAGGCTGTCTCCAGGTCGGTCAGCCGGAAGGCTTTTTTAAGGTGCGGAATTAATACCGGGTCTAAATTATGTACAAATCCCCAAAAGAAAAACAGGCTCGTAATTAAAATTAACGGAAAAACGTAAGAGGTTTTTACTTTAGCGGGCTTTTCTGCAAAGCTGTCGGGCATGTTGTTCATTTATATACAGGTTACTAATATTGTGAAGTTGCAAAGTTGTGGGGTTATCGCCAAAACTATATAATCCCGAGCCATATAAAGTAAGTTAGATTATCCATTAATTAAGGAAAAGTAAACCATTTATCACCTACTTATACGATTTTTGATATTTTAAAGGCGTTTGCCCTGTACTGTCTTTAAAGCATTTATGAAAGCTTGAAAAATTAAGGAAGCCGCTTTCAAAACAAATTTCCTTAACCGTCAACTTTTTCTCAATCAGCATTTTGCAGGCATTACCTACCCTTATTTCGTTTAAAAAAACCGAATATGTTTTGCCTGTACGCAGCTTAAAGAACTTACAAAAAGACGTCCGGCTCATCTTGGCAATTTTTGCAATCGTTTCCAGGCTTATCTGTTCCTTATAATTCTTCAGGGTATAATTGTAGATGTTTTGTATCCTGTCGCGTTCAGACTCCTGAAAATTTGCCTTAAATCCAAGGGATACTAAGTATTTACTATCGGTGCATTTACCTATTTCTAACAGCACTTCTATAAGGCTCAGTATTTTCTTGGTACCCTGTGTTTCTACAATCCTTACTATAGCGTCGGTTAAATACCTATTACGGCTTTCCATAATCTGTATGCCCTGGCCAGATTTTTCTATGACTTTCAACAGCTCCAGGTTTTCAGGTAAATTAAGAAACTCCTTTCCCCAAAAATATTTATTAAAATGCACAACATATACCTCAATAGCGGCATCCTTAAATGCCTCGCTGTATTGCCAGTAATGGGGCAGGTTGCTCCCTACAAGCACAATATCTCCATTTTTAAAGTTGCTTATGTTGTCGCCCACAAACTGTGTGCCGCTGCCATTCTTAAAGTAAATCAGTTCCAGCTCATCATGGTAATGCCACCAGTTATTAACATCAGCTAAAACTTCGCATTTTGCAGAAAACGACTTTGTAGAATCTGTAGCTATAGCAAGGTGATGCGGCTTCAACGATAACGGTTTTTTAAGTAAATATACGTTTAAATTTATATATTAAATTATCTAAGGATAATATTCCGCAATGATTGGATAATAATACGAATTTTTAAGATGTTAAAATGGTATTAATTTGTGATATGTCGATAACCATAATAGTATGAAATACATTGCTTGTGAAAAGCCGCACGAATTTTTGCTGAAACAAAAACCGGTGCCAGAGCCTAAACCGGGAGAATCGTTATTAAAAATAAAAAGGATAGGGATATGCGGTACCGATATACATGCCTACGGGGGTACACAGCCCTATTTTATTTACCCACGGGTTTTAGGCCATGAACTGGCTGCAGAATATATTGAGGGAGAAGCACAGGGTTTTAACGCAGGCGATAAAGTAACTTTTATACCCTATTTTCATTGCGGTACATGTATAGCCTGCAGAAACGGCCTGACAAACTGCTGTGTTAACATGCAGGTTTTTGGGGTACATATTGATGGGGGTATGGCCGAATATGTTTGCGTAAAAGATGAATATTTACTTCGCGAAGAGGGGTTGGGTTATGATGAACTTGCCCTTGTAGAGCCGCTTGCCATTGCTGCCCACGGCGTGCGCAGGGCAGGGGTAACCGAAAAAGACACAGTATTGGTAATGGGTGCCGGGCCTATAGGCATTGGGCTTATCCAGTTTGCCCAAATGGCAGGAGCCAGGGTTATTGTTATGGATACTAATCAGTTTCGCCTTGATTTTTGCAGGGAGTCGCTTTGTGTAAACGCATGCATTAATCCGTTAGAGGCTGATGTTGCGCAAAGCCTTTCACAGCTGACAAACGGAGATATGCCTACTGTTGTTTTTGATGCTACGGGCAACCGTAATGTAATGAACGCCGCATTTAATTATATTGCACACGGCGGAAGGTTTGTATTGGTGGGGCTTCAAAAAGGCGAACTTGCCTTTAGCCACCCTGATTTTCATAAGCGTGAATCAACGCTAATGAGCAGCCGCAATGCCACAAGGCAGGATTTTGATTATGTGCTGCAAAGCCTCAGGTCAGGTGCTATCAACCCCAAAAAATACATTACACACCGGGGGGCGTTTGATTCTATAGTAGAGAATTTTAGCGAATGGACTGACCCAAAAAATAATGCGATTAAGATAATTATAGACGTAGAGTAACACATACCGGATATGGATTTAGGGCTTAAAAATAAAGTTGTTGTGGTGTCAGGGTCTGCCGGAAAAGAAGGCAGCATTGGCGAAACCATTATAAGGAGGCTGGCAGATGAAGGGGCAATACCGGTGCTGGTAGACCGCAACGAACGGGGTATTGAATATGCCGAAAAGCTAAAGGCTAATGGCATTGATGCCCTTTTTTGCAAAACCGACGTAACAGACCCCATTCAAATAGAGGCCGCTGTTGCAACCATTATACAAAAGTACGGGCGCATAGACGTGGTTATTAATAACGTAGGCGTAAACGACGGCGTGGGCTTAAATGCCACATATGAGGAGTTTATGGAGTCGCTAAAGCTTAACTTAGCAAGTTATTTTTTATTAACTAAATATGCGCTCCACTATTTAAAAGAATCTAAAGGCAACATACTGAATATAGGCTCTAAGGTGGCGCTTACCGGACAGGGTGGCACATCGGGGTATGCGGCGGCTAAAGGGGGCGTGTTAGCCCTTACCCGCGAGTGGGCGGTAGATTTAATACCCTACTGCATTAGGAGTAATGCCGTAATAATTGCAGAAAGTTTTACCCCCGCCTATGATGAGTGGCTAAAAACCCTCCCCGATGGCGATGCCGCTTTAGCAAAAATAAATAAAAGCATTCCCCTTGAATCGCGGATGACCCGCCCGGAAGAAATTGCCGATACTGTATTGTTCCTTATTTCAGCGCGGTCATCGCACACTACAGGCCAGTTTGTGTTTACAGATGGCGGTTATGTGCACCTGGACAGGGCCTTGATTAACAATTTAAACCCATAGCCGTGCAATATCGAATAGACAGCCACCAGCACTTTTGGAAATTTAACCCTGCTACTCACGGGTGGATAGATGATACCATGCATAAGATACAGAGGAATTTTTTGCCGGAAGATTTAGAACCGCTTTTAACCCAAAACCATTTTTCCGGCTGTGTGGCTGTACAGGCCGACCAGACGGAAGCCGAGACAAAATTTCTTTTAGCCCTGGCAGAAGAGCATAGTTTTATTAAAGGTGTGGTAGGCTGGGTAAATTTACTGGATGAAAAAGTAGGGGAGCGGCTTAACTATTTTTCGACGAAAAAAAAACTGAGCGGTTTCAGGCATGTGGTGCAGGGAGAGCCGGATGGCTTCATGATGAGGGAAGATTTCAGGCGTGGGGTTGCCGCGCTTAAAGAATTTGGCTATACCTATGATATACTTATATTTCACTACCAGCTACCCGACGCTATCAGCCTGGTTAACCATTTCCCAAACCAGCCCTTTGTGCTGGACCATATCGCCAAGCCCGATTTTAAAACGGGCGATATTACAAAATGGAAGGCCGATATAAAAGAGCTTGCAAAGGCAGATAATGTGCTGTGCAAAATATCAGGCATGGTAACAGAGGCGCATTGGGACAGCTGGACGGCAGACGACCTTACCCCCTGCCTTGATGTGGTATTTGAAAATTTTAGGCCGGAGAGGATTATGTTCGGATCAGACTGGCCGGTATGCAACGTTGCCGCACACTATAACGAAGTGGTAAACACAGTACAGCATTATATTACCCAACTAACGAAAGCGGAGCAGGAACAAGTATGGTTTAAAAACGCGCAGGATTTTTATAACCTGGAGCAGTAAAACGTAGTAAATCCTTAGTTATATATAAGAGGTTTACGCTGCGCTTAAAATATGCATCGCAATATCTAACAAGTAAAGCATAATGAGTAAGTTAAAATTTTTATTTTCAGTTGTTTGCTTCATCGTTTTCTCGCAATTGCTGCATTCGCAAAAGGCCATACTATATTCTCCCAATAAAAAAATTAGCGCAGCGCTTTATAATGACGGCCAAAATAACGATAATAAAGGCCACTGGTACCTAACACTATCGTATGCCGACAGCGGCCGCACAAATGTTGTTATACCGCGCTTAGATTTGGGGTTGGTTACAAACAGGCACGACTTTTCTAACGGGCTTTCGTATATCAGAACAGGAAAAACAATACCCGTAGCAGAAAACTACACCACCGTTCACGGCAAGAGTTCGGTATGCAGCAACAAAGGCAATGAGCAAACCCTGTACTTTAAAAATGAAAGTAACGTTAGGTTCAATATAATCTTAAGGGCTTATAATGATGGCTTTGTATTTCGGTACGAATTACCGGAGAAAAACCAGCAGCTTATTGTAGAAGATGAGCTAACCGGGTACAGCGTACCTGCCGGCACCACCCGGTGGCTGGAAAAATGGAACCCCGCTAATGAGGGCTTGTACAGCACACAGGAAAAAGAAAGTATTACGCAGGGAGAATGGTGCTATCCGGCGCTGTTTGCTGCCGAAAATAAATCGTGCTGGTTTTTACTGCACGAAGCCGGCCTTGACAAAAATTACTGCGGGTCAAAACTTAGCAATGCTGCCAATGCTTCTACCTACAAAATTACGTTTCCTAACCCTGCCGATGCGCGGGGTACGGGCGTCGCCCAGCCTATTGTTTCCCTACCCTGGAAATCGCCATGGAGGGTAATCATAATGGGTCAGCTACAGGATATTGTGGCATCAACGCTGGTTGATGATGTATCTCCTCCAAGCATACTGAAAAATACCGGATGGATAAAGCCCGGCCTGGTGTCCTGGAATTACTGGTCAGACAACCACGGCACTAAAGATTATAAAACAGTTACTGCATTTGCCGACCTGGCTGCGGAAATGCAATGGCCGTATACCCTGCTCGACTGGGAGTGGGATGCCATGGCAAACGGCGGAAACCTTGAAGATGCCACACGCTATATCCTGTCAAAAGGCATAAAGCCACTGATATGGTACAATTCCGGAGGAGACCATACATGGGTTGCTGCCACGCCTAAAGACCGGATGCTTACCCATGAAAACAGGGTAGCAGAGTTTGAGAAATTAAAAAGACTGGGCGTTGTGGGCGTTAAGATTGATTTTTTTGAGAGCGAAAAACAGGACATGATACAATACTATATTGATATTTTAGAAGATGCCGCCAAGTTTGAAATGATGGTATATTTTCATGGCTCCCTTGTACCGCGGGGATGGTCGCGCACCTATCCTCACCTTATGACCTATGAAGCGGTACGTGGAGCAGAGTGGTACAATAACGGCCCGGAGTTTACAATGTCGGCCCCGGAGCATAATACGATTTTGCCTTTTACCCGCAACGTTGTGGGCCCTATGGATTATACGCCCGTTACCTTTACAAACTCCCAATTCCCGCATATTACCTCTTACGGGCACGAACTCGCACTGAGCGTGCTCTTTGAATCGGGCTTACAGCACATGGCCGACCGGCCGGAAGGGTATTATAACTTGACTGTTGCCGCTAAAACGTTCCTTATGGATGTACCGGCCGCCTGGGACGAAACCAGGCTCGTTGACGGCTACCCGGGCAAAGAAGTAACCATGGCACGGCGCAAAGGAGATGTATGGTATTTAGGCGGCATAAGTGCCGAATTAAAAGAAAAGGATAGAAAAATAAGCCTTGGCTTTTTAAAACAGGGCGTTACCTATAAACTAACTCTTATTGCCGACGGGGCGCACGATAAAGATTTTAAAACAACACATCTGGTAGTAGATAAATCATCCATTTTAAATGTAAAACTTTTGCGCCGTGGCGGCTTTGCGGCAAGCATCACGCCGTTACATTAATACCTTTATTTCCGTTACACCATGAAAAGATTATGTATACTATTTGTATTGCTTAATTCTGCAATTTGCTTTGCACAAAATTATGTAAGCCATACGACTCACAAAAAAGGCCTGTCTATAAACCTGGCAGAAGGCATATTGCATATTGAACCCCTTAGTCCCAAAGCCATAAATATAAATTGGGAAAAAGGCCTCATAAAAGAAGAACAGGAGCTTATATTGGTAAATAAAGAACCCGTACCTGAATTTAAAGTCTCAGAAACTTCGCGAAAGATAACCCTGTCTACCGCTTTTGTTACGGTAACGTTTAACAAAAAAAATGGCATACTGCAGTATAGCGACAGTAAGGGCAAGGTATTTCTTACTGAGAAGGCAGGGAGCCGGAAACTGGAACCTGCTGTAGTAATGGACAGGCCTTGTTTTGAGGCGCAGCAAAGCTTTATTACCGATGAAGACGAGTCATTGTTTGGCTTGGGCCAGTTTCAGGACGGTAATTACAACCTGCGCAACATAACCCGCAGGCTTGTGCAGGTCAATACACAAATTGCCATTCCGTTTTTGTATTCAAGTAAAGGTTATGGCATATTGTGGCACCAATATGGGCTTACTGATTTTAACCCTGCAGATAACGAAGTGCAACTTATAAAAGGTAACGATGCAGGTAACGACAGGGAAGTTGAAGTAACTACAACTGCCGGTACCCAAAAAGTATCGCAGCAGCAATCTGTATATACCGGTACATTTTCGGTACCGTCAGAAGGGGATTATAGCTTAATGCTTGACTTAGGGGCTATGGAAAACCGTCATTTCCTGGCTATTGACGGTGTGCCGTTTATTGACCAGTCAAATTTATGGCTGCCTCCCGCGGCGGGCAAAATTATCCATTTAAAAGCGGGCACGCACGCCGCGCAAATAATATGTCGCAGCACAAACGTGCCAAAATTGACTTATAAAGCTGCTGATAATGTAACTACGTTTCGCTCGCCCAATGCCAAGTCATTACGCTATGTGGTATTTTACGGTAAAGATGCGGATGAAGTAATTTCCGGTTACCGTAACCTTTCGGGTAATGTACCCATGCTGCCCTTATGGGCTTATGGCTTCTGGCAATGCAGGGAACGCTATACATCGGGCACGCATTTGGTAGAAACCGTAAAGGAATTCCGTAAGAGAAACCTTCCTATGGATGTTATTGTGCAGGACTGGCAGTACTGGGGCAAATATGGCTGGGGCGTACCTAAGTTTGATGAAACAAATTACCCTAATCCGGAAGGTTTTATTAAGGAGCTTCACGGCCTTAATGCACACTTTTCAGTTTCGGTTTGGGAAAATCTCAATAAAGATTCGGATGTAGCAAAGCCTTACATAGCTAAAAACCTTTATATACCGGACAGCCCCTGGATAGACATATACAATCCGTTAACACCGAAAACCCACTGGGATGCGCTTAACGAAAACCTGTTTAGCAAAGGGGTAGACTCCTGGTGGATGGACGCTACCGAACCCGAAAATGATGCCCTTGCCGGAAAGCAAACGTATTTGGGCCCTGGTGATTTTTACCGCCTTACCTATCCGCTGTTTGTTAGCAAAGCAGTATATGACGGGCAGCGGGAAACCGACCCCTCCAAGCGTGTAGCCATACTTACCCGATCTGCCTTTGCCGGCCAGCAGCGGTACGGTACCATAAACTGGTCGGGCGATATTGGTTGGGACTGGGATACGTATCAACGCCAAATAGTTGCCGGACTTAATTATAACCTTACCGGCATGCCCTACTGGACTACCGACATAGGCGGCTTTTTCAGGCCGGGGCCGGGCCAGTATACCGATGAAAGTTACCACGAAATACTTACGCGCTGGTTTCAGTGGGGCGTGTTTAACCCCATATTCCGTATCCACGGGTACCAAACGGAAACCGAACCCTGGAAGTACGGCCCCACCGTGGAAGCAAACATGAGGGAAATGATGAATCTGCGTTACCGCCTTTTGCCCTATATATATTCTGAGGCATGGCAGGTACATAAAAATGCCTCGACAATCATGCGGCCATTGGTTATGGATTTTAGCCATGATGCCAAAGCTGTGGGGCAGCCGCTACAATATATGTTTGGACGTGAATTATTAGTAGCACCCGTTACAAAACCGGGCATTCAACACTGGGATGTGTACCTTCCGGATAGGGCTGAATGGTATAACTTCTGGACAGGGGAGCGATACAAAGGCGGGCAAACCATCAGCACCGCAGCACCCCTTAACGAGATTCCGGTTTATGTAAAAGCAGGTGCAATCCTTCCTATGGGCAGGGTAATTCAGCATACAGCCGAACCGCAGAAAGATACTCTCGAAATAAGGATATATAAAGGGGCTGATGGTGCGTTTGACCTGTATGAAGACGAGGGTAATAACTATAACTATGAAACGGGTAAGTATACCATTATACCCTTTAAATGGGATGAAAAAAATAAAACGCTTACCATAAAAGATATGCAGGGCGGGTATGAAGGCTGCTTAAAACAACGAACGTTTACTATTGTGTTTGTAAACAGTAAAAATGGTTCGGGAGCTGGGAAAAGTGATGCAGGAGTGCAAATTGCCTATACAGGAAAAGAAGTAGTAATAAATGAAAAGCCATAAAAACTACTGTACAGGATTTATTTGAAAAACGCACAGATGATGCTCCATCTTAAAAGATATGTTTCGTAATTTATACAGCCCTCGTAGTAAAGCAGATAAGGCGCAATACTGTGCGTAAAAATAGCAGTTAATCCCTGGCATTATGACTTCGCTGCTTTGCATAAAATTAAAAAGCACATTGATTAGTTGAGTGAAGCGCTAAGTGCGTCAGAAGCTAAGTAGCTCAGAACCTATAAAAAGAGGGCCGTATCATTTGATTTATGACAGGCCATTTTTATATATACTATTGACACTTGAGCGAAGCCGAATCTTCAAATTTTCAATCTTTCAATCTCACCTCAAACATCTTATTCCATAGCTTTCCGGTAATAAAGAACGTACCTGTTTTAGGGTTGTAGGCAATACCGTTAAGCACATTAGTTTGCGGGGTTTTGGTAATTTTGGTCTCAAGGTCGGCCATGTTCAGTATGCCCTCAACTGCGCCGGTAGCAGGGTCTATTACCATAATACCGTTAGTCTGGTACACGTTTGCATATATTTTACCGTTGGCATATTCCAGTTCGTTAAGCTCTTTTATCTTACGGTCTCCGGCATAAACGTTTATGTAATCTACCTCCTGTAGCGTTTCGGTATCCAGCTTGTATATCTTCTCGCTGCCATCGCTTTGGTACAGGTATTTATCGTCATGTGTAAGGCCCCAGCCCTGTATGGCCTTGGCATAGCTAAAATCTTTAATCTTGCTGAGGTTATCGGCGTTGTAAATAAAGCCGGTGTTTTCCTTCCAGGTAAGCTGGTAAATCTTGTTGTTAAAAATAGTAATGCCTTCGCCAAAGTACTTGCCGTCAAGCGCTACCTTTTTATAGGCTTCACCGGTTTTGTAGTTATCCTTCCGAAGAACCGACTGCCCGTATTGCCCGGTTCCCTCGATAAGCGTATCGCGGTAAAATTCAAGCCCCTGGGTATAAGAGGTAACGTCGTGCGGGTAGGTATTTACAATTTCGTAAGAAAGTATTTTGGCCTTAACGCCGCTTATTATCTCTATCCGGCCGCTGCTTTCGCCATAGCCGTCGGGGTAATAGGCAGTGGCTTTAATATCCTGGTAGCCCAGCTTTACATCGTTTAGCGGCACGGTTAGCTTTTCGTTGCCTTTTACGCTGCCCACTTTTTTGTTAGAAAGATAATATACAACCGAGTCGATTTGCTGTTTTTCGGGGTTCAGTACCGTCAGCGGAAGGGTTTCCCCGGAGGTATACTGGCCTTTTATTGCCGAAAAATCGATGGGGAACAATTTATTTTTCTCTTCCTGGGTTTTAGAACAGCTTATAACAACTACTCCCAAAGCCATGAGAGATAATGCTTTATACATTTTTATCTGGTTTTAAATATCTGTAGCAATATACAACGACGTTTTATATTGGGCAATATGCTTGCAAAAAAAGAAAAAGGTTGTAAATTTGCACCGGCAAGTCCTACACGACCAGCTCCTGCAGACTCCTCCAGGGTGGGAACACAGCAAAGGTATGTGGTTGTAGCGGTGCGATGTAGGTCGCTTGCCATTTTTTCTTTTTCAGATAATCTCCGTGAGGGGATTTTTTTGTTTTAAAAGATTCTTCTTCTCAAAGTCAATTTTTGAGTCGTTGTATTAGCTGAAATGCTTGTTTTTCTTTGTGCGACTTTGCGCCATCTTCGCGAATCTTTGTGATATAGCTTTAGGCTTTTTCACATCAAAAAAGTAATTTAGCGGCTCTTAGAGAAATACACACATGAGCAAAGTAATATTCATAACCGGCGGCTCGTCGGGTATCGGCAGGTCGATAGGCGAGTTTTTAACCAAAAAAGGCTACCGCGTATACGGCACCAGCCGCAACCCTGAGAAGGTTTTTGAATCGAAGTTCCCAATAGTAGCCTTAGATGTACGCCACCCTGAAAGCATAAAAACAGCCATTGCGCAGGTAGTAGCCGAAGCCGGTGCTATAGACGTGCTGGTAAACAATGCGGGTGTGGGTATAACCGGCCCGATTGAAGAAATTCCCGCCGCTGAAATACAAAACCACTTTGAGGTAAACCTTTTTGGTCCCATCGAAGTTATGAAAGCCGTACTGCCGCAAATGCGCAAACAAAAAAGCGGTCTGATAATAAACGTTACCAGCATAGCCGGGTACATGGGGCTGCCCTACAGGGGCATCTATTCGGCTTCTAAGGGCGCGCTGGAACTCATAACCGAAGCGCTGCGCATGGAAGTAAAAAGCTTTGGCATTACCATAACCAGCGTTGCCCCGGGTGATTTTGCTACTAACATAGCCGCCGGGCGCTACCATGCCCCGGTAATTAAGGGTTCGCCGTATGAAACACCTTATGCCAATACACTCGCCGAGATGGATACACATGTAGATTCAGGCAGTAATCCCCTGCAAATGGCTGAGGCAATATACGCCATAATGAAAGACCCAAACCCCAGTGTACACTACAAGGTAGGGGCTTTTATGCAGAAGTTCAGCATCGTGCTAAAGCGGCTACTTCCGGACAAACTGTATGAAAAAATGCTGATGAACCATTATAAGTTGTAATTTTGCAGCAGATTTTTAAATATAAAAAAAGATACTATGAAATTTTTTATTGATACAGCAAACCTTGCACAAATTAAAGAAGCACAGGAACTTGGCGTTCTTGATGGCGTTACTACAAACCCGTCGCTTATGGCTAAGGAAGGCATTACGGGTAAAGACGCCATCCTTAAGCATTATGTAGACATTTGCAACCTTGTAGATGGCGATGTGAGTGCTGAGGTTATTGCGCTTGACTTTGAAGGTATGGTACGCGAAGGCGAAGAGCTTGCCGAACTGCACGAGCAGATAGTAGTAAAGCTGCCTGTTACTAAAGAGGGCATTAAGGCGTGTAAATATTTTTCAGACAGGGGCATTAGTACTAATGTAACCCTTGTATTCTCTGCCGGCCAGGCACTGCTTGCTGCTAAGGCAGGCGCTACTTATGTATCGCCGTTCATTGGCCGCCTGGACGATATTTCTACCGATGGGCTTAACCTGATTGAAGAAATACGCGAGATATATGACAACTACGGGTACGAAACCCAGATACTTGCCGCATCAGTGCGCCACAC
>Ga0247803_1001456_pt1 | contig 12414 bp, 19 predicted proteins | sample UWRJL014104B1_FD_180928 | JGI IMG/M metagenome (GOLD analysis project Ga0247803, IMG submission 180928) | Plant litter microbial communities from Arlington Agricultural Research Station in Wisconsin, United States - UWRJ-L014-104B-1 | ecosystem: Environmental > Terrestrial > Plant litter >...
ATTCACCCGGAACAAGAGCGCCTGACAACGTAGAGCTCCGAAATCACCCAAGGCGGTACAAATGCGTCGTGGTTTCGAGACAAGCCGGGGGCGGTTGAGATAATAGGTGTTGAGATCCCTCTGGATGAGCTTTGCAGAGATCGTGCCTCAAACTCAGGACAGGGCCGAGCAGACTGGGTATGCAGCAACACTTGAATGTTCTATTTACAAAAAATATATGCCGCTATCTAGCCTGACTTCACCCTTCACCCAGAAGGCAAGGTCATCCTCCGAAATGCCCTCTGTCTCCTCAGCAGCAGCCGCAACCGAGCCATTTGACCCGATCACCATGCTAAATCAGCCGTCCACATGACGTAAGATCGTCGAGGGACCTCGTGCACGCGACAGTGGCACCATTGAGTATGCACTGTCACTTGTGGTGGCGACATTCTACACAGTAGAGAGCGAGCGCGCATCAGCAAGCAAGCGGGCACATGTGAGGTCGATGATTATCGCTCTGAGAACTTCAATAGGTGCTGTAGGCTATTAATACTTAGTCCATGACCCATTCAGCCAGAGCGGGCGGTGCGCAAGGTATGAACTCATCCGGATGGATTCCACTTAGCATGTTTTTCAGGGGAGAGCATGCCTTGATTCGTGACTACGACCAGTCTGTCGTCTCAAAGTGACCAACGCGAGGCACAAGACTGCGATAATACAACGGCCTATCCCAGCATTGAACACGGCGAACCATCGCGGATTTTCATACCGAAGGCGTCTGATTTACCTGCTCCCCAGCAACCCTCCTCAACCACTCCACCACCTTATACGGCTGGCTCAGAAACGGACTGTGGCTACTCTTAATACGCTCCACCTCAATCTCCCCACCCTTATCCCTCACCATGCCCGTCATCATTTCTTGCGCAAATGCCGGAATCGCCAAGTCATCCTCACACAACAGATAGTGTGTAGGGATTTCCAGCCATGACTCTGCCGTTGCTTTGGCCTGCACAGACGCCATCGTATGTGTTTTGGTCTTGGCGTACCACTCCTGCTGCTGCGCCTCCGGAAGATCGTTGTAGAAGGTGTTGGCTGCTGAAGGGCGGGTTTTGGCGTAAATGGCCTAAGTATGAAGTCAGCATGAGCATCTGATGGGGTCTAAAAGAAATGCCGACTACCTACCTCTTCATACCACCAATCGGGTATCTGACCCTGTAGCGCATCGATGAGGCTGACTCCCTCCGGCGCCAAAAATGCGCACATATACGCCGTCTTCACCACGCCGCCCTTCTCGCCCTTGGCCTCCCGCTCTTTCTTACCAAACCCGATCAATGCACTGCCTGCAACGATGCCGGCCCAACTATGCGGCACAACGACCACATCGTTGCCGTCGCCGATGGCTTTGGTCACGAGGTCGCGCAGCACGGCAATGTCCTTGGTCAGGTCCGTTGGTGGGTCAGATGGATTGGGGTCCACAGCTGGGAGTTGGGTGGTGTGGACTTTGTAGCCGTGGTTTTCCAGCTTGGGGATTATAAGTGCGAAGGCTTCGGGTGTGTGCCTAGAGGAGCGGTTACGATTAGCTAGTGTCTAAGCAGCGGTATTCGTACCCCAGGTTTACTCACCAGGCGCCGGGGATGAGGACGAGTTGTGGTTTGGACATTGTGGGTGGGGATGCAAAAATTTCGAGGGAGGTAGATTGATGCCTATGGAGGGACAATTGGGTACGTGGACAATCTTCAATGCTCTCGATGTCTAATGGATTCCATGGATGCGAGTAGAGCTTTATATACTAGCATACAAACCTCGACTCGCCGCACAGAGATATGGTAAGCACTAGTCTCCAATGAGAAGTACCAAGGTGAGAGCTCGGCCAGATCTTTTTTGGTTAGTTGACTATTAGCTGGACAAAGACGTTAGGCGTCCACAGCTTCACCCGCCACATTCGCCCGCCATGGCACGGACGGACATGTGCGTGTCGTTTGCTGACGAGCCGAGTACCTGCTTTTACATCATGACCAACTATAAGCTGCCTGTTGCGCTAGGTCTGGGTCTGGGGCCGTTGAACACTGGGAGGAGGCGAAGGTAGCCGAAGACATGGCTGCCACTGTTGATGCTTTATACGGGTATTATTGCAAGACCAATCATGAGTTCCCCAACGCCCGCTCTTTGCCCCATCCGTGGGGTGTTTGTAACCCATATGCAGTCTTATCGCCATGTCGAAGCAGCTCAGAAGAAGCGCCACCAGATGAAGATGATTATGAACAAGCCTAAACCGCCGATGGGTCCGTACTGCAACGCTGTCAGTCATGGGTTGCACATGGCAAAGCGGCAGAGCACGCACCTGCTTCAACAGCAGCTCCCAATTGATCCTCACCGCCGCCTTCTTGTACTTGCGACTGTCTTCTCTCAGGCGCGACGAGATATCGCCCATGCGCTCCAAACTGTCCCCTCTGTACAGCAGGTCCTCAATGTTCTTGGTCATGACCTTGGTCACATCCTTCAACTCATCATTCAGCTTGTCTAGATTCTGCGTCGCGCGCGAGTCTTGGTATGTCGCCTTTGTCTTTTGTATGAAGCCGTCGAATCCGGAGAAAGCATAGGGCCGCAACGCGGGTGCACAGTACTTTTCGGGGCCGTACGTGTTGTTGAACTCGTTGCAGAGGTCGGAAAGGTAGGTGAAGGCGAGCTTGCGTGGGTAGGAGCGGTCGCAGATGCAGAGGAAGCAGAGTTCGCCGGCGATGAGGTAGCTGTTGGGTTCGTGTTAGCCGAGGGAGCGTTCGAGGGAGACCAGGGAAAGGGCAGCGTGCGCACTGATATGTGTAGTTGCCGCTCTCGATGCTGGCCTGGGGCTCCGAGTTGCGGTCTAGCCGGCGCTGGACAAGCTTGCACTTGTTCTTGACCTCGTTCAACTCGGCGTCGACCTCTCCCGAGTCGACCGAAGCGACCAAGAGAAGACCTGCTTCGCTGTCAGCTCTCGTGCTCGTGCTCGTGCGCGTCGAGGCATCCAAATGGCCAACGGACCGTCGAGCCGCTGTATCACCGTGTGTCGAATCATCGTGGCGCGCGAAGAGTTCAGGCAGGGCAGGACAGTGCAGGCGAAGGCGAAGAGAGTGTGGCCGTAATACAGACAAGACACACTGGCGCAAGGCTTCCTCTTCTCCGTGGTGGCACGCGTTCGGGCTATGTGTGTGCGTGTGTGCGTGTGTGCGTGTCTACGTGTCTACGTCAACACCGCCGGTCCGCCTCGTGGATCTGATAGAATAGGAAGCTCGGGCCACACTCCCAATCCCCATCCCAATCTCAGTCTCACCCAAAACCCCCTCGTAGACATGGCCGACCTCCGTCACGCTTCATCATTGAAACCGGCAACCATATTCTCGCTGGTTGGAGTTTGAAGAAGCCATTCGCAGCCGCCGTCTTGTATCGTCATCAAGGCTGCACCGTACGATAGCTTTGAACAACATGCTGGCCCAGTCTTCCTTCATCCACTCACTGCGCCCGCCCTTTACACTCCCTCCAAGCTGAGGTCTTGTTACGGCCCACTCCGGGGAGACGCTCTCTGGACGTCGGTTATCAGAAAAGAGTAAGAGTTGGTGCTTGCCCAGACAGATTAACAGACCTTGAATTTTGCGGTAAGTAACCACGCGCCGTTGCGCCGCACGCCTACATACATCATGGCTCTTCCAGTACGGTACGTTCAATCTTACAGCACCTTCTTCTTTTACTACCACATACTTTCTTCGTCTACATTCGGTATGGGGACCTTTTTCCGGTTTGCTCCTTATTCAAAACTCCAATCGACCGCTCACTTACCGTATTATTGCGTGCCTAATGACCACCACCCACCACTCGAGTCATGTTCCTCACAGCTTTCACTCTCCACCATTTCTCTGTTACATTCATGTACACGCTTGGTCCGCTCATTGACTTCCATTGTACCTCGTCCCACACGCGCGCCCGCAATTGAGACAATAGATACCTCAACAATTGCCTGAGCCACCAGTCCTCAAAGGTTCTGACGAAGAAAACCAGGTCCTCTGCCACCACTCAGGACTTTTTACTAGAGACCAGAGACCATCGCAATACCTCTCCCACTTCTCCAAATTCCAACAACGCTTCGGCACCACTCAACGCATTAGCGTCGAGCATCGCTCCTGTGACATCACGGCCTACAAACATCTCCAGTCCTTCTTCAGCTCTCGACGCATCCACAGCAAGCGTCACTCAAGCTTCTCCACAGACCACGAATATCTTCAACACCACTTCGACTCTCGACGCGTCAATCGCCGCCGTCGCTCACGCAACTTCACCATATACCAATACACAAGCGCAACCCGCAGCACCGATGACCAAGTCCACTATGTACGCTGCCACCATCAACTCTTCTCCACTGTCTTCGCCAATTTCTCCAACGTCGACTCCGTCGGGTGTCTGGTACACCAACACAGCCCCCACCGATAAGTCCGGATCCCTCTTCTCTACCGACACCTCATCTGCCATGTGCAAGGCAACCATTGCCCCAGATTCCCCAGGCTCAAACAAGAGCACCGGCTCAAACACCAGCAAGAAGCGCTCACGCGCTGACTTCGACGAGGACTCCGCTCCAGATGTGGAGAAAGCACCCAAGCAACGCAAGAAGGGCGCAGCATCGAAGAAAGCTGCAGCATTAAAGAAGCCTACAGCACCGAAGAAGTCTAACAAGCCTGACAAACCGGCTCTTCCTGCTAGCACTCGTCCCGCCCGTGAACGAAAGGTACCGGACCGCTACGTCGCCGGCCAGGACATGCCTAAGAAGCCCGCTGCACCACGCAAAGTACCCGTCGGCTCGAAGACCTGGCAGGCAAAGCACGTCACTGAGAGCTACCAGAGCCGCCTGTGCAAGGTCGACGTTTACCACATGCTGTTGAAAGACGAAGTGTGGACATGTCTATCGCTGGATCAAAAGCGCGAGCTCTTCACCATGCTGCCCACGACGACCACTAACGAGCGTCTTCTCGGCGAGATCGAATCTGGCAAGGCAGATGCGACCGTGCGCCCACTCGAGCTCAAGATCAACTGTTCCGAGTTTCGCACAGATGTTGCTACGTATCTGAATGAGCTGAGGGATGGGTATATGAGCAGGAGATGGCAGGAAGATGCTCACAAGGCGATGGTTGAGCGTGCCAAGGGCACTTTTGATGATTGGAAGGACGAGGAAAGTGAGACTTGGTGGGGTCAGAAGTGAGATGTGGTGGTTGGCGGTATCACGGTTGACTGTTGTTGATGGGGGTTTGCGGTGGCTTGGACAGGTGCTGGCATTTTGTGCTGTCATTTTTACACAAGGGTTCTGCTATCATTTTGGGTTGCATACATACAATGCCGCCTCGGCGGTCAACGGAGACAACCAACAGCATAGGTCTAGATGAGACATCTCAAGACTAATTTTCATCATCTATGTACAAGCAATTTTCTGATACTACTATTTCGTATTCGCTGCGAAGGAGCCTGCAAGCCAATTCAACGCCCCCTTCCTTTCGGCCATCGCAGCCCCTCTTACCGGTACATTCGCCGTGATCAAAGCATAGAAAGCTCTTGGACTACTTAATCAATTGCATACAAGTTTTACCGATACGCCTGTACAGCAACGGCATGACTCTCGCCCCATCACGTTTCCATCATCGGCCCCGCTCCGCACACCACCACTACCCCTCATACTCACCCCCTCTACCATTCGAAAGCGTACCGAAATGCATCAGGCTTCCCGACCTCTCTGATTCCATCATTCCCGAGGCCATGCGTGACAGTAATTACAGAAATTCAGGCAACTCACCAGTTCTGTTGCGTCGCAATGCGTGGAACGGGTGGGGTAAGGCGGGGCGGTTGGGTTAGATACGACGGTTGTGTGATCGAGTGGTACAAGATGAAGCGATGTTTGTTTCGCTGTGTCTCACACAACAGCGTTGTGTACATTCCATTCCATCACTGAATTCCATTCACTGAAGGTCAGAGGTCTTACCGCCCAACGTAGCCTTCATGCACTGCTCGATGAGGCAGTGACACCGGCACACGCTGCGTCTTCTAGAAAGGAACGCGATGTTTTGAACCAAACAGTTGAAGAATTTCCATCTAAATGAACACTACTTATTGCAGCACGCGAAAACCCATACCACAGCCCTTCGTTTGGGTAACCCACCTGTTCCCGCTCAACCCATCCCATCCTTGCTTCGTACCATCGTAACGCTGTGTCCCCCTTCAGACGTCACTTTCGTCCTCACGGGAGATCTGTCAACTTCTGCACGACCGCGAAGCGCTCCCTAGCTTCCGTCGACAAAGCCGCGTTACCTGGTCGATCGACGAGAACCGTGTGCACGCCGGCGTCATCCGCAGCTTCTGCTTCTGTTTACATGACTGTTAGCAAAATGCTCTTGAGTCTGTATGTATGGTGTTTCACGCGCTCAGAAGGGCAAGGTAGAAGTTGAGATGAGAGTTGAGAGAGTGAGTTCCAAGCGGCGGTTATTAACACGAGCTCGGAACTCGTGTCGTGTGGGGAAACCACTATCGAACACCCGCGCAATGACGAGAGGCTTGTTGCGATGACGACCGTCGATTGTTTCGGTTATATTAATAGGCCACCCATGGTTGTGCTGACGGACGGATCGTTCAGTCTATCGGACTCGTTTCACTGCGAAACAGGACCGGGGTTGGGGCCTTCAACCACGTAAATCGGTACTTCACTCTGACAACAGCAACTTTGCATAAAGCGGAGCAATATCGCAAACCACATACCTTTCGCATTATCCGTCAAAAAAGTAACCTTGCTAACCTCCATTCCCAACTCGGTGCAGATCTTCTCATATGACCCCTTCTCTAGCTTCGACCCCGCAATCGTAGGGTCAAAGTGTGCTGCGAAAAGGGGCTTAAGGTCGCGCGTCGTCTGGCCGTCTTCGACTACGGAGAAGAACTGGAGCTGGGCCTGCACGCTGCCGGAGGAGAAGATGGCGAGAGTTTTGCCGGCATGCTTCCATGCTTCCAAGGTCGGAATCACATCGTCGAAGAGTGGGGTCTTGAGCTCGCCGTTGTCATAGCCCGTCTTCCATAGCTTGCCTGATAGTGCGGTTAGTGACGCCGTGGCAGAGCCGTTGGTCTTTGATGTATGTGGGGCTGTAACTATCAAGACAGGGGATGAAGCTGGAATGGTGGTGGAGGTGGGATGCGTATATTGGATATAGCTGCGGTGAGCGAGGATGAACAACAAACATGGAAACATTGATGAACAGCGCAGCACCCGAGGTGTACAACGACCAGTATCGCAGGGAGCAGGAGGCAGGCTCCTCGGCCCCAATTGCCGGCTCGACAGCGATCAATCCGATGCCCGCTAACATTGGAGCGGAGATGGCGGCTACTGCGATTGACGTGGCGAAGATCACCAGGATGGACCTCTAAGATCACTCGGGGCCCGAAACGACGTAACGAGGGCGAAAGAGCAGCGGACTTGGACGGAAACGTCGGAAATGGGACCTACCTTGGAGCTGCTTCAGATACGTGGCCTTGACGTCTCTACGCATCAGATCCGCTACGTGGGCCAGCAGCGTCTCGGCATCCAACCTCGTCTCTTCGGGGAAGTCGGCGATGGCATTTTGGAAGGCCGGATCGTCCCAAGAGTCTTGTGCTAGGGCTGTGAGACGATCAAAGGCGTACGTATACTGCTTCTGTAAGCTGGCGTCGCATAGGAGGCACCAGTCGACAGGCCCCGGTGCCGTGGTCGCGTGACACCATGGCAATCGAATTAGGAGAAGAGCTCGTGAGCATAGCGAACTGGAATGGCTTGAAGAGTGCCGGTGCGACCAAGGCGCTGGAAGCGCGGACGGCGCGAAGCTCCACTGGGTATCACGAGGCCTTCCCGTGTGATGCGGGGAAGGATCGTCTCGAGGCAGCGACGTCGACTAATGACTAACTGGCGCGAGAGGGCAGACTGACCAGGACCTGTTTGACAAAGGAGATGGAGGAAATGGTTCCTTCTACAGCACAAGCTTGGGTCAGTACGAGTTGCATCTAAGCAGCAGCAGCATGGCGGTGTTGTGCACTTGTGAGGCTGGGTCGAGGCGCGCATGGCTGGGGTAGCACAAGTCTGGGGTGCAGCAGCATGCGACGAAAACGCGCGTGGTTCTGTGAGACTCGGGGGGCGTCGACGGGCTGGGCCAGACTCGACAGCGGCTGCATCGAAGCGTCGGCGGAGAGGCTGGGTGCAGGGCGGGCAGCGAGCGCAGGCGAAGACGAAGACGTGCCAACATACCAATATCGAGGAGGAGGACCTGGGCATTCTCCCAGCGCGCGCGATTGAGAGACGCGGGAGGCATTGTTGACGCGTTGTTGTTGATGTTTGGGAGCGGTGTAGGGCGGTGAAGGAAAATTTTCAGAAATGCTGTCGACAACAGCGAGTGGTGTATCGAGATGGGCGCTGGTTGGTGCAAATCGCCCGTGTGCACGTCGGGAGGTTCCCATTTTCCAGCATTAGCGGTCTGGGTGATGAAGTCGTCTCACAGGCCTGTGATAAGAGCAAGGCCGAATAGCAGTACGTGCTTCTGAACGTGGAGAAAATTTTCACTTGGATGTGCTTTGATGGTGAGGGAGGTGTACCGCATGCGATGGGATGACAGCGAGGCTGAGAGAGAGCCAGAAGCACACGCTCGCCTGGCTGCTTTGCGCGCTTCGCACCCCACAGTGCGTCGCTTACCCGATCTCACACATGGACGCGCGCAACGCAGAGTAGGTCCAGCTTACGGAGCCCGCATCCGGACGGAGTCGAGCGAGATATTGCCTCTTCGAGGTTGTTTGTCAACAATGGCATGCGCAGTCTCGAGCTCCCGCTCCAGCGCGCACTCGAGCTCCAGCTGTCGCGTCGCGGCCCGCGCCCCACTCGGAGCCGTGCCGCCATGAAGATTCTTTGTGGTTATTCTTGCAATTGATGCAAAAGCTCGCCATGCCATAGGCCAGACGGCAGCGCGTCGGCTGTGAAAAACCGTGTTGCTGGCAGCTCACCGCCTGGAAATCAGGGACGAGTGGGTACGGTGCTGCGTGTTGGGTGCAGTAGCGCTCTGGTCGGCATGCTTCGGGCGTGGCGAGCGGCCGTCTACGCATGCAGGCTGCTGCACGTCTCCTGCAGGCCTCGTCGAGCGAGGGGGGCCGTTTGGAGGACGTGGTGGACGCTGCCACGGAGGCTTGGGCATGGCCGAAGCCGGACAAGGCACTCATGTCAGCACACCGACAATGTTTCATTTCCGCAAGTACAGTGTCTCTGCCCAGTGGGCAGAAGCCACGAGTCGACAGCATGAGATTTTTCCCCAGACCAAGACGTCTGCGGTTGCTACCCGCTAGCCGTGCGCAGGTGGAACTCGAGGGGAGCGACGGCGACGGACACATGTGGACGCACCAAAGGGCTGCGAGCGCTAGCCAGATGAAACGTATGCGCGCTCGATCGGGAGCCAGGTCGAGGCAGCCCCTGAAGTCCAGCGCATGTACGCCGCACGCCGCGCGCCACACGCCGCTCGCGGAAGGGCGTGGGGCAGCGAGGACAGCGAGGACAGCGCGGGCAGCAGCAGACTGCCGCTCGCAGCGACCGTCGACAAAGCGCGGCGCGAGGTGGGTGAAGACGCGACGATAACGGCATCGCCCATGGTGCTCAGCGGTCCGACGATCAGCGGCGGCCGGCCCAATGAGCGGGCAGGTTGTCGTGTTGCACCACTTGGGGACAGGGTGGCGTCCAGGCGAATGGCGTGCGAGGGCGTGCTGGCTATTGGCTGCTGGCCGGTGGCAGTTGGCTGCTGCTGGCTGCGCGCTGCTGGCTGCTGGCTGCTGGCTGCAAGAGGTGCCGCCGGCCTAGCCCCGGCCCTTGTGCGGACTGGTTTCAGTGCCGGCGCGCACCTCGAGCTCAGCATTCGGGATGGACGGAACCCAGCATTCGGCAGGAGATGGAGGAGCAGTCAAGAGGCGCCTGTAGCGTCACGAGCACAGCACGTCTGCTTCCATCCAGCGCTGCCGGTGCCCTTCTCAGTCCAACAGACACCAGACAGAAACCTGGTGCAGGCGAGGCCGGCAGAATGCCCTGGAAGCTTCGCCGGGGTTGCAGCTGACGGCGTGACGCACGTCGGAGCCACCCAAGCCAGGCGCTAGCAGGGGCTGGGACGCTGGGACGCTGGGACGCTGGGACGCTGCCATCAAAGGCGGACTAGCCCCAGAGCGGCCTTCCTTGGCCTGGCCTGGTGTTGGCTGTGCCCAGTTGACCGCCTTCTTCCGGCTGCCCTATTAGTCCCCTCGCTCTCTCTCTCCCTCTCACCCTCCGTCCCGTCACCTCATCCACCTTGCTATGTGATCTTACAGCACCCGATACTCCAAGTCGTTCTTGCGTCGCAGCTCCCAGCGCTCCTTCCTTCCCGCCTTCCTCCACCCATCCTCCACCTCGCCCTCGCCCTCTTCGCCGCTTCTCTAATACACCCATTCCTGCCACTCGCTGTTGCCGCATCAACCGGACGCCGCTGCCCTGCTTGCCCGACCTCGAACACGACCACCCACCCGTCCCAACCACACCCACACACCAGCCTTCAGCCTTCAGCCCGCTCCACTCCACTCCAGCTCGACCACGCACATCGCACCTCCACGCCACATCCGGTCGCACCCCCCGTCGTCAGCCCTTTGATGTGATACCCTACAGCACCCATCATCTCCGGCCTCGACAGACCTGCGCCGTGCACCGCTTCGTGGACTCGCCCTTTGATGCTCCATCGATCAGACGCCGCCCGCAAAGCCCGCCAACCCTAGCATCTCGCACCCGCCGAGGCCCTCGCTATCCGACTCCCGTGAGCCCGCCTCCCGCTGACTCACGCCCGTCAACGAACCCCCCCGACAGCCCGCCTGTCCGCCCCTACGCCTCTCCACGCTTTACGACTTTCCCTCTTTCACGCAGCGACCTCCTCTCGTTCTTGCCTTCCGGACGGCTAGCACCTCCGCTCTACGACCGCGTCCTCCCCGATCGACTCGGCTATCCATACCAATTAATACAGCAAATGAGCGTCACATTCTCTTGACCATTTCCTTGTCTTTTGTCAGTCGACCCACTCCCTGTGCATATCGCCCTCGACTTTTTCCTTGTTCCCGGCTTTCTGGAGCCACCCACTGCACCTCTGCAGCCTGTTTGCTTGACGACATCATCTCTTCGGTCTGCTCTTCTCTCATCTCGGATCGGACGACTACCATATCATTTGTTTTTCTTACACATCTACACCCAACTTCGTCGGCACTCAACGGTTCCCCTACGTTATCGCTTCGTGGCTTGACGGCAATCGGCCCTTTGTCTGATTACGACTCTTATCTTTGCTCGCTTATCTGCTTCAGCTGAAGCTCACCTCGACGCTAGCCACCGGGTAGACCTTTCGGAAACCCTCGGCCAACCCTCCCCCAGCGTCCAACAGTCTCCTCCATGGAGTGCATGCGCAACCAGCTTCAACCAGGTGCTGTACTCAATGGACGATACGAAACCATTTGTCCCCTCAACCATGGCTCCTTTGGCATGGTCTTCCAGGCCCGCGATCTGGTAACCGACGAACACGTTGCCATCAAGGTCATCACAAAGGCCACGGCGCCCGCTGGCTGCCCCACCGCCTTCGCTGTTGACGAGCGCTCCGAGGAGCTGGGCGTCCACCTCCGCATCAGCTCGCACCCTAACATTGTCAACTGCCTCCAGTCCTTCGAGAGCACCAACCACGTCTACCTTGTGCTCGAGTTCTGCTCGAATGGCGACCTCTATGAAGCCATTCGCCTCGGCAAGGGCCCGCTCGAGACGGAGCATGTGCGCGATTTCATGTTCCAGCTGGTCGGCGCTGTCGAGTTTATGCACTCCAAGGGCATCTACCACCGTGATATCAAGCCGGAGAACATCTTCATCGCTCAGTCTGGCTCGATGAAGCTCGGTGACTTTGGCCTGGCCACCACCGATGCTTGGTCTTGGGAGGTTGCTGTCGGTAGCGACCGCTACATGGCTCCGGAGCAATACGACCCAACCAGCGCCGGCTACTCGACCGCAAAGGCAGACATTTGGGCGCTCGGCATCTGCCTGCTCAATGTGCTCTTCTCCCGCAACCCTTTCGCCGTCCCCTGTGCCTCGGACCCCCTCTATGCCGACTTTGCTCTGGACCGTCAGACGCTCTTCGACGTGTTTCCCAACATGTCCCAAGACACGTTCCAGGTCTTGATGCACTGCCTTGCTGTCGATCCCGAGAAGCGCGACTTGTCGCTTGTCAAGGAGGCTCTCGCTCGCGTCATCAGCTTCACCATTGACGACGAAAGCCTCGACGAGTTCTGCACCGACGACCGCGAAACCATCATCGCCAGCGCCAACCGCGAGCCTCTTCGCACTCCCTCCATCTCTACGCCTCACATCGACAATGGCGGCTCCTTCCCCTG
>Ga0247803_1001457_pt1 | contig 12411 bp, 9 predicted proteins | sample UWRJL014104B1_FD_180928 | JGI IMG/M metagenome (GOLD analysis project Ga0247803, IMG submission 180928) | Plant litter microbial communities from Arlington Agricultural Research Station in Wisconsin, United States - UWRJ-L014-104B-1 | ecosystem: Environmental > Terrestrial > Plant litter >...
TCTCCGCCGGCTACACCTTTTATCAGGTTTGCAAATATTCCGTCTCCGATAGAATAATTGTTTTTCAAAGTATTGTACGTTGCCGTTCCGTCCGGATTCCTCGGTGCATAGGCTGGTAATGCGTGCACCGTTACAGCCACAAAATTCTGATTTGCGCCGCCTTCCAATCCCGGATATTTATATTTTGAATCAAAATACTGGGTGTTATTGCTGATTTTCAACCAGGGAGTCAGCTGGGCATTGATCTTGCTACGGAAGGTATAGGAAGTGAATTTGTCCGTGTTCACTCTCATCAGACCGTCTTTTTCAAAAACAGATCCTGACAAATAATAATTGATTTTGTCGGTACCTCCTGATAAATTAATGTTATGCTGTTTGGACGGTTCGCTGGTATTGAACATGGCATCCCACCAGTTATAGTTTCCATAATAATTGTAAATGTCCTTCCCATTCACATTTTTTATGACAGTCCACGGGCGCGAGGGATCTTCCGTTTTATCGTAACGCCGTTTTTCCAGTTCGGCATAATCTTCGTCGGAATAACGTGTGTATGTATTTCCTGTCGAGCGTTTAAACGCTTCATCATTGATCCGGACGTGATCATATCCGGTTGTCATAAAATCCGTGCTTACGGTAGGCGACGACCATGCGAAGTTATTGCTGTACGATACCGTGGTTTTACCGCTTTTGGCTGTTTTGGTTGTTACCAAAATTACCCCGAAAGCACCTCTGGCACCATAAATAGCCGAAGCCGCTGCATCTTTTAATACGGATACAGATTCCACATCATTGGGATTGATACGGTTGATATCTCCCGGAATTCCATCAATCAGCACCAAAGGGCTTCCTCCATTTATCGATGTTTCGCCTCGAATGTTCAGCTTTCCTCCCTGACCGGGACGGCCGGTGTCAAAAGTAATGTTCAGGTTGGGAACCATGCCCTGAAGAATTTGGGACATATTATTTAAAGGCCTGTTTTCCAGTTCTTTTGACTGTATCTGGGTAACTGCGCCGGTCAAATTTACTTTCTTTTGCGTTCCGTAACCTACGACCACCAATTCGTCAAGTGCCTTGGTATCGACAGCCAGAGTAAGATCAACGGTGGAGCGATTGCCGACTACCACTTCCTGAGATACGTACCCGACAAAACTGAAAACCAAAATCGCAGATGCGTTGGGGACGCTCATTTCGTACGCTCCATTGCCGTCCGTTGTTGTGCCTTGTGAGCTGCCTTTTAAAATGACGCTTACACCCGGCAAAGCACCCTGGTTATCCGAAGAGGTTACCGTCCCTTTGATCCTGATTTCCTGGTTTTCGAGATAATTCTGTAACCTTTCTTCGATTACCGGAATAAAGGTTTCCTCCACCACGGTTTTGTTTTTTGCCAGGACAATCTGTTCGTTGATAACCTTGTAGCTGATCCCCCGTGGAGCGAGCAACTGGGTCAGAACTTTGGATAACTTTTGGTTTTTTACATCAATATTAATATGCTCCGTAAGTGAAACGCGGCTGCTGTATACGAATTTGGTATTGGCTTTTACCTGAATCTGGTCCAGCGCTTCTTTGAGCGTAACATTGTGTAGTTGAAGCGTCACATCCTTACTCAGAATCGACTGTGCCGAAATTTCTTTTGCATGGCCGAAACCCGCAAACAAAATGGCCAGTATCCATTGAAGCAATCCGATGCGCATAATTTTTCGCCAGTTGACCGGCTTGTTAGGTACTGAATTTTGCATAATTTTGATAATCTGATGGTTTAGCACTATTTGGATAAATCACCCTTTTGTTTCGGTGGTACGATTCATAAAAGGGTGGTAAGATTGAGCCGGGAGTGGTGGTACACTTCCGGTTTTTTTTATTCATGGTGGAATAAGACAGCCTTTCTGCATAGATATCGGTTTAAGTTTTTTTTTATGAATGCATTTTCTTTATTGATTATGAGATGTTTACGATTGCTTTTTGAGTTTAATCAGGGCAGGGAAGTCCGTCTATCATAACTGTATTGCCGGATATCGTGTAGGTGGCATCTAACGCGGTACAGAGCATTTCCATGATCAATGGCAGAGGTTGCTGTTCAAAATCGGCACTTACCCGACAGGTTGAAATCTTTGGATTTGACAGGCTTATATGAACATCGAATCGCTTTTCAAGCTGACTGATCACCTGATTTAAAGGCGTATTGTCAAATAAAATGGTAACGGATTCATAAATTTCTTTTTTATTTTGAAGCGGAATATCAGAGAAAGTCAGGCGTCTCGACTGCGTTTCAAACAAGGCTTCCTGGCGTGGTTTTAAAATAATTACCTGTTCTTTGTGCTCTTTGTCAGGTGCTGTAACTTCCACACTTCCGGTCACGACCGAAATCCGGAAAATCTTCTGTTTAGCCTGTGCATTGACATTAAAACTGGTTCCCAAAACCCTGACAAGCATTTCACCGCTTTGAATTGAAAATGGTCTTGATTTGTCCTTTTTAATATCAAAAAAGCCTTCTCCGCTAAAAGTGACAAGCCGTTTATCACTGTCAAATTTTTTGGGATAAGTAATTACCGCTCCCGCGTGCATCCATACAGAACTGCTGTCAGGAAGCTGATGCCTGACAATTCTTGGCTCACGATTTATGAAATGAAGAATATCCCCAGAAGGCTTTTTTTCTAATTCTTTTGAAACTGAAATCTGTTTATCCGCTGCCCGGTTGTACATGAAAAAGATTCCAATTAAAATGGCAACCGTCGCTGCAATCCCGGTTAGCCAGCGGAAAGGGAATTTTCTTTCGACTGTCTCTTCCGAAGCATTTATCGCCTCTTTAATATTTGAGAATGTCTCGTCTTGCAGGAGCTTCTGCTTGTGCTCAGGGAGCGAACCTATGTAGTCCGATGGTCCCCTTAGCGACGCGTACCAGGCTTCCACCAGTTCTTTTTCAGAATCAGTACATTCGTTATTCAGGTATTTTTCAAGAAGGAGAGGCGAAATATTTGATGGTTTCATTTAGACTTAGGGAACGTTATATTCCTAAGTCGCACGCCAGAATCGGAACCCTTAGCCGGTTCGGAAAATTTTTTAGAAAATTGAAATAAGCAGTAAAATATATGCAAAGTGCTCCTTTAAATATTCTTTCAGGACACGTAACGCCTTGGTAATGTGCTGTTCAACGGTTTTTTCTGAGATGGATAAATCCTGAGCAATTTCCCTGTTTGACTTTCCCTGACGGCTCAATATGAATACCTGCTTACATTTGGGAGGTAAAAGATGGAGCCCTTCTTCGTAGTGATTTTGAAGATCTGTCGTCAGTATTTCCTGATCTGCGAGGTCTGTAACGTCATCGTACTGAATTTCCCATTGATTGTAATGCCGCTGGCGGGTAAGTTCTTTCCGGTAGTAAGAAATGATTAAATTTTTGGCGCAGGAAAATAAGTAGGTCCGGCAAGACTGAATGGTGTTTTTGTGTCGTTGCTGCCAGATACTCACAAACAATTCCTGTACAATTTCCTGTGCCGCAAACTCATCGTTTACTTTGTGAAAAGTGTAGTTAAAAAGTAGTCTGAAATAGCGTTGATAAAATTCTGCAAACGCTGATTCGTCATTTTTTTCTTTGATCAGCGCAATGATATTTTCATCGGAACAGGTGATATAATTTGCGTTCATAACCGGTATATCCTAAGTAGGTTTACTTAGCTCGATGTGTTTTCTATCTACAAAATTCGGTCTTATTTTTATTTTATGCCCTCAATTATAGATTAAGTAATCATTCACTTTTTTTTACTTTGATAACAAATATTTAATGTTACCACTACGTTACCTGTTGTGTTTTGTTGTTAATCGGTTACATTGATCAAAAATAGGTTCAGGCTATGGGGGAGAGGCAAAATTTATACTTTATAGCTATTGTACCGCCCGGAGAAGACGGCGAAAAAATAATATTCATCCAGCAGGATATCAGCAATCGTTATGATACCAGAGCATCCTTGAAAGTGGAACCTCATATCACGTTTAAAGCTCCCTTTATGTTTGCAGCAAGCGCGCATTTAAACGTGACGGAATGGTTCCGAAATATCAGACTGGATGTTAAACCCTTTGTACTGGAGCTCAAAGATTTTGGTGCTTTTCCCAATCCCAAAAAGCCGGTGATCTACATCAATCCCGTCACCAATTCAAGTCTGATGAACTTGCAAAAAGGAATTATTCAAAGCTTTCAGGAGGCGTTTCCCTCTGTGCCGATCATGAGTATCGAATTGAACTTCAAGCCACATCTGACCGTTGCATACCGCGATTTGAAACCGGAAATTTTCTGGAAAGCCTGGGAGGAATTCAGGCATAAAAAGTTTTCGGCTTCCTTTGCTGTAACGGAGATTTGGCTGATGCAGCACGATGGCGTCAAATGGAACAGGATAGAAAGTCATAATTTATCTTAATTTTTGAGCGATTACTCTTTTAATCCGATGGATTGTGGTGATTTAAGTTTAGGTTTAACAATTATCTTCAAGTTTTTAGAATAAGTGATGAATAGTTACGCTCATGCCACCGGGATTCTTCTTGCGATTGACTGTATCATTTTTGGTTTCGATGGAAAGGACATTAAACTGCTTCTCATTAAGCGGCATTTTGAACCCGAAAAAGGCAATTGGTCGTTAATGGGCGGGTTTTTGGAACCAACGGAAAGTCTGGAAGACGGAGCAAACAGAATTCTGTTTGACCTGACAGGTTTGGACAATATCTATGTGGAGCAACTGGCTGTATATGGGGATATTAACCGGGATCCGGTTGCAAGAACCGTTTCCATTGTTTTCTTTGCGCTAATTAATATCAACGATTATGATGAAGAGGCGGTAAGAAACCATGATGCTTCCTGGATCAGTCTGGACAGCCTGCCTTCTCTTATTTTTGATCACAATGCTATGGTCATCCGGGCCATGGAGCATTTGAGGTACAAAGCGGCTCTACACCCTATCGGCTTCGAGTTGTTACCGGAATTTTTTACGATTCCCCAGTTGCAAAAATTATATGAGGCGATTTACAACACACCGATCGATCGGAGGAATTTCAGTCGAAAACTTTTATCAACCGGGCTTCTGATTGATACAGGCCATAAAAACAGCCAGTCTGCCACCAAAAAGGCCACGCTTTACAAACTGGATTCAGTGAAGTATAATGAAAAATTTAACGCATTCTGGAATTTTATGCCCGATTCCATGGAGAATGCAATCAGGGAGCAAACCTCTTTTGGCAGTCCTGCTCAATAAACCTGAATGGATGCTGAAATAAAGATTTAAATTTAATTGTGTCAAATATACACTATAAATAGATTTGCTTACATTTGTCCATTGATTTGTTAAATTTAAGATCAGCCGCCATTGCTTCTAAATCTCATCATATGCAGGAAAATTTTGTAATTGGAATTGACTTTGGTACCGATTCCGTACGGGCGCTGGTCGTGAATGCACAAACCGGTGAGCAAGTTGGCACTGCTGTCAATGAATACAGCCGATGGAAAGCAGGAAAATATTGTGATGCTTCAAAATCCCAGTTTCGTCAGCATCCTCTGGATTATCTGGAAGGTCTGGAAATTGCAGTGAATCGTGCACTGGACCAGGCGCCTGGGCATGTCAGAAAAAATGTGAAGGGAATTGCGGTTGATACAACGGGTTCCACGCCGGTTGCGGTTAATCGGGAAGGAATCCCTTTATCGCTGCTTCCTGAATTTGCGGAAAATCCAAACGGAATGTTCATTCTTTGGAAAGACCATACGGCCAATGCAGAAGCGGAACAAATCAATGAACTTGCACATAAATGGCCTGTTGACTACACAAAATATGTAGGCGGAATATATTCTTCTGAATGGTTTTGGTCCAAAATCCTAAGGACGTTACGCGTTGACGAGGGGGTCAGGAAGAGTGCATTTTCCTGGGTTGAGCACTGTGACTGGATTTCGGCAGAACTGACCGGAACTATTGATCCTTTGGTGATAAAGCGATCGCGTTGTGCGGCAGGGCATAAAGCTTTGTGGCATGAGGATTTTGGCGGATTGCCTTCCAACGATTTTTTTACTGCACTTGATCCTTTGCTGGATGGCCTTCGCGACCGGCTTTTCAGCGAAACCGGTACTTCGGATCAATCCATGGGCCTCATTTCTGAAAAATGGGCTGGAAAATTAGGCTTGCCAAAAGACGTTGTAATCGGAATTGGCGCATTTGATGCACACATGGGAGCGGTAGGCGCGTTAATTGAGCCATATTCGCTGTGTAAGGTGGTCGGAACGTCCACATGCGACATGCTTGTGGCTCCGAATGAGGAAGTTGGTAATTTATTGATCAAAGGAATCTGCGGCCAGGTCGACGGCTCGATAGTACCAGGCATGCTGGGGATGGAAGCCGGGCAATCCGGTTTTGGAGATATTTATGCCTGGTTTGCAAAATTGATCCTTGCTCCGGTTAAATCGCTTTTAGGTGAGGAGAAAGCAAGAGATCTGTCGGAAAAATTAATTCCCTATTTGTCTGAACAGGCAGCACTTTTGCCAGTTACTGAAAAAGATATTATTGCAATAGACTGGCATAACGGCCGTCGTACGCCAGATGCAAAACATACATTGAAAGGAGCTATTTTGGGCCTGAATCTGGCGAGCGACAGTGCAGCAGTTTTTAAATCTCTGGTAGAAGCAACGGCTTTTGGTTCAAAAAGTATTGTTGAAAGGTTCCGTAGCGAAGGCGTTCCCATTCGTGATGTGATTGCAATTGGCGGGGTAGCAAAAAAATCTGCATTTGTGATGCAAACACTGGCGGATGTGCTTGACATGCCCATTAAAGTAGCTGCTTCGGAACAGGCCTGTGCGTTGGGCGCGGCCATGTTTGCTTCGGTAGCCTCAGGTATTTATGAAAATCTGCATGAATCGCAGGCCGCCATGAACTCTGGTTTCGATAAAGTCTACCATCCCCGGGCCAAAGAAGCCGCAGTATATCAGATTTTGTATCAAAAATATTTACAATCCGGTGCTTTTATGGAATTTGAGTTTTTAGAATCAAATTCTACCGTATTATCCAATCAGTAACAATTTTCTCAAATGCTTGATTTAAAACAATTTGAAGTTTGGTTTGTAACGGGTAGCCAGCATTTATACGGAGATGAAACGCTTCGATTGGTGGATGAGCATTCGAAAATCATCAGTTCATTTTTTGATGGTTCCGACAAAATCCCTGTTCGGGTTATTTTCAAGCCAGTTGTAAAAACACCGGAGGAAATCTACAGTATTATTCAGGAAGCAAATGTTGCAAAAAACTGTATCGGGATCATCGCCTGGATGCATACCTTTTCCCCCGCTAAAATGTGGATCCGGGGATTACAGATTTTGCAAAAACCATTGCTTCATCTTCATACGCAATACAATCAGGATATTCCCTGGTCAGAGATCGATATGGATTTTATGAATCTGAACCAATCGGCGCATGGTGACCGTGAGTTTGGGTTTATTATGACAAGAATGCGCTTAAACAGGAAGGTCGTAGTGGGACATTGGCAGCAGGACCACGTTGTGAACTCGCTTAGCGAATGGACTCGTGTGGCGGCGGCAAAACATGATTTGAATGGAGCAAAATTTGCACGTTTCGGTGATAACATGCGTCAGGTTGCAGTGACGGATGGGGACAAAGTAGCAGCAGAGATGAAGTTCGGATTTGCAGTGAACACATACCCGGTAGGGGATTTGGTTCAAATTATAAATGCTGTTTATGACTCTGATATCGATGCTCTTGTGCAGGAATATGAAAACTCTTATTTTCTTGCAAATACACTTGTTAAAGGAGGAAACAGGCATGAATCTCTTCGTGACGCAGCCCGTATCGAACTTGGATTAAAACAGTTTTTGGAAGAAGGTAATTTCAAAGGTTATACCAATACTTTCGAGGACTTGCACGGAATGAAACAACTTCCGGGAATTGCCTCTCAAAGGCTTATGGCAGCCGGTTACGGTTATGGGGGAGAGGGCGACTGGAAAACTGCCGCGATGGTACGCGCTTTGAAGGTAATGGGGAGCGGGCTGCCGGGTGGAAATTCTTTTATGGAAGATTACACGTATCACTTCAGTCCGGGAAACAACCTTGTACTTGGATCTCATATGCTTGAAATCTGTCCAAGCATTGCTTCCGGCAAACCTTCCTGCGAAATTCATCCGCTTGGGATAGGAGGAAAAGAAGATCCGGTTCGCCTGGTTTTTAATTCTTCGGCCGGCCCGGCACTGAACGTCTCACTAATTGACATGGGAAATCGCTTTCGCTTACTGGTGAATGAAGTAGAGGCTGTTGAAGCAGAACAGGCATTGCCGAAATTGCCCGTTGCACGGGTATTGTGGAAACCGGCACCGGATATGTCAACGGCATGTGCAGCCTGGATATATGCCGGTGGTGCGCATCACACCGTTTACAGCCAAAATCTTTCAACAGATTATATTGAAACATTTGCAGAAATGGTTGGCATTGAGCTTGTTGTTATAGATAAAGATACAAAACTCAGGCAGTTGAAAAATGAATTGCGGTGGAGTGAGGCAAGTTATAAATCAGAATAAAACAAAATGTCAGCCTGAAAGACTTTCATCTATCAGCCCAGGCATCGCCCTGGGAAATAAAGAATAATATTGCCGCAAAAGGAACAGAAAACGACTGCATCATGTCAAAATACAAATACCTCAAAGAGCTGGTTTACGAAGCCAATATGGAGATTCCGAAGGAAGAGCTTGCGATTGTCACCTTTGGAAATGTGAGTGGTATCGACAGGGCGGCTGGTGTAATAGCGATAAAACCGAGCGGAGTTCCATACCATAAACTCCGGGTAGAAGATATTGTGGTACTTGATATGGAAAATGTGGTTGTTGAAGGTTCCATGCGGCCTTCGTCCGACACCAGGACACATACACTTTTGTATAAGAATTTTCCTTCAATCGGCGGCGTTTGTCATACGCATTCCACCTATGCGGTCGCATGGGCTCAGGCGATGATGCCCATCCCTAACCTGGGAACGACACATGCCGATCATTTGATATCTTCGGTTCCAGTCACGGAAGTGATGTCCGACGAGATGATCAAAAATGATTATGAGCTGGAAACGGGAAATCAGATACTGGATGTTTTCAACAAACAAGGTTTGAGCCCGGAAGAAACGGAAATGGTTCTGGTGGCTTGCCATGGGCCCTTTACCTGGGGCGTTAATCCGGGCAAGGCAGTTTACAATTCTGTGGTGCTGGAAGAAGTTGCTAAAATGGCTTTCCTGACAATTCAGATAAATCCGTCCGTGCCGGCCATAAAACAAAGCCTGATGGACAAGCACTACTTTCGTAAGCATGGTAAGGATGCTTACTATGGTCAGGGATGTTGATCAGCTCTTCTTCACTGTCTTACCGGCAATATTTCTCATTTGTTGCAAGGCCTCGTAGCGCGACATGCTTTTTTCGTTGGATTTCGCTTCGTTGATTGCTTCCTTGGAAAAGCGACCTTTAAGGAAACTGAATATTGCTAGGATCATCTTGAATGTAGAAAATGCTGTTGATTTACTATTCAAAAATAGTAAAAGTTATCAAGAATTGTCCTGTTTTAGTAAATCTTTAAAGACTTTACGAAACCTGGAAAATTATCCGGAAAAAACCGCTTGGTCAATAATAGGCAGGTTAGCCGGCCAGACTATGCTTTTTGATTTTGGACCCCGGCGCAAATTCGTTCTGGATCCATCTTACGAAGTTATGAGAATTGGTCTTGTAAATTTCTGCAGATAGAGGTTTGATTCCACTTAACTCTATTTCCTGAACGTATTGTGCATGTAATTTAAGAATTTCACCCAGGGTCTTGTTGTCAGTTTTCATTTTAAGTAAGATAATAGTTTAGGTACACGTCTAACGGCAAATAAAGTATACCCAATTATCTTAATCGTAGTATTAAATTTATATAGTTATATTTATTATAGAAATAATTATGTATAATCGAATTAATAGCGTATTGGTACGGTTGTTTGATTATTAAAATTCTACTGAATTGTAGTATTATTCATCAGTTTGTGGAAACTTTAATCAGAATCTGCAAGTCGCTGAATCGGAATAGATACGCGAATTACTTGTATCCGGATAAAAATAATTGACGATTAGTTCCGGATCAAATTTGAAGTTTTCTTTTTAAAAGATCAATTTCAAGCGGCTTGGAAAGCAAATCGATAATATCCGGACTTTCCCTGGCTTTTTCAATATCACCGTTATCAATGGTGGAAGACAGCATGAAGATCTTGATTTTGTTTTTCAAAATTTCAGACACGCGGCTGAATTCCTCGATAAATTCGAATCCATTCATATCAGGCATCTGCAAGTCAAGCAGTATTACGGTGTGGGGTAGAAGATGGCCTTCGTCAATCAGATACTTGAGCGCTTCACGTGCTGAATTAAATGTTCTGACCGATTTGGCAATGCCGCTTTTGATGAGGAGCTTTTCATATATAAATAAATCAAACGCACTGTCGTCAATCAGTATGATATCAATTAGTGTCATGGCGCTTATTTATTTATAGAAGGAATGGTAATTTCAAAAATACTTCCTTCACCGTAAGTTGAAGTTATTTTTATTGCTCCCTCTAACTTGCTGACGGCTTCATGAACAATATATAATCCAATTCCTGAGCCGCTGTTGGTAGCCCCGGCACGATAAAACATTTTAAATATTTTGTCCTGATCCATTTCTCTTATGCCCATTCCGTTGTCTTCAACAAGAATTGTGGCCCCTGACGGGGAGGCGGTGATTTTAATGTGGATAAATGGATCAGTCTTTGTGATGTCCTGAAATTTTACTGCATTATTGATCAAATTATTAAAAACGATTCTCAGTTTCATAATGTCTGATCTGAAAATGCCTTCCTGATTGATGTCTGTGGTAATTTTAAGATTACCGTATTCAGGCAGGTACTGGATTGTAGCCCGTACTTCTGTAATCAGTTCTTCAAAATCGATGCTTGTAACTTCCGGAATCCCGCGGGAGTTCTTGTAATAATCTATGATGTTGATGATGAAGGTATCCAGTTTCTTTACGGATTTTCTGATCAGCTCAAGGTATTCATTTTGTGATTGAAGATCGTCCTCCAGAAGCGCAAGATTTACAATACCCAGGACTGACATCAGCGGAGCCCGTAGATCATGCGAGGCGCTGTATACAAATTTGTCAAGCTCTTCGTTGGCTTTTTGCAATTCAATGTTACGCTGTTTCAGGTCCTCTCTGGTTTTATAGATATCAAAAGCGTGTTGAATCGCATTTTCAACGTAGGTATAATCCCAGGGTTTGTCAATAAATCGGAAAACTTCCCCTTTATTAATGGCATCAATAGCTGCACCCACGTCCGTATGGCCGGTGATCAGTATTCTGATTATAGTGGGATACTGGTCGCGGATTTTTTCGAAAAATTGCACACCTGTCATGATGGGCATGCGTTGATCGGCCAGGATAATGTTAAAATCCTTTTTTTCAATGAGCTCTTCAGCCTCTACCACAGAAACAGTTGTCGTGATGTCCCACTGCTTGCGAAATGTGGCTTTGAACGAATGAAGATTATGTTCTTCATCGTCGATGTATAGGATACGTATAGGTTTATCACTCATTGAATGCTAAAATAGGATTCTTTTTTTTTAAAATTGGTAAGGTAATTACAAACTCCGTCCCCGCGTTCACTTCAGTATTTACTACGATATTACCATGGTGTACTTCAATTATTTTGAATACTATAGATAAACCCAAACCAGTACCATCACCTACTTGTTTGGTTGTAAAAAACGGTTCAAAAATTTTCGCCTTGACTTCCGGAGTCATTCCGGTGCCATTATCACGAATGGAAATACAAATATTATCTGCGTCTTTCAGCCAGGTTTTGACCCATATGGTCGGCGAGGTGTTGTTAGGGTCGTTTTGAATCACATAAATCGAGTTGGTCAGAATGTTCATGAATACCTGATTCAGCTTCCCTCCATAGCCTTCAATATTTGGTATGTTGCCAAGATCCTTTATCAGGTTTATGGAAGTCCCCATCTGATAATTCAAAATGACGATCGTCGACTCGATACCTTCGTTGATGTCGACCATATTCAAATCGGAATCGTCTACACGTGCAAACATTTTCAAACCTTTTACAATTTCAACAGTACGATGTGCACCGTCTTCCATTCCTTTTAAAAGAATATTGAGTTCAGTTTTAATGTATTCCAGATCCAGATCTTCTTTCAAATCATCTATTTCCTTAAGTTTTTCTTCCAGACTATTCCCATCCGTTTTTCCGTCAATCTCACTATACGCGTCCACGATCTGGATCAGATCATCAATATCTCTTCGCAAAGGCCTGATATTGGAACTTACAAAGTTTATCGGATTATTGATTTCATGCGCTATTCCGGCTGTCAATTGTCCTAACGAA
>Ga0247803_1001458_pt1 | contig 12399 bp, 6 predicted proteins | sample UWRJL014104B1_FD_180928 | JGI IMG/M metagenome (GOLD analysis project Ga0247803, IMG submission 180928) | Plant litter microbial communities from Arlington Agricultural Research Station in Wisconsin, United States - UWRJ-L014-104B-1 | ecosystem: Environmental > Terrestrial > Plant litter >...
CTCCTTCGACGTCACCGACGCCTTCGACAACACCGACGCCTTCGACGGCGAGGGCGAGGGCGAACACTCGCTCGTCGTGCGCGCCGAAGACGACCCGCTCGACGTCGCTCAGCCCCGAGGCAAACAGGACTGGGAGCTCGACCCGCATGTCATCTGGTACCACCGCACGACCGGGATCTGGCAGCCGGTCTGGCTCGAGACGGTGCCCCCGCTGTACGTCGACCACCTGGCCTTCGCCCCCGACGTGACCGCCGGCTCGGTCGTCGTCACCGTCGAGCTCAACCGCCGACCCGACGACCACACGCTGCTCGACGTCGAGCTCAGCTTCGAGGGCGAGCCGCTCGCGACCCACCGGATCGCGGTCCACTCCCACCGCGTCGACGTGACAGTCGTCGTGCCCCGCCAGATCAACGGGCAGAACTACGAGGAGCTGCTCTGGAGCGACCGCACTCCGCGCCTCATCGACGTCCGCCTCGACCTGACCGGCCGCACAGGCGCCGACAGCAGCGACACCGTGTTCTCGTACTTCGGCCTGCGGAGCGCGACCGTCGACCGCGGCCGCTTCCTGCTCAACGACCGCCCGGTGTTCCTGCGCTCCGTGCTGAGCCAGGGCTACTGGCCGCAGTCGCACCTCGCGGCACCGAGCGGCGATGCGCTGCGTGCCGAGGTTCAGCTCATCAAGGACCTCGGCTTCAACGCCGCGCGAGTACACCAGAAGATCGAAGACCCGAGGTTCCTGTACTGGGCCGACCGCCTCGGCCTGCTCCTCTGGGAGGAGATGCCGAGCGCGTACGAGTTCTCGACCACCGCCGCACGTCGGGTCGTCGCCGAGTGGTCCGACGTGATCCGCCGGGACTCCTCGCATCCCAGCATCGTCACGTGGGTGCCGCTCAACGAGAGCTGGGGCGTGCAGCACATCGCCCACGACGCCACGGTGCGCGACTACGCGCGGTCGCTCTTCCACCTCACCAAGAGCCTCGACCCGACACGGCCGGTCGTGTCGAACGACGGCTGGGAGCACCTCGACTCCGACATCTGGTCGATCCACGACTACGAGCCCTCCGGCGACGTGGTCGCTGCCCGCTACGCCGACCGCGCGAGCGTCGCGGCGCTGTTCGACGGGGTCGGCCCGGCCGGTCGGCGGCTGCGCCTCGGCGACGAGCCCGATCGCGGCCAACCGGTCATGCTCACCGAGTTCGGCGGAGTGAAGTTCGCACCCCACAGCGATGTCGACAACGCCTGGGGCTACTCGACCGCGAGCTCGGCCGACGACTTCGCCGCCCGCCTCGGGTCGCTTCTCGACGCGGTCCGTGCGAGCGAGGTGCTCGCCGGCTACTGCTACACCCAGCTGACCGACACGGGCCAGGAGACGAACGGCTTGGTCACGGCCGACCGCATCCCCAAGCTTCCGGTCGAGCGGCTGCGTGCGATCATGACGGGGAGGGCCGGCGCAGCAGAGGCGGTCTGAACCCCCGTAGTAGCGTGACTGCGGGACAACCGCTCCCGCAGACCACGACCGAAGGAACGACGGATGCCCGAAGCCTGGCTCCTCGACCTGCTGCTGGTCGTCTTGCTCGTCGGCTACGTCGTCGCGGGATACCGCCGCGGCCTGCTGCACAGCGCATTCGCGCTCGCCGGCGTCGTGATCGGCGCGATCGTCGCCTACTTCGCGATTCCGGTCGTGGGCTCGTGGGTGCCGGAACCGATGTGGCGCGTCGTCGCCACGGTGTTCACCGCGGTGGCGCTCGTGGTGTTCGGCCACTCGCTCGGCGCGGCTGTCGGCCGCGGCATCCGCTCACGACTCGAGAAGTCGCCGCTGCGGTTCATCGACCGGCTCCTGGGCGCCGCGGTCAACGGCGTCGCGGCCGCCCTCATCGCCGCGCTGCTCGCGCTCAGCGTCGGCTCCCTCGGGGTCCCGGCCTTCTCGCAGGCCATCGGCGCCTCGACTGTGCTGCGCGGCATCAACGACCTCACCCCCGACCCCGTCGAGGCGTTTCTCGCCGAACTGCGGTCCACGGTGGTGACCGACGGCATCCCGTTGATCACGGAGGCGCTCGGCGGAGTCACGACGGCGCCCGAGCTGCCCGTCACCGACACGGGCACCCCGGCTCTCACCGAGGCGGCCCGGTCGGTCGTGCGCATCAGCGGCAACGCCTACGAGTGCGGGCAGAACCAGACCGGCAGCGGCTTCGTCGTGGCCGGCGACCGGGTCGTGACGAACGCGCACGTCGTCGCCGGGGTCGCGGAACCCGTCGTCGAGGTGCCCGGCGGCGGATCGCTGCCCGGTCGCGTCGTCTACTTCGACCCGCGAAAGGACATCGCGGTGATCGCGGTCGACGGACTCACGGCGCCGGCGCTCCCGCTCGCACGATCGATGCCGGTCGGCGCGACGGGTGTCGTCGACGGCTACCCGTTCGGCGGACCGTTCACCACGACGCCGGCGCGAGTGCTCTCGCTCACCTCCACCGCGGTAGACGACATCTACGGCGAGCCCGGCGGCACCCGCGAGATCTACACGCTCGCCGCCGTGGTGCGCGAGGGCAACTCGGGCGGCCCGTTTCTCACCGTCGACGGCGCCGTCGCCGGCGTCGTCTTCGCCCGCAGCGCCGACGTCGACAACCTGGGCTACGCCCTCAGCCTCAACGAGCTCACGCCCGTGGCGCAGCAGGCGCCAGCCCTCACGACGACGGTCGCGTCGGGAACGTGCGTGCGCGGCTGACCGTGCGGGGCTGACCCGGCATCCACGCCCGCCCGGGTAGCCTCGGTCTATGGATTCGAGCGCTGCTGAAACCGAGATCTACCAGGTACTCGACACCACGGCGGGCGGCGTGCGGCTGCAGATCGAGTTTCAGCCGCGGGTCAACTACTCGCTCGTGCTGAGCGGGATCCCGTTCATCCGCGCGGTCGTCGTGCACAACGAGACCGGCGCCGACCTGCCCGCCGTCGAACTCGCCGCCGCCCTGGGGCTCACCACCGGCGCCGAGGTGGTCTGGCGCCGCAGCATCGCCGGACCGCTCGTCGCGGGCGGCGTCACCCGTATCGACGACCCGCGCGACTTCGACCTGTTCAGCCCCCTGCTCGCTGGAGCGAGCGAGTCGGCGATCGCGACTCTCGACGTGACCGCGAACGAGGCCCGCATCCTCGCCACCGTCGAGGTGAGCGCCTTCAACGAGTGGCTCAACTTCCCGGGACTGCACGCCTCCATCGCCGCATTCGTGCAGCCGAACACGTCGGCCGTGACGACCATTCTTCGAGCGGCATCCGATCTGCTCCTGAAGAAGACGAACAGCGGCTCCCTCGAGGGCTACCAGTCCGGTCCCGAGCGGGCCCACCAGCTCGCCGCAGCGATCTACGAGTCGATCCGCGCCCTCGGAGTCACCTACATCAACCCGCCGGCGTCGTTCGAGCGCACCGGCCAGAAGGTGCGCACGACCGAGCAGGTGCTGCGCGACCGTTTCGGCACCTGCGTCGACCTCGCCGTGCTCTACGCCGCCTGCCTCGAGGCGGTCGGACTCTCCCCGCTGGTCTTCATCACCCGCAACCACGCGTTCGGCGGGTTCTACTCCGCCGAGACCTACGGCGAGCGCGCCACCATCGAACAGGTCAACGTGCTCACCAACCTGGTCGAGTCGGGGGCGGCGACCCCGGTCGAGCTCACCGGCCTCGGCCCGGGCAGCGGATCGCTCGACTTCTCGCGGGCGAAGAAGGCGGGCGCCGACTACTTCCGCACCGACTTCCACCTGCTCCAGACGATGGTGGATGTCACGCGCGCACGCATCGACGGAGTGCGACCGATGCCCGTGCCCGGGTCGGAGGTCTCGGCGGAGCAGACCGCCCTCGACCGACCGTTCGTCGCCCGGTCGAGCCTGAAGAACCTGTCCGCCGCCGCGGAGGAGGAGATCGTGCGCGGCCAGCTCGACCGGCACGACGACTCCCCCGCTCGGTTCAAGAACTGGAAGCGCGACCTGCTCGACCTGACGCTGCGCAATCCGCTGCTCAACATGCCGCGCAACCAGAAGGTGCTCGACCTCCTCGTGCCCGGCGGCATGCTGCCGAAGCTCGACGACGTCGTGCACTCCGGCAAGAGCGTGCGGGTCTCGGGCGGCCTCGACTCGTCCGAGCTGCAGAAGCTCGCGGGGATACGGGTGGCGAGCGAGGTCGCCCCCGAGATCATGACCACGGTGTTCACCACCACCCGCACGGTGTTCTCCGCGCTGCCCGACGAGAGGCACCGCACCCAGCTGCGGGCGATGAAGCGCGAGGCCGACACGCTCGAGCAGGAGTCGGGCAGCAACTACCTCTACCTGACCCTCGGCAGCCTCGTGCACACCAAGGCCGACGGCAGCGAGGCGCGGGCTCCCCTGTTCCTGCTGCCCGTCCGGCTCACCGGCGGGCTCGCGTTCACGCCGTACGCGATCAAGCTCGACGGCGACGACGTCGCCCAGCCGAACCTGTGCCTGCTGCAGTGGCTGAAGACGACCAAGGGGCTCGACCTCACCGAGCTGGAGACACCGTCGCTCGACGACACCGGCATCGCGATCGGCGCGGTGCTCGGCGGCATCCGGCGCCAGCTGCTCGAGGCCGAGCTGCCGTACCGCATCGACGAGTCGGCGAGCCTCGCCATCCTGCGCTTCTCGACGTTCCAGATCTGGAAGGACCTCGACGAGAACTGGCGTCCGCTGATGCAGAACCCGGTGGTGCGGCACCTCGTCGAGACACCCGGCGAGACGTTCGACGACCCCGCGGCGGGCGGCGGGGGCACGACCACGGCGCCTGCCGTCGACGAGACCGCGCTGCGCCTCCCGATCGCTGCCGACGGGTCGCAGATGGCGGCGATCGTGCGCGCCACGAGCGGACAGTCGTTCGTGCTCGAGGGTCCTCCAGGCACCGGCAAGTCGCAGACCATCACCAACCTCATCGCGCACGCGCTCACCGCGGGCAAGAAGGTGCTCTTCGTCGCCGAGAAGCAGGCGGCCCTCGAGGTCGTCAAACGCCGGCTCGACGCGATCGGCATCGGCTCGTTCGGGCTGGAGCTGCACGGCGCGAAGCAGTCGATGAACTCGATCCGCGAGCAGCTGCGTGCGGCGCTCGACACACGGGTGGAGACGGACCAGGCGGCGTGGGATGCCACGGACGCGCGACTGCGCTCGGCCATCGTGCAGCTCGAGCGCTACCCGGCGATCGTGCACTCCCGCAACGCGCACGGCTACTCGCTGTGGAGCGCGTACGACGCCGTCGCTGCCCTCGGCGACGGCCCGGCGGCGAGCATCCCGCTGCCCTGGCTGTCGCGGATCTCCGACGCCGACGTCGCCCAGCTCACCCGCGAGTACTCGGATGCCGCCACTCGGTTCGGCCTGCGCCCCGGCCACCACTGGCTCGTCTCCGGCGCGGGAGACCCCGGGTCGCTCGACGCGGCGGCGCTCGACCTCGAGTCGGTGCGCGGCGCGCTCGGAGACCTCGCCGCCTCCCGCACCGGGGTCGCGGCACTGTCTGGCGCGTGGCGCGCGGCGCTCGCGGCGCTGCTGCCCGGCGCCGGACTCACCGCCGTGGTGCGCCTGGCCGCCGCCAGGACCGCGGGGCTCCTGCCCGCGGCCGGCCACCTCGCCTACATCGATCGCACGTCGTGGCGTGACGCGGGCGACGCGCTGCAGAAGGCCACGGCGCAGTACCGCGCCACCCACGCCCGGGCACTCGCCGAAGCGACACCGGCCGCCCTCGAATATCCCGGACTCGGCGAGCTCATCGCGAAGTCGACGAAGCTCGACGAAGAGTGGTTCCTGCCCGAGTGGCGTCGGCGCAGACTGCGCGAGCGCATCGAACCGCTGCTGAAGCCCGGCGTCGCCGTGCCCGGACCGGAGTTCACCGACATGCTCACCCGCCTCCGAGACGCCTTCGTCGACGCCGAGCCGCTGATGAACGCGCGGGCGCAGCTGCAGGGGCTCATCACCCCCGACCCGTGGCGCCCGTACACCGACGACGCGCACCGCGAGCTGGCGTCGGCCGTCTTCATCGCCACGACGGCCGTGTGGCTGTCGAAGCACGCCGAACCCGCGTGGTCGCTGCTGAGCGCCGCACCCGCGGACACCGCCGATGCCGTCGATCTCGACGTGCTCGCCGATCTCGACTCCACCTGGGGTCGCTGGCTCGCGGCGATCGGCGGAACGCAGGCCACGGTGCGGCACTGGGTGGGCGACGCCGGTACCTCCGGCTGGCTCGACCATTGGGAGCACGACGAGGCCCTCTGGCAGCGCGACCTCGAGACGACAGGACTGCTGCAGCTGCAGCGGTTCGCCGAGACGCGCCGCCTGCTCGCCGCCATCACCGCAGCCGGACTCCCCCGCTTCGCCGACCAGCTCGCCCGGGTATCGATCCCGCCCGAGGCCGCACCCGAGGCACTGCTGCGCGGCCTCGCGCTCGCCTCCCTCGAGGAGCGCACCGCCGCGGGCTCCCTCGACAGCTTCGACGGCGACGCGCAGGACCGCGCCGCGGCGAGCTACCTCGAGCAGAGTGCCGTGTCGCGGGAGCAGCTGCGCTCCGCGGTCGCCGCTCGCCTGATCGCCCAGCGGCCGTTCGACGTGGGCAACCTGCGCGGGGAGGTCGCCGAGCTCAAGCGTCAGATCGAGCGTAAGCGCGGCGGGCTCGCCTTCCGCGAGGTCGCCAAGCGCTTCCCCGACGCCCTGACCTCGATCGTCCCGGTGTTCCTGATGAGCCCCGGCTCGGTGGCGCACTTCCTCGACGCGTCGAGCATCGACTTCGACCTCGTGATCTTCGACGAGGCCTCGCAGATCCGCGTGCCGCAGGCGATCGGAGCCATGGGCCGCGGCAAGGCCGTCATCGTGGTGGGCGACTCGAAGCAGATGCCCCCGACACGCATCATGCAGGTGGATGCCACGGGGGAAGGCGATTCGCGCGCCGTCGCGGGCGAGGAGCTCGTCGTCGAGGACCTGGAGAGCATCCTCAGCGAGGCGGTCGAATCCGGTCTGCCGCAGCTGTGGCTGTCGTGGCACTACCGCAGCCAGGACGAGAGCCTCATCGCGTTCTCGAACGCCACCTACTACGACGGCAAGCTCGTGAGCCTGCCGTCCCCGCGCACGGGCGACGGCTCCGGACTCAGCCTGCGCCGTGTCCAGGGAGAGTTCGCCCGCGGCGCCGCCCGCACCAACGAGGTGGAGGCCGCGGCCATCGTCGCCGAGATCGGCGAGCGCCTGCGCGACCCGGCCACCAAGCACGAGTCGATCGGCGTGGTCTGCTTCAACATCCAGCAGCGCGACCTCATCCTGAACAAGCTCGAGGACTCCACCGACCTGCTGGTGCAGCGCGCCCTCACCGCCGAGCCGGGCCTCGACCTGTTCGTGAAGAACCTCGAGAACGTGCAGGGCGACGAGCGCGACACGATCCTGTTCTCCCTCGCCTTCTCCCGCGACGCGAAGACCGGGACGCTCCCGCTCAACTTCGGCCCGCTCAACCTCACCGGCGGCGAGCGCCGCCTCAACGTCGCCGTCACCCGCGCGAGGAAGCACGTGGTGCTGTTCGCCTCGTTCGACCCGTCCGACATCGACCTCGCCCGCACCGGGTCGCAGGGCATCGCCGACCTGAAGGGCTACCTGCAGTTCGCGGCGCAGCGCACGCTCGAGGGGCAGCATGTGCAGGGCGTGCAGGGCGAGCTTCGACAGAGCGCCGTGCAGCAGGGCGGCAACGGCGGCCGGTTCGTCGAGGAGCTCGCCGCCGCGATCCGGGAGGAGGGCTTCGAGGTCGAGACCGCCCTCGGACTCTCGTCGTTCAAGGTCGACCTCGCCGTGCGCCGGCCGGGCGACGACGACTGGCGCCTCGCGATCATGGTCGACGGCGCCGGCTGGGCGGCGCGACCCACCGTGTCCGACCGGGACGGCTCGCCGCAGCTGCTCATCGACCTCATGGGCTGGCCGGCCACCGTGCGCGTCTGGCTTCCGGCCTGGATCCGCGACCGCGCGGGCGTGCTGGGCCGCATCAGCGAGGCGATGGACCGTCCGGTGGCCGAGCGCCCCCGGTTCGTGTCGGTCGCCGCGGCACCGGCGGAGTCGCTCGTGCCGACGGATCCCGCCGTTCAGCCGGGGGTGACCGCACCCGCGGAGCAGCTCGCGGCCGCGCCATCCGGAATCGTCCTCTCCCCCTTCGAGGTGGCCGCCGACAGCGCGATCGCCAACCAGTCGGTGCTCGAGAACATGCGGATGGCCCGGCCGGCCATCGAGCGGATCGGCGCAGAGGTGCTGTCGACCGAGGGTCCGATCCCGCTGGCTCGTCTCGTGGCCACGGTCGCGAGACGCTTCGGCTACACGCGAATGGGCGAGGGTCGCCGCAACGAGCTGTCCGATGCGCTCGCCTCGGCCTTCCCCGTCGTCGACGGTTTCGCGTGGCCGCCGACCCTCGACCCGGCGACCTGGCGCGAGGCCCGACGGTCTCCGTCGACCGCCGCACGGGCGCTCACCGAGGTGAGCCCGCACGAGATCGCGAACGTCGTGGAGATGCTCGTGCGCGAGTCGTTCAGCATCACCCGGGACGACCTGCTGAAGGAGGCGTGCGACGTGCTCGGATACTCCCGGCTCACCGAGCAGGGACGCGCCTGGCTGACGCGCGGCGTCGATCTGGCGCTGCTCGAGGCACGGATAGTCGCCGAGGACCGTGACGGCGAGGGTGAGCGGATGCGCCTGCCCTGAGTTGTTCCCGGTCGTGGGTGATTTCGGTCGTGCCGGATCCCGTGGTCACGCCCCGGTAACGGCCTCGTGACGGCCCCTCTGACAGGCTGCGAAGCGAACCGGAGGAGACCACATGAACAGTCGCACACTCGAAGAAACGGGCACGCTCGACGCGTCGCGCACCGCAGTCACCCGTGGCGTCCTCGTCTTGCTGGTCGTCGCCGTGGCGGTCACCGCACTGGGCGTGTCCACCCTGGCCCTCGCCGCGCAGGCGGACATCGCCGAGACCGGCAGCAGTGTTCTGCTGCCCCCGCTGCTCGCCCTGCTGACCGTCGCGATCGGCGGCGCCATGAGCCTCTTCTCGCTGGCGCGCCGCCGCACCGCCTGATCGGAGAAGCCGCAACGACACGAATAGTGACCAGCTCTCGCTAATTGCCGCTAGCCTTGCAGGACGCAAGGAGCGGAGCCACGATCATGAACCCCGTACACGCGGCGGCAGAGGAAGCACCCGACCCTGCCGTGCACAACTTCTCCCCCGCCCGCGCGCTCGAGGCCGTGGGCGAACGGTGGAGCCTGCTGATCATCCGCGAAGCCGTCTTCCGCGACGTGACGAGGTTCTCCGAGTTCGAGCGCCGCGTCGGAGTCGAACGCGACATCCTCGCCGCCCGACTCGACGGATTCGTCGGCGCGGGTCTCATGACCCTGCGGCCGGTGAACGCGCTCGACAGCACCGGGCAGGTCGAGCTCGAATACCTGCTCACCCAGAACGGCCGCAACCTCGAACCCGTCATCGTGGCACTCAGCACGTGGGCCGACGGCTGGTCAGCGTCGCCCGTCACCGAGAGGGCTCTCCTCGCCGCGGCGCCCGAGCTGCCCGCGTCGCCCGAGCTGCCCGCGTCGCCCGAGCTGCCCGCGTCGCCCGCGTCGCCCGCGTCGCCCGCGTCGCCCGAGCCCAGGCAGCGCTTGTTCCCCACCCCCACGATCGCCGAGGCTGGCGCACTCCTCATCGAGATCCGTCTCTTCGGTGCGTTCGAGCTGCGCGTCGGCGGCACCGTCGTCGGCGGGCTCTCGGTGGGCTCGCAACGGCTGCTCGCCTTCCTCGCGTTGCACGATCGAGCGGTCGCCCGCATCGCCATGGCCGGTGTGATGTGGCCGGAGGTGTCCGACGAACGCGCCGGACTCAGCCTGCGCTCGGCGCTCTCGCGACTGGATGCACCGACGCGCGACGCGATCCTCTCGGCGAGTCCGGGGCTCAGCCTCGCCGAAGCGGTCGTCGTCGACCTGCGCGACGGGCAGACGCTCGCCCGACGCCTGCTCGACTCGAACCAGGCACCGCTCGAAGCCGACCTCGACCCCGCCGCGGTCGCGATGCTCTCGCTCGAACTCCTCCCCGACTGGTACGACGACTGGGTCGTCGCCGAGGCCGAGGACTGGCGTCAACTGCGCATGAGCGCACTCGAGGCGCAGGCCGTGCTGCTCACCGACGCCGACCGGCTGGCAGAGGCCGCGGGGGCCGCCCGCGCCGCCATGAAGGTCGAACCCTTGCGCGAGAGCGCCCACGCGAGCCTCATCAGGGTGCACCTCGCCGAGGGAAACCAGTCGGAGGCGCTGCGGGTGTACGACCGGTACAGCTCGATGCTGCAGAGCGTGCTGGGGCTGGAGCCGACGCCGCTGATCACCTCACTCGTCGAACCGATCCGGCAAACCTGAGCGATTGACTTCCCTCCGAGTCGGGCTAGTGCGACCATGAGGCAGGAGCCGTCGCCGACGGCGGGCTTCCTCGATCGAAGGAGCTGCACATGTCCGACCTGTACTCCGCCGGAAGTCCCGGCCCCGGCAGCTTCCTGCTCGTCCATCGCGGCGAGGTCGTCGCCGTCGCGGTCGTGGGTCTCGTGCTCGGCATCGTCGCGCTCGTCTGGCCGGACGCGACACTGACCACGATCGCGATCATCTTCGGCATCTACCTCGTGGCGTCGGGGATCTTCCGCATCACCGTCGCGGTGCTCCCGCACCCGGGCGGCGCGGGACTCCGCTGGCTCAGCGGCATCCTCGGGCTGCTCGTCACGGCGGCGGGCGTCTTCTGCCTGGCCTCCCCCGAGAAGTCGCTCGTCGTCATCGCCTTCGTGATCGGCTTCGGCTGGATCGCCGAGGGTGTCATCGACATCATGGCGGGCATCCAGGGCGTCGTATCGCCCCGCTGGCTCGCGATCGTGAGCGGGGTCATCTCGATCGTCGCCGGCGTCGTCACGTTCACGCTGCCCACCCTGGCGGTGACCGCGTTCCTCGTCTTCGGGGCGATCCTGCTCATCGTCGTCAGCATCTCCACGCTGCTCACCCTGCCGCGCAGATCCACGGTGGCGGCGAGCTAGTCGGGGTGGTCACGCTCGTCGGCCTGGTCGGGTCAGACGGGCTCGTCGACGACGATGACGACCTTGCCGCGCACGTGCCCGGCCTCGAGCTGCTCGAACGCCTGGCGCACGCGGTCGAGCGGGTAGGTTGCGGCAACGGGCAGCACCAGGGAGCCGTCGACGACTCGGGCGGCGAGGGCGGCCAGGGTCGGTGCATCCGCCGGCCCGCGTCCCACCCGCTCGACGCCCAGCTCGTGCGGGTCCATCGCGATGGTGTTGATGCGCTCCCGCGGCACACCGAGCCGGATGGCGGCCTCGACCGTCTCCCGACCCTGCTGGTCGAAGACGGCGGTGATCCGGCCGGGCGCCACATCGCGGATCCGTTCGTCCATGCCGTCGCCGTAGAGCACCGGGATCACACCGAGACCGCGGAGGAAGTCGTGGTTCGCCCGGCCGGCGGTGCCGATCACGGTGGCGCCGGCGAGCCGCGCGAGCTGGCAGATCACCGTGCCGACTCCCCCGGCAGCCGCGCTCACCAGCACGGTGTCGTCGGCGGTCAGGTGGAGAGAGGCGACCGCGTCGTGGGCGGTCTGCCCGACGAGGGCGAGCCCGCCGGCCACGGCCCAGTCGAGTTCGCGGGGTCTACGCGCCAGGTTCGCCGGATTCGTGACGACGAGATCGGCGATGGAGCCGTCGGGCACAGCGCCGAACACCTCGTCGCCGACCGAGAACCCCGACACCCCCTCACCCACCGCCTCGACGACCCCGGCGAGCTCCCGGCCGACACCCGCCGGAAACGCGAAGTCGGCCGAGGTCGTGAGCCCCTCGCGCCGCTTGTAGTCGGCCGGGTTGATCCCGGCGGTGCGCACCGCGACGCGGACCCGGCCGGCGCGGGGCTCGGCGACGGTGACCTCGTCGATGCGGAGAACAGAGGCCGGACCGAACTCGTGGAACCTGACGGCGCGTGACATCAGGCGATTCTAGCGACGCGGGGTCAGCGGCTGCCGATGGTCGCGAGGGCGCCGACCAGGATGGCGTAGGTCACCGCGACGAAACCGCCGGCACCCAGAACGGTGAGGGCAGCCGCCCACATCACCTGCAGCCGCCACGCCCGCCGCACGTCACGGCGCAGCGCGGCGAAGCGTTCCTGCAGCGGCCCCCTGTCGCCGACCGGCTCGCCACCGCGGTACCAGGTGCTCTCGAGGGCGGCGACGCCGCCTATCGTGCACACGTCCTCCGCCGTGAGCACGATCGGACGCGCCCGAAGCCACGGAGTCACCGCTCCCACCTCGAGCACCGTCACGTCGCGGTGCCGGTCACGCACGGTGATGCTCTTCGCGGCGACGACGGCGAGGATGCCGCTGACCTCGACCGAGATG
>Ga0247803_1001459_pt1 | contig 12391 bp, 14 predicted proteins | sample UWRJL014104B1_FD_180928 | JGI IMG/M metagenome (GOLD analysis project Ga0247803, IMG submission 180928) | Plant litter microbial communities from Arlington Agricultural Research Station in Wisconsin, United States - UWRJ-L014-104B-1 | ecosystem: Environmental > Terrestrial > Plant litter >...
CATAGCTACTCAAACTTTCTACATACATACGCTGGCCTTCTGCGAATAACGTATCAAAGGCCAAAGAAGATTTTCCCGAACCCGAAAGTCCGGTTATTACAACCAGTTTATTTCTTGGAATAGCGACGTCAACACTTTTCAGGTTATTAACGCGCGCGCCCTTAATCAGAATAAATTTCCTCGGATCTAATTCGTCAAACTGAGCAGCTTCAATCCGGGTCACAGGTAATTGCGTCATATATAGAAAATCAGGTCGATTAGCTCGGGTTTTTTGCTTTCCCGATCTAAATATTAACCCAAAAATCGTGCAATTAGTTTGTGTTTCCTAACACGAATTGTCGACTTCGATACTAAAAGTAGAAAAATAACGGAATAAAAATTAAGAAATTGATACTCAAAATATCAATTTACTTTGAAGCTACTTTTGCCAGTATATATCCATGTTTGTTATAAAAAACTTGCTGTAAAGGAATATTTTTAAGATGATCTATTTTTGTGAATACAATTTCACCTGCGGTCGGCTCCCGTTCCTCTGCATATAATCCTGAATAAAAATGAAAACTTGGACTATAATGATCCAGTACGACAATGGTTCGAAAATCATTTTTTTTTGCAAAAAGTGCGGCTTCTTTTACTGGTTTTTGCAATAAAGCGCCAAGTCGGGGCATCCATAAAATGTTGATCGTTATCAACATAGTGAGACCAGCAATGCCCATCCTGATTTCGGCTGACCAATTCTTGTTCAACCAAACCAGTAGTAATGTTGCTAACAACACCAGCATGGCAATCAAATAGAAATGATCAAATTCAAATGGTACTCCTTTTAATACTTCCAGAGCATAGGCGTCGCTAATTTTTGGAACGACAAAAGGAAGTAGAAATGGAATTGCGGTAAGTAAAATCAATAACACGGATGCTGGCCAGATAATCGGGAGCCGGTCATTATTTGCCGCATACCATCCTCCCAAAACGCACAGTGGGGAATATCCGTAGATAATATAATGATGTAATTTCGTACCGGAAAAGGAAAAAAGAACGAACACAAAACAAAACCAGATCATCAGATAAGACAGCCATTTTTTTGACCAGATATAATTTATTTTTGTAAAGGATTTTAAAATAATAGCGGTGAAAGGCAGCAAGCCAAGCAGCAATACCGGGATGAAATAAAATATTCCACCGTAGTGTCCTTCGAATGCCGTCTGAAAACGGTTTACGTTATGGTTCAGGAAAAATCCATTAATAAAAGCATCGCCGCTGTATTGATATTCCAAAATATACCAGGGAGCAGAAATGGCCAGAAAAACCAATATCCCGATCGGATCCAAAAGACGTAAAATCGAATTCCAGGTTTTCCATCTGATGAGGTAAAAAATAAACACAACTCCGGGGATTAATACTGCGATAGGGCCTTTGGCAAGAAACCCGATACCGGTAAAAACGTAAAAAGCCCAGATGAATTTTCTGTTTTTCTGTTGAATAAAATCAAAAAGACAAAACATGGCACCTGTCAGTGCCATGTTTAAAATACCATCTGCAAGTGCTGCTTTTCCAACAATTGTTATTTGAAGAGACGAGGCAGAGATAAGTGTCGCAAAAAAGGCGGATCTTTCATCCAGTCTTTTCTTGGTGAAAAAATAGATCAGGAACATCCAGAAAACCGAGGCGAGGCAGGATGGAAGACGCATCGAAAACTCGTTCCAGCCGAAAATTTTTGTCGTTCCGTATTGAAGCCAGTTAGTTAACGGAGGCTTGTCGAAACGCTGTTCCTGATTAATAAAAGTGGATATAAAATCTCCGCGAACTGCCATTTCTCTTGTTCCTTCTGCGAAAAAACCTTCGTCTTCATCGAACAATGGTGCATTGCCGATACCCCACAGGAAGCCGAAGAGTACGAACAGCACAAGAAAAATTTTTCGGCTTATTTCTGTTGAAAGCATGGCCAGTGTGTGTTAGGAATTGTTTTTAGAATGATTTTCTAAAATAATTTCGTCAAGCCGCCGTCAAGTCTTGGATCGGTTTGTGCTGCCCAGTATTGGTTCATGTAAAAATAAACCAGGACCGAAACCGGAATTGCGACAAAAGCGGCAACGTAAACATCACCAAGAAAATGGGCTAATAAATAAATCCTCGAATAAGCGACCAGTAGCGGAGGAATTAGCAGGAAAGGTTTAATAAGCGATGATTTGCATTCAAGAGCAAGGACTGTAAAAAGGGCAAATGCAGAAGTTGTATGTCCGGAAGGAAAACTGTTGAAATGATAAAGCTGAACACCTTCAACTTTATGCAGCACAGGAAGTAAAGAAGCGAGGATTTTAGGAGGACGATAAATTTCAGCGAAGACCATTTGCTTCAGGAATTGCACAACAATTCCTGAAATGGCATAACTAAGAAAAATTTTTACTGCAAGCCGATAGGAAAAGAGCGCGGCGACAAGTCCTGAAACTAATATAAAAACGCCGTCTCCGATGTGCGTGCAAGTCTTAAAAAAAATGTCTGCGAACGGTGTCCAGTGTTTGTTGACAAAGAGAAAAATAAAGTTCTGAGTAAACAATAACTGGATGATACTGAGGACGATCCAGATAAGAAAAAAAGGTAGAAAGAATGATCTGTGTCGCAAACAAAATAATCTCATGAGCTGGTAAATATGTCCCTGGAAGTTTTGAATTCAATACCTTTTTCTTTGGCTTCTTCGAAGATCGGGTCAGCCAGATGTCCCCAGCCTGTTACGTCCGACATGCAGTCTGCAAGGACTTTAACTTTCGGTGAAAGCTGAGGAGCATAAATTAATATCTGTTTAATACTGGTAGCCACACAGTGTGAACGCGCTTCGCCAACAATGAGAATCTGATCGAAAGAGCTTAATTCATCAATGAATTTCTGATCCAGTTCTGTCTCTTTTTCGCCTTCGATAGGTACCTGCGCACGAAAAACACCAAAGTGTTCGGTCAATGGATTTGTTCCTTTGATGACAGCTTTGTAGTCCGTACCTGTGCGGTGCGTCCACGAGAGAAGCGCGTGTAAAATGGTATCATCCAGTGAAGCGCCGCGGGATCCGATCAGGCAATGTTCCGGCCAGATAAAATGTTTAAATTCGCCTTCACTTTCCAGCGTTTCAAGATAATTTAAAACATACTCCTTGTTATAGCGAGGTGTCCATTTTCCGGATTTTACAGCGTTTGCCGTAATTAAAGTAAAAGGCGCAACCGTATTCCCATTTGGATCTTCCCAAAATAAAGGATGCGCAATATCAAGAACTTTGTGTGTGTCGAGTGTCACAAAAATCTGAGTGATGCGCTCACCATAGGAGGCGATAAGCTGTGCTATTCTTTCGACATCATTTTCTGCGCCGGGCACAAACAAAGTGCCTTTTGGGTTGCAGAAATCAAACTGAGCATCGATGATCAATAATGCTGTTGTTTTGTTGGTCATATAAGAAATTGCTTTTCGGTTGACAAGAAATATAAAATTCAGGATTACTCTGTTACGTCAGGATTAAGTTTAAGTCATTCTTATTCCCATTCCTCTGGCACATTTAATTGTCGTGCATACATTTTGGAGCATAACTGATGCACGAGTTTGAGCATTTTATTTGTGTCTTTTTTATAATCGACACGGTAATCTTCTTCCAGTTTATTTAAACCATTCAGAATTGTCAGCGCTTTCTTGGCAATGTATAAAGCACATTTGTCGGTTCTGGAAGTATACACTTTCAGCTTGTCGGAATAACTGCTCAGGAAAGTATTCAACAAAAAAATATTCAATTCCAAAGCGCCGATTTTATCTTTTGTCACTTTCACATGATAGGTAATATCGCCGCTCAGATTTCGCATATCCATCAGAATCCATCCCGGCGAATCCTGCACATTTTTTGTCAATCGTGTAATTCGTGCCATAATCGACTCGCGCCGCTCCTGAATTGTTGACGATTCTTCGATCAGTTCAAAATATAATTTATCAGTCAGTGCTTTGTCCTTCGTGATCAGTCTGATAAGCAGCTTATCTTTTTCCTTTGGCGGCATTTGAATAATAGCCTTCTTCAGTTGGTCTTCTATCGGCATATCGGTTTCCCGTTAATAAGTTAAATTTTGGTATACGACAAAACTAGGATACCTTTGATTTCATAACACACTATATCAAATGAACGTAATTCTATCCTTTTATCAAACGTCAGCATATGATGTAACATCTATGCCCGGCGACAAGTGTATTCATAATTCTTCCGTTTGAATATGCACACTTCAAAAATTTCCGAAATGTCTAGCCATACAACAGGTATGCTATGCGACTCATTTTCGTGGTAGTCAATGATTTTCAATCCTTTATTTAGATAAAAAAATAAAATATTAATCCGGAAAAGGGTTTCTATCGTATGCTTATATATTTTATCGTAAATCTCTCTAAGCAATGGTGAAAAGTTGCGGTTCGATATTCAATAACACGAATTTGCCGGTTATAGATATTGCATTTTTCTTCGAAACTTTTTATGCAATTGGAGAAAACGGCGTTAAAATTTTAAAAAGCGAAGAATAGTTTATTAAGTAAGGCTCTTATTAATTGAAAAAATATATTAGCCTCGTAACTTGCACTCTTTATGTATTTAAAATTCCGATACACAATATGATTTCAGTGGCCATGTGCACTTACAACGGGGCAAAATATCTGCCTGAGCAGTTGGAGAGCATAGCCAATCAGATAGTCCCTGTTGATGAACTGGTTGTGTGTGATGACGGTTCGAATGACGATACCATTCAGGTTTTAAGATCTTTTTCGGAAAAGTTACCTTTTCCCGTTTTCATTCATCAGAATGAAAAAAATCTTGGGTCTACAAAAAATTTCGAGAAATGCCTTTCCCTATGTAAGGGCGATATTATTTTCTTTTCAGATCAGGACGATGCCTGGCGGACTGATAAAGTTCAAAAGCAGATAGAATATTTTGATACTCACCCAAATATTGACGCTGTCTTTTCCGACGCGATGATGATTGACGATGATTCAAATCCAACCGGCCGAACAATCTGGCAGGAAATTGAATTTGATGATATTGCGCAAAATAAATGGGTGAGTGGAGAAGCGCATGAAATTCTTTTTAAAGGATTTGTAGTAACGGGCGCAACGCTTGCAATCCGTAAATCTGCGTTACCAAGGTTAATGCCATTTCCGACGCATATACCTGACCTGATTCATGACGCATACATCGCGATGATTTTAAGCCTTCAGGAAAAAATTGAGTTTATCAGTGAACCTCTGGTTTCTTATCGAATTCATGCACGTCAACAGGTTGGCTTCGGCGCAAAAGTTGAGCATGTCAGATTCAGGGACCGCTTTTTTCGCGACAGAAATGAAAAACTTCTTCCCTTGCAGGAACGGGCCGATAAACTCGAACAGATTTATCAGTTGTTAATGGGGATTCCTCTTTTTCCAAAAGATAAATTAAAGAATTTGCTGCTTGCGAAGGAGCATTATAAAAAAAGAGCAAAATTGCCCAAAAATCGCCTTGTGCGCGTAGTTCCGGTGGTAACAGATATCGTAAAAGGAAGATATCTGTTTAGCAGCAAACATTGGTGGCTTCCGGTTTTCGGCGATTTATTTGAGTAATAATTTATTTATAAGTGAAGATACAGAAACAGGAACCGGGTGTAGCGATTGTTATTCCAGTTTATAAATTGGAATTGACGGAATCGGAAAAGTTGTCGCTGCGGCAATGTTTGAAGGTTTTGTCAAGATATCCTGTCATTTTTGTCAAACCTGATGGTCTTGATTTTGCTGAAATAAAACAAGAATATCCGTCGATCAGTTTTAAGTCATTCGAGGATCATTACTTCAAGGGTATTGATTCTTACAACCGGTTAATGATTTCCACGGATTTTTATAAAGCTTTCTCGGACTTTGAGTATATATTGATTTATCAATTGGATGCTTACGTTTTCAGGGATGAATTAACAGAGTGGTGCCGGAAAGATTATGACTATGTCGGCGCTCCTTCGTTACATCAGGAAGAATTTGACACGTTATCTTCTGATCAGCAGGATATCTTTGCTAAGGCGCTTTCAGGTAACCGCATTGTTTTGAACGGAGGTTTGTCGCTTCGGAAAGTTTCTGCTTTTTTGCGTTATCTGAAAATTTACAATACTTTTTATCCGGCCTGGCTTGGTAATGAAGATATGCTGTTTTCACAGGAGGCCACCAGATTGATCCCCATGAAATTATTTCTTAAACTTCCGCCGTGGAAGGAGGCATTGCGTTTCTCTTTTGAGAAAAGTCCGGCGGCGACTTATGAAATAACTAATCATGAACTTCCCTTTGCCTGCCACGCCTGGGAGCGCTACGACCCCGAATTCTGGTCGGCATTTATTCCTCAGAAATAATTGTTAAGTCAGTTTAACAATTTTTAACAAACTATCCCCCGCGCTGCTGCGTTTTTGAAGTTAATTCGTAAAAAATTAACAAAGAATAACCATGACCTATAAATCGCTTTTTGCCTTTACTTGTGCTGTTGCGCTTTCACTTACTGCTGCTTTTGGGCAAATAACTGAAAACCCAAGAGTAGAGGAACAATCTGCGCCTTATGTGAAAATTAAACGGGTTGAACTGACGGATGAATTCACCATAATTTATTTACAATTCACTGAAAAAGGCTCGCTAACAATTCCGGAAAGATCTCCTGTTCCTCTACCGGATTTTCGACAAATACCATCACCTAGAAGGCAACAAGTTCCGGAAACGCCAAGAATATGGCTAGATCCGGAAACCAGGCTCTACAAGCCGGGAGAAATTAATATGAAATTCAAGCTGATCAAAGCAAAGGATATCCCAACGCAATCAAGACGTGAAGTTACACCTGGAGAGGTAGTAGATTTTGTCGCATATTTTGAAAAGCTTTCTCCCGGGATCGAGATTTTTGATTTTTATGAAGGTAGGGCGGGAGAAGGTGGTCAAACCTGGAATTTCTATGGTGTGCATATCAAAAACCCTTTAAAGAAAAATTCAAAAACAACATCGAAAGTTGCGCCTAAGGCTGTTAAACCAGCTCCTAAACCGCCATTAGCAAACAAACCCGCGGAGAAAATTGAAGAAAAACCGACCCCGGTCGAAGAGGAATTTGTCATGATCAAAGGGACAGTTTACGATTCAAAAACTAAAAATCCGATTCCTGCCCAGATAACTTATTTTGAAAAAGGGGATTCGTTGCAGTTCAAATCTTCATCAGGGAATTACCGGATTGGTATCGATCCTAAATCCAGTTATGATTTTAGTGTTTTGGCAAATGGTTATTATGGAGCAAATTTCAGTTTATCACCAGCTGATTCTTCTGCAAGAGGCTCGTTTTCAAGGGATATTTACCTGATTCCGCTTGCAGTTGGTGAAACCATTGCACTTCCTAATATCTATTTTGAAACCTCAAAGTTTACTTTACTCACGGAATCATACGACGAGTTAAATCGGCTATCGGAAATGATGAAGGAAAATCCGGGTATCAAAATCCGAGTGGAAGGTCATACCGATAATGTGGGTGACTTTGATAAAAATCTCGAATTATCGGCGAACAGAGCCGCATCAGTGAAAAAATATTTAACTGGAAAAGGAATAAGCGAAGACCGGATTGAAGCAAAAGGTTTCGGGGCCACAAAGCCTCTGGCAAAAAATGGTTCAGAGGAAGAGCGGAAGAAAAACAGACGGGTTGAATTTGTCATAACACAAATAAAATCCGCAGAATAGGAAAGGAAAAGGTCATTCAGCATTCGCTGAATGACCTTTTTTATATCTGAATTATCTCGCTTTGATGATATTGATAAACTCGCGGGATTTCAAAGAAGCACCTCCAACTAAACCTCCGTCGATATCAGGTGAAGCGAAAAGTTCGTCTGCGCTCGCAGCTGTTACGCTTCCACCGTAAAGGATAGAAATTTCCTCAGCAACTTCGCTTCCATATTTTCCAGCCAAATGCGCACGTAAGGCGGCATGCATTTCCTGAGCTTGTTCAGCGCTTGCCGTCAAACCTGTTCCGATTGCCCAGATTGGTTCGTAAGCAATAACTACTTTCTGCAATTGCTCAGCAGAAAGGTGGAAAAGACTTTCAGAAATCTGATTTTTGACAAATCCGATATAATCCTCATTTTGTCTTTGATCCAAAGATTCGCCGCAGCAGAAAATTGGAGAGATACCGTTTTCAAGCGCAATGTTTACTTTCGCAGCAAGCAATTCATTTGACTCAGCAAAATACTGACGACGTTCGCTGTGACCGATCAAAACGTATTCGATACCGATCGACTGAAGCATAGCAGCAGAAATCTCGCCTGTGAAAGCTCCTGAGGCTTTATCTGAGCAGTTTTGCGCAGCTAATGCAAAATTCGGAGATGTCTCAATATATTTTTTAAGGGTAGTCAGATAGATTGCAGGAGGGCAAAGGATCACTTTAACGTCTCCTTTAACTTCGTCGTTCGCAATGTTTACAAGCTCAGATGCTAAAGCAACAGCTTCATCTGCAAGCTTGTTCATCTTCCAATTCCCGGCAACTATTTTTTTTCGCATAATTAATTTTATTGTGTTAAATCCTCGTTTTGCGCTACAAACTTACCATTATTTCCTCATTTCCGGTATTCTATTCTTCCTTAAAAATATCTTCAGAATAATAAGGTAATTGCAAGATTTTTTTGTGTTTATTATAGAATAAAACATTATTTTTACATAAGAAACCGATTTCGATCAAATGACTACTTATCGTCCCGGACAGGATATAAATCATTCGTAATGAGACCAGTTAATTCATGAAAATAAAATAGAAACCAAGGTTAAAAAGAAAGGAGGCCACGATGAAAACTTTTATCTGGTTATTGGTAATCAGCTCGCTCTTTATTTCTGATGCTGCAATGGCTGCATCACCGGATGGCACTGAGAACGCCGAAGAAAAATATGGATACTTTTTAGATAGAAATCATAAAACGGCCCGGATACCTTTTGAACTGCATTCAAATCTTATCCTGGTTTATGCGCGCATTAACGATGTCGACTCGCTGCGGTTTATTCTCGACACCGGAGTAAGTTCAATCATTATCACGGACCCGTCTGTTCTGAAACCGGATAAATTGCGGCTGACCAGAAAAGTAAACCTGTCAGGAGCGGGTGAAGGGAAGTCAGTAGCAGCACATGTTGCTATTGATAACCGTTTTGCAATGGGACGGCTTCGGGCAAATCATCAAAATATTGTTGTTATCGAAAAAGACTTCTTACGACTTTCTGAGTATGTCGGAGTGCCGGTTCACGGAATTTTTGGCTACGACATTTTTAACAATTTTGTAGTAACCATCGATTTTTCAAAGAGAGAACTTTTACTTACGCAAAATGGAAATTATAAATACAAACCCAGCAAGGGCGATAAACATCCGATTGTAATCGAAGATACCAAACCATTTACGGATGCAGTAACTTTATTTGCTGACGGAAGAGAAAAACCAATCCGTGTTTTAATCGATACAGGTGCTGGACACGCTCTTTTACTGAATAATTCTCCTAAGGAAACCTACCGTCTTCCTGAAAAAGTCATTCGTGCGCAATTAGGCAGGGGGTTAAATGGCGTGATCAATGGAAATCTGGGCCGTGTTGACCGAATGAAACTGGGTCGTTTTGAACTGGATAACATCGTGGCTTCTTTTCCCGACAGTGCAGGGTTCAGCGCCAAAATAGGAACTAACGTAGAACGCCAGGGAAATATTGGCTGCGAATTGCTTCGCAGGTTCAAAGTTACAATGAATTACCAAGAAGGTTATATGGTTTTGAAACCTAACAAAAGTCGGTTGCGTGAAAAATTCGAACATGATATGAGTGGTATGGAAATTCGGGCGGAAGGAAGTGACCTGCGTTCGTATTTTGTTAATCACGTTCAGGAAAAATCACCAGCTGCCGGTGCAGGCCTTATCGAAGGAGATCAGTTGCTTTTCATAGACGATCATGCGGCAACGGAATTAAATGTCAGCGAAATTTATAAATTGATGCAGCGTGGCGACGGAAGGAAAATCGATTTGCTGGTTAAACGGAATGGAAATATTTTCTTTACCAAGCTTACACTGCGAAGAATGATTTGAGTATTTTTAAGGCCGCAACTAACTATTTGCTTTATTTTGGAACGCCTTAAATTGACAGAGGACGGGTCGCACTCCTTACTCAATTCGCAATACAATCAGCATTATCACTCTGTGTCTGGAGCTCTCAAAGAGTCCAGACACATTTATATGAACCTAGGACTAATTCCTGTTCTTGAAGCCGCGGAAAAACCTGTCCGGGTATTTGAAATGGGTTTTGGAACAGGTCTCAACGCATTCCTTACCTGGCAGGCCGCCGATCAGTATCAAAAATCAATTTTATATACAGGCGTTGAAGCGTTTCCAGTTTCAATGGAAGAAGCCTCGCAGTTAAATTATGAAGATGTAACTTCGTTTAATGGGTTTTTAAAACTGCATAAATCTTCCTGGTTTGAAAATCATCAGCTTTCAGAATATTTTACTTTTAGAAAAGAGCAGCTGACTTTACAGGAATTTTCCAGCGAAGAACTTTTTGATGTCATTTTTTACGACGCTTTCGATCCCAAAGCTCAGCCCGAACTATGGACCGAAGAAATACTCGGAAAAATTGCGTCTCAAACCTGCCCGGGAGGCGTTTTGGTAACATATTCTTCAAAAGGAATTGTAAAACGAGCCTTAGCTGCGGCAGGGTTTTCTGTCGAAAAACATAAAGGGCCAGGGAAAAAATGGCATGTTTTGAAAGCTACCAAAATCTGACAAAAACTATTCGGTTCGGTATTTAGTTTGTGAGGGTTCGGTTATTAAATACTTTTGTCAATCGTTACGATCTTTGTAAATCATTATTATGGAATTTCAGAATATTATTAGCCAGGAACTTCGTGAAGCACAAATTGTTCTCGAAACTTTTTTAGGTGATCCGGTTCAGATAGAAAAAATAGAAAAGGCAGCGTCTCTGATGGCGGAAGCAATTTCAAATAATCATAAAATTATCTCTTGCGGTAATGGCGGTTCACACTGCGATGCGATGCACTTTGCCGAAGAATTAACAGGAAGATACCGTGATGATCGCCGTTCACTTCCCGCGATTGCTATCTCTGATGTAAGTCATTTAAGCTGCGTCAGTAACGACTTCGGATTTGAATTTGTATTTTCAAGATTTGTCGAGGGATTGGGACAATCAGGAGATGTTCTTTTAGGACTTAGTACCAGTGGAAATTCTGCAAATATTATCCGTGCCGTTGAAGCCGCAAAGGCAAAAGGGATGAAAGTTGTAATTCTGTCGGGAAAGGACGGAGGAAAACTCGCTGGTCAGGCTGACGTGGAAATCCGGGTTCCGCATTTCGGATATGCCGACAGAATTCAGGAAATACATATCAAGGTGATACATATTTTTATGCTTCTGATCGAAAAAATGGTGATTGGGAATTAATTTATAATGAAAGTTACTATTTTGCCGATGCACTAATCCAATCAAAACTCTACATGAAAGTACGTCCGGCAGTTATTATCGTCCACGAAGATTCTGTTCTGACCATGCGTTATAAGTATGGAGAAAAGGAAGTGTTCGCACTTCCCGGAGGAAATCCAGATCCCGATGAATGTCTGCCGGAAGCCCTTCGTCGCGAGTTAATGGAAGAGTTAGGAGTAACTGTCGAAATTGGCGAAATGGCACTTTGCGGCGAAGTTTTGTGGGGTGAAACACGAAAGGAAACTTTGCATATGGTCTTCAGTGCGAAAATTGATGAAGGTTCACCTGTCATCAATCCCTTAGAAACAACAGCTTTGGAAGTTGTCTGGGTGCCTTTTTCCGAACTTGAAAACCGGCTGATGTATCCGAACGTTGGAAAAGATATCCGGCAATATTTAAAGGGAAGTTTGAAATCTGCATATATCGGCGTCATAGATCAGCCCTATGCGAAGTAGATTTTGACTATAAAATTTGCCCGCTATTCCTTTGAATTCTACATTCAGAATAGATCCGGAAATAAAGTTTAAAATCGTCTCGCAGCACTTTATTTCTGAAACCTGAAATAAATTATAGTGCAGAGTTGCATTTTAGAAGGCTTTTTAATGCTATTTCCACTATACTTTTAGAATAGGCTTCACAAAAACAGAAACAAACCGTACTTTTGCGGTTTAACGAGTTTCTAGGATAAATGGACAACGAGAGGAAGGAGCGATTATCACAGTTTTTAAGACGGAACTCTGAGGGCCAAACATTATCACAAGGACGTTCCATTTTCAGTAGCGGTGGTTACAGCATCGTGAAATTGGACTACAATGGAGGAGGTTATGCCGAGTTCAAAGTAAAAAGTGATTACTCGGTCCGGGATTATGTTATAAAAATCCAGGATTTTCTTACCCCAAATATT
>Ga0247803_1001461_pt1 | contig 12386 bp, 11 predicted proteins | sample UWRJL014104B1_FD_180928 | JGI IMG/M metagenome (GOLD analysis project Ga0247803, IMG submission 180928) | Plant litter microbial communities from Arlington Agricultural Research Station in Wisconsin, United States - UWRJ-L014-104B-1 | ecosystem: Environmental > Terrestrial > Plant litter >...
TTGAGGACGTGATGTCTGCGGCGCACGACCGGGGAACAGGGCGTCGAACCGTTCGAACATCTCGCGGCGGTACTGTTCGGCCAGGTCCTTGTCCTGGATGAGGGTGGCCGCTGTCCGCAACCGCCCTTTCAGCCCCGCGCGGCGTTCGGGCGTGTCGAGCGGTTCGACCTCGACCTCGCGTCGGAACAGCATCTCGGCGAACGGACGGGTCTGGGCCATGGCCTGGCGCAGGGCAGGTGCCCCCTTGTCGCGCAGGATGTCGTCGGGGTCCTGTCCCCCCTCCAGCAGCGCAAAACGGAACGACCGACCCGGCTTCAACAGTGGCAGGGCGCGTTCGATGGCCCGGTACGCCGCCCTCTGTCCCGCCCCGTCCCCGTCGAAACACAGCACCGGCTCGGACGACACCCGCCACAGCAGGGCCATCTGTTCCTCGGTCAGGGCCGTGCCCATCGGCGCGACGGCGGGCAAGCCTGCGCGCTGGCAGGCGATGACGTCCATATAGCCCTCGACCACGACGATGGACTGGGTCGCCTTGCTTTCAGCCCCAAGGATGCGCCGGGCCTCGGGCAGGCCATAGAGGGTGGCCCCCTTGTGAAACAGCGGACTTTCGGGGCCATTCAGGTATTTGGCGCGGTCGTCGGGGTTCATGGCCCGGCCGCCGAAGCTGACGATCCGCCCGCGTGCATCCAGGATCGGGAACATCAGCCGGTCGCGGAACCGGTCATAGGGGGCGCCGCCCCCCTCCGGCGCGATCAGCATCCCCATCTCGACCAGGTCGCCGGGTTTGGCCCCGCGCTGGACCAGGGCCGACTTCAGCCCCTCGCGGTCATTGGGCGCATAGCCCAGGCCGAACCGGTCCCACTGGTCTTCGGGCAGGCCCCGCTTTTCCAGCACCTCGCGCGCCGCCTTGCCGACGGAACGGCGCAGGTTGGCGGCGAACCATTTTTGGGCCAGGTCCATCCAGTCCGACAGGCTCTGACGTTTCTGCTCACGCTCCTGGGCCTGGGGGTCTTCGGCGGGCAGTTGCATGCCCGCCTCGGCGGCCAGACGCTCGACCGCCTCGGGAAAGCTCAGACGCTCGGTTTCCTGCAGGAAGCTGATGATGTCGCCGTGCTTGCCGGACGAGAAGTCGTGGAAGAAGCCCTTGTCGTCGTTGACGAAGAACGACGGCGACTTCTCTTTCGAGAACGGCGACAGGCCCGCCCATTCGCGTCCTTGACGCTTGAGCTTCACCGTCCGCCCGATGACGTCGGACGGGCGAAGGCGGGCCTTCAGTTCCTCGATGAAACGATCGTCGAAACGCACCCGCCGGTCCCCGGTGCGACGCTCGCCGTGAGCCCGCCCTTCAGCATAGTGTCGACGCGGGCCGGATGCTACGGATCATCGAACGGGAGGCTGCATGCGATACGGGTTGGGGATCATCTGCCTGTTCTGCGCGGCCCTCGTCTCGGGCTGTCAGACGCTGGACCGCCCCGCCTTCACCTATGAGCAGTTGGCCGAGGCCAGCCCCGAGATCCGCATGGATTTCGTCGGCACAGGCGACCGCGACCGCTATTTCCAGGCCATGCAGGGGGCCGTGGCGGCGACGCGGGACGGGACGTTCGACCTGTTGGCCCTGTCCGGCGGCGGTGCCGACGGGGCCTACGGTGCCGGGGTGCTGGTCGGCTGGGGCCAGCATGGCGACCGCCCGACATTCGAGGTGGTCACGGGCGTCAGTACCGGTGCCCTGATGGCCCCGTTCGTCTTCATCGGCGCGGGCGGCGATGCCGAACTGACCCTGGCCTTCACCGACGGGCGCTCCGACCGATTGCTGGAGGCCCGCTGGGCTATGGCCCTGGTCGGACCCGGCGTGTTCCGCCAACGGCCCCTGCGTGCCCTGGTCGCCGCCTCGATCGACCAACCCCTGCTGGACCGCGTGGCGCAAGGGCATCGCGAGGGGCGCAGGCTCTATGTCGCGACCACCAGCCTGGACATCAAGGGCCAAGTGATCTGGGACATGGGGGCGCTGGCGGCGTCGGAAGATCCCGGCGCGCTGGACCTGTTCATCGACATCCTGACCGCATCGGCCAGCATTCCCGGCGTGTTCCCGCCGATGTTCATCGACCTGAACCGTGACGGACGGAGGGTGCGCGAGCTTCATGCGGATGGGCGGACCACCGCAAACTTCTTCATCGTGCCGGAGCGGATGATGCTGGATCCCGGACTGCTGCCGGAGACGACGGCAGGTCCGCCCCGCCGCCTGTGGATCGGCATCAACGGTCGGCCCGAGGCGGCGTTCAGCCCGGCGAACTACAGCGGCATGGGTGTTGCGGGTCGGGGTCTTGATGCGATGATGAAGGCCTCGACGCGGATGGCGCTGATCGCGGCGGCGCAGTTTGCGCAGGGCCACGATCTGGACCTGAACGTCGCCATGGCCCCCGGTGGCGAGAACAGCCTGGGGTTCGACCGCGCCCGGATGGAGGCGCTGTTCGAGACGGGCCGGCAGCGGGCGGCCGAGGGTCGGGCCTGGCAACCCTACGATCCCGCGCGGTCGACGCCTTGAGCGGCCCAGCAATCGCCGGTTAATCTCTCATTAACTAATGCGCTAAAAGCGTGACCATAACCATCTGAATACGAACATATTTCTTTGGGATAGACGGAACTGTCCACAGGGTTTGTGGATTAACCATACGACCCGTCACAGAAAGCGACGGGCCACCGGGGCCAGGACGCGGTCGGCGTCGCAATCTCGATCCTGTTGAAAGACCGCCATGTTCATCTCTATCGCCCGCCCGGCGGTGGAGCCCATCGGACCCGACGCCGTCGCCGTTCCCGGCTCTCCCGCCATCGCCGAACTCACCCCGCGGGCCTTGCACGCACGCCTGTTGCAGAATGCAGCTCTTCGCCGGATGCGCGGGCTTGAGCGCAAACACGCGCATCGCGACGACGATGCCGGCTACTGGTTCAGCGCCGCTCCAATGGCGATCAAGAAGGCCAGCGAACTGCGTTGCGAGGACCGGAGCTTCGCCCCGATCCCGTGAGCCGGGCCGTTTGCGAAGTCTCAATCCTGATCGGGCTATCCACGTCCATTGAGGGATGCAGGGCCGATGATCGAGACACTGCTTGAAAATGAGCTGACGCCGGCCCTGCTGGAGGTCATGGCCGACATGATCGGCGGGGCCGTGACGTTGGCCTCGGCTCCGTTCGGACGCATTCTCTATACGGCAGGCGCGCTGAACACGCCTGGGTCCGGTAGCTCGGTCGGGGTATCGTCAACCGACTACGCCCAGCATTTCGAAGTCTATACCCAAGCTGGCGAGATCGCTCGCAACGCCGACCTGCCGCTCGTCCGCGCTATCCGCCTGGGCCAGCCGATACTCGACGAGGCCTGGGTACTGGGCGGATCCACGGGCCCGCGCACCCCCGTCATCATCGACGCCTATCCGCTGAAGAATGCCGCAGGTCGCGTGGTCGGCGGCATCGTCATGACCACCGACGGAAGCCGGTGGGCCAAGCGCTCGGAGCAGCTCAAGGTCTCGATCAAGATCCGCGACATGATGGCGCGCGGCCTGCTCAAGGTCTGACGCCCGTCAGGTGTTCATCGACTGGAAGAAGTCGGCGTTGTTCTTGGACTGGCGCAGCTTGTCGAGCAGGAATTCGATCGCGTCCTGCGGGCCCATCGGGTTCAGGATGCGACGCAGGACATAGGTCTTGGTCAGCTGATCCTTGGGCGTGATCAGCTCTTCCTTGCGGGTGCCGGATTTCAGCACGTCGATGGCCGGGAAGATGCGCTTGTCGGCGACCTTGCGGTCCAGCACGATCTCCGAGTTACCCGTGCCCTTGAACTCTTCGAAGATCACCTCGTCCATGCGCGAGCCCGTGTCGATCAGGGCCGTGGCGATGATGGTCAGGGAGCCGCCCTGTTCCACGTTACGCGCCGCGCCGAAGAACCGCTTGGGTCGCTGCAGGGCGTTGGCGTCGACACCACCGGTGAGCACCTTGCCCGATGACGGCACGGTCGCATTATAGGCGCGGCCCAGGCGCGTCACCGAGTCTAGCAGGATGACGACGTCGCGCTTGTGCTCGACCAGGCGCTTGGCCTTTTCGATGACCATTTCGGCGACGGCGACGTGGCGGGTGGCGGGTTCGTCGAAGGTCGAGGCGACGACCTCGCCCTTGACCGTCCGCTGCATATCCGTGACCTCTTCAGGCCGTTCGTCGATCAGCAGGACGATCAGTACGACCTCGGGGTGGTTGCGCTCGATCGACTTGGCGATGTTCTGGAGCATGACCGTCTTGCCGACGCGCGGTGGGGCGACGATCAGGCAGCGCTGGCCCTTGCCCAGCGGGGCCACGATGTCGATGACCCGACCCGAGCGGTCCTTCAGCGTCGGATCCTGGATTTCCATGATCAGCCGCTCGTCGGGGTACAGCGGCGTCAGGTTGTCGAACAGCACCTTGGTCGAGACCGTCGCCGGGTCCTCGAAGTTGATGGTGTCGACCTTGAGCAGGGCGAAATAGCGCTCGCCCTCGCGCGGGCCGCGCACGGCACCGTGGACCGTATCGCCGGAGCGCAGCCCGAAGCGGCGGATCTGGGACGGCGACACATAGACGTCGTCGGGACCGGGCAGATAGTTTGCACCCGGACTGCGCAAAAAGCCGAAACCGTCGGGCAGCATCTCCAGCACGCCAGAGGCGATGATCTCGACCTCTTCGTCGGCCAGGGTCTTGAGGATGGCGAACAGGAGGTCCTGTTTTCTCAGGTTGCCCGCGTTCTCGATTTCCAGCTGTTCGGCAAAGGCGACCAGTTCGACCGGCGTCTTGTCGTTCAGTTCCTGAAGCGTGATGCGGCCGGACGGGACGACGGATTCGCCGTCTTCGTCCTCGCCCTCTTCGGGGGTGGTATCGACCTCACCCTGGTCCTGGCTGGCTTCCTGACCCTGGTCGTGGACTTCGCCGTCCAGGGTTTCGGCCTCGGGAGCGGCGGTATCGGTGTCGTGGGTATCGGTCATGTCAGGGCTCGGCACAGTCTCCCGACACGACGACGCGCGGGAGCGATGGCATAGGGTCCAGGCGGTGGCCTGGAATGAGGGTGGTCCGGATGGACCGAGAGGGAGGGCCCCGGGTCCGTCGGCGGCGAGAACAGCCAGCGCGTCGGTCGGGGCATTGAGAAGGGCAGCGCGACGAACGGGTCGTGCCTCACCGTCAGCGAAACCACGAAACGGCCTGTCGGGTCAAGCGCGACCGGACAACCGGATCGTCAGAGGCCCAGCCTGCGCGCCCGCGAGGCGATCTCGAGCAACAGCCGCTCGGCGATCAGGGCTTCGGGCATTCCGGTGGTCTTGGTGGCCACATCGGCGACGTTGACGCTGTCCTGGACGACGTCGAGGTCTTCCAGCCGCCACGACCGGGCCTGACGCAGTATTTCCGTCTCCTGTTTCCAGAACACGCCCGCCGCCTTGGCCGCCTCCTTGGCCCCGGCCCCGGCCCCCTGCAGAACGTTGATGCGGCGCAGCTTGCCCAGATGGATCGAGGCCTGACGCACGGCCATGACGGCGGATTCGCCCTCGGCCAAGGCGCGGCGCAGACCGGCCTGCGAGGGGGCAGGGCGGCCCCCGAACGCCTGCAAGGCCGCGTCCTGAAGCGAGGCGTCCGGCTCGACCCCCAGATGGGCCTCCAGGGTATCGGAATCCAAGCTGTGTCCCGAGCCGGGGCCGATGTAGAGGACCAGACGCTCGATCTCCTGGCGCATCAGGCCGCGTTCGCGGGGCAGGCGGGACACGAACCGGTCCAGCGCATCGGAGGTCAGGCTGACCTTGTCGGCGGCCAGGGCCTCGCGCACCATGCGGGCGACATCGCCGGTCTCGTCCTCGTAGCAGGCAATGGCGGCGGCACCCTTTGACGCCTCCGCCGCCTTGCGCATGGCACTGTCGCGGCCCAGAGCGCCTGCCTCCACCACCAGCATGGCGTCGGGATTATAGCCGCCATCGGCATGGGTTTTCAGCGCCGCTGCCAGCATCTTGTCGACCGAGGCCTTGTCGCCGCCCAGCCGGACCCGGACCAGACGGCGTCCGCCGATCATCGACAGGGCCGTCAGCGCCTCCTCCAGCCGCGCCTCATCGCCGTCGATGTCGGTATCGGTCAGGACGGTGACGTTGAACGGGTCGTTGAGGTCGGGGGTGATCGCCTTGCACAGGACGGTGGCGCGTTCTGCAACGCCGGAGCGGTCCTTGCCGTGGATGACGACAGCCCGGATCGCAGGATCGGGCCGGGCCAGGAAACGGTCGATGTCGGGGCGTTTGGCGAGGATCAACGCCCGCTCCTATTCCGACAGCGCCCGCAGGATGTCGATGCGGATCAGGCGGGCCAGTTCGGCGGCGGCGCGGTCTTCACCGTCCTGCTGGGCGGCGATGGCGGCATAGGGCTGGTCGGCGGCGGCATAGGTCAGGGTCGAGGTCTCGGTACCGGACAGGGGTGTGCCGTTGCCAAGGGGCGTCAGGGTCCAGGCCGTGCGGACGGTCAGTTCATAGCGGGTGGCGGTGTCGTCGATACGTCGGCCCAGCGGGCGGCGGCTCTGTTCCGTCGTCGTGGTCAGGCGATACAGCGGCTGCGTCGCCCGGTCCCAGCCCAGGGCGTCTTCCAGCTGTTCGCGCAGCCGATAGCCAAGGCGGTCGTCCTGGGCGGTCACCGCGATCCGCGACAGCACCGGCGACCCGCCCGCACTCCCGTACATCGGCGTAAAGCCGCACGCGCTGAGAAGCATTGCCCCGGCCACCAAAACCACGGGGGTCAGCGGTCTGGCGCGCCCGAATGCCTTCAGAGGGGGGCTCATGCGACGACCAGATTGACGATGCGGTCGGGCACGACGATCACCTTCTTTACCGACAGGGCGTTGGCTGAGAGATAGACCTGAATGGCATCGTTGGCGAGGGCGGCGGCCTCGACCGAGGCGGTGTCGGCCCCGCGAGGCATCGTGATCTCGGCCCTGCGCTTGCCCGCGATCTGGATGGGCAGGACGACGGCATCGTCGGCGGCCAGCGCCGGGTCATAGACGGGCCAGGGGGCGTCCAGCACCATGCCTTCGTTCCCCAGTTGCGCCCAGCATTCCTCGGCCAGGTGCGGCGTGAACGGGGCGATCAGCCGGGCCATGGCCGACAGGGCCTCGCGTTTGGCGGCACCGCCTGCGACCCTGGCGTCGCGCACCGTGGCCAGGAAGGCGTACAGCTTTGCTATGGCCGAGTTGAAACGGAACCCTTCGACGCCTTCGGACACGGCCTTGATGGCCTTGTGGGTCTCGCGGATCAGGGCGGTGTTGGCCGCGGCGTCACCCTCGGTACCGGGGACATAGCACTCGAACTCGGCCCAGACCCGCTGGACGAACCGGCTGGCCCCCTCGACCCCGCCGGGCGTCCACTGCACGTCGCGCTCGGGCGGTGAGTCGGACAGGACGAACAGGCGACCGGCATCGACGCCGTGGCTGTCGAGGATTTCCTGGGGCGCGACGACGTTCTTCTTGGACTTGGACATCTTCTCGATGTCGCCGATGACCAAGGTCTCGCCGGTCGACAGCTGGCGCGCCGAGCGGACCCCGGCCTCGTTCTTTAGGTCCACGTCCGTAGGTTCGACCCAGACGCCGTCGGGGCGGCGATAGGTTTCGTGGACCACCATCCCTTGGGTGAACAGGCCAGCGAACGGCTCCTTGACCGACAGCATCCCGGCATCGGACAGGGCGCGGGTGATAAACCGGGCATAGAGCAGGTGCAGCACCGCGTGTTCGACCCCGCCGATATATTGGTCGACAGCCAGCCAGCGGTTCGCCGCCTCGGTATTGATCGGCTCCGCCGCGGTCGGATCGGTGAAGCGGGCGAAATACCAGCTGGAATCCACGAAGGTATCCAGGGTGTCGGTCTCGCGCGTCGCATCGGCCCCGCAGGACGGGCAGGCGACGTGCTTCCAGGTCGGGTGCCGGTCCAGGGGATTGCCGGGCACGTCGAAGGTCACGTCGTCGGGCAGGACGACGGGCAGCTGATCCGCAGGCACCTCGACCACGCCACATCTGGCGCAGTGGACGATGGGGATGGGACAGCCCCAATAGCGTTGGCGCGACACGCCCCAGTCGCGCAGGCGATAGATGGTCGCGCCCTTGCCTTGGCCGGCGGCCTCAACACGTGCGATGGCGGCGGCCTTGGCCTCCTCGATCGACAGGCCGTTCAGGAAGTCGGAATTCACGATCCGCCCCGGGCCGACGTAGGCCTCTGTCCCAATCTCGACGGTCTCGCCGCCCTCGGGCTGGACCACCGGGATCACCGGCAGGTCGTACTTGCGCGCGAAATCCAGGTCGCGCTGGTCGTGGGCCGGACAGCCAAAGATGGCCCCCGTGCCGTATTCCGACAGGATGAAGTTGGCGATCCAGACCGAGACCTGGTGCCCGTCGAACGGATGCGTGACCTTCAGCCCCGTGTCCCAGCCGATCTTCTCCGCTTGCTCGATGTCGGCAGTGGAGGTGCCGCCTGCGCGACATTCGGCGACGAAGGCAGCGACGGCTGGATCGGCCTCGGCCATCGCCTTGGCGATCGGGTGGTCGGGCGCGATGCCCATGAACGACGCGCCGAACAGAGTGTCGGGGCGGGTGGTGTAGATTTCCAGACCGTCGGGGGACGCCGCCGGTGCCTGACCGTCCCATGACCACGTCATCTGCAGACCTTTGGATCGGCCGATCCAGTTCTCCTGCATCAGCCGGACCTTGTCGGGCCAGCGATCCAGCGTCTTCAGACCCTCGATCAGGTCGTCGGCATAGTCGGTGATGCGCAAGAACCACTGGTTCAGCTTGCGCTTCTCGACCACGGCACCCGAGCGCCATCCCTTGCCGTCGATGACCTGTTCATTGGCCAGGACGGTGTTGTCGACCGGGTCCCAGTTGACCACGCCGTCCTTGCGATAGACCAGACCACGCCGATACAGCTCCAGGAACCAGGCCTGCTGCTTGCCATAATATTCCGGGTCGCAGGTCGCGAACTCACGCGACCAGTCCAGCGACAGGCCCAGCAGTTTCAACTGGGCCCGCATCTGGGCGATATTGTCGTAGGTCCAGCCCTTGGGGTGGATGCCGCGCTCCATGGCCGCGTTCTCGGCCGGCATACCAAAAGCGTCCCAGCCCATCGGGTGCAGGACATCGTACCCTTGCGCCCGCTTGTGACGCGCCACCACGTCGCCCATCACATAGTTGCGGGCGTGCCCCATGTGGATGTTCCCCGACGGATAGGGAAACATCTCCAGCACATAATATTTCGGCCTGCCCGTGTCGCGGGTGACGAAGGCATCGGCATCGGCCCAGCGCTGCTGCTGGCGAGGTTCGGCGGTCTTGGGGTCGTAACGGGCCACGGAAATCCTTCAGGCGCTATGCCGAATGTCTTCTCCCCGTTCGCTGCTTGGCGAATGGGGAGGTGGAACGGCGGCCCTTGCCGCCGAGACGGAGGGGTTCTTGAAGCGGAGACAGTCGTGTGGCGTCAAGAGCCCCTCCGTCTGCTCGCAAAGAGCTCGCATCCACCTCCCCACTGCCCAAACGGGCACCGGGGAGGAGACGCGGTGGCTAGTTCGCGTTCGACAGGTTGAGCTGGCGGGCCTTGGTCAGGATGGCGTTTTCCAGGTCGGTCTCGGTCTGGCCGGCAACGGGCGCACCGACCCAGGCTCCACCGGCGTCCTTGACCTCTTTCGTCACTGTCACGTTCAGGGCGTCGGCGCGAAGGCGGGTGTCGAGGATGAAGACCGTGGCCTTGAACCGCTCGTTCGGGGTCTGGGGATTGGTGTACCAGTCATAGTTGACGACGCCACCCCACGGATCGGCAGTCAGCAGCGGCATGAAGCTGAAGGTATCTAGCGTGGCGCGCCACAGATAGGCGTTGACGCCGATTCCTTGGGTCGTCGTCGGCTTGGGCTTGTCGGCCCCAATGAACGGCAGGCCTCCACAGGCCGACAGCAGCATCCCGGATGCGAGGACGGCGACCACGGCACCGCGAGCCATCGCTTTTTGAGGGATCATCAGGGAACTCTCCGTTCAGTTTGATGCCGGACCGCAGCGAACCTGTCGCGCGGACGCCACGGTCCGGCCCAAAAGGGTCGGCAAAGCGGCGCAGTCCTATAACACGCCGAAAAGGGGCGATGACAAGGCAGGGCTGTCGTTCGCGTGATCGATGGGCCACATACCGGCACAGGTTTTCTTATCTATCGTTGCGATGTGAACTTGTTTCGTTGACGGGACGTTGCGGCGGTGTCTTATCGACGCGTTCACGGCGAAAACGTCGGTTCAGAATTTACGGGCCTTGCGGATTGCAGGGCCGAGGGTTGGAAATGCGGCACGGCGCGATCATCGCTACAGTTCTGGGTGTCGTCACCCTCGCCGGCGCTTCGAGTGAAGCCGCCGCGCAGTCTGTCTTGGGTTCGGCCCGCTCACGCGCGCCCAGTGTCAGCCTGTCCGAAGCCTCGTCGGCGCATCAGTCGGGGGCTGCCGCCATTCCGCAACGGCGTGGCCTGCGCTGGAACGAGAACGGACGCTGGGGCCTAAACTTCAACGCCAACCAGCCCGTGGGACGCGAAACCCGCTGGGGCGACGTCGAAGCGGGCGCCTATTACAATCTGAACCCGCGCCTCAGTGTCGGTGCCGCCGCAGGTCTGGGTCGTCCCGAGACCGATCCGGCCCGCGCGCCCGAGACCGACCGCCGCTCGCAGCCGCGCATCCGTCTGGAATCTATCTTCAAGTTCTAGGGGACGGGTCGAAGGCGCGCTGAACGCTGTCCACGCCCGCGATGCCGCATACGCCGGACCCGGTCAGGCCGTCCATGGTCTCCGACGAGACACCCCCCAGGGCATAGACGGGCAGCGATGCAGCGGCCACCGCCTGCGTCAGGGCCTCTAGGCCCATTGACGGCTTGGCCGAGGATGCGCCTCCAGCGGTGAAGACGGGCGACAGCACCAGGGCATCCAGCCCGGTCGACCCAGCATCCTGAGCCGCTGCGCCGGAGTGAACCGCGCCGGTCAACAGCCAGTCTGGCCGTGCCGTTCTGAGCGCCGTAGCCTGCGCCACAGCTCGTTCCGGCAAATGGACGCCGTCGGCCCCCACCGCCTGGGCCAGGTTGGCATCGAGGCCGATCAGCAGCAGCACGCCCCGGTCCGCCGTCGCGGCCCTCAACCGCCGCGCCACCCCCTCGGCATCCGCCGCTCCGAAATGGCGGTAGACGACGGCGGCTCCTGCCGGCAGACGTCCGGCCGTGCGCCAAGGCTCGGGCGTCCTCATCGGATCGGTGAAGAACAGCAGGGGTGGCAAGGTGCGCGCTGTCGCCCCACAACTGACAGGATCGGGGCTGACATGGCGGGCGGCGGCGTTTAGAGCCAGCGCACCTTCCCACAGTCTCTGTGCCTCGCCCGTCAGGATCATGGCCCCCTCATCCTCCGCTTCTAGCGCGTCGTCCATCACCGAAAATTTTGCCACGGTGCGGGGCCGGATCGAGGCTGCAGCCCGCCTCTGCGGGCGTGACCCCCAATCGGTCGTCCTGACCGCCGTCTCCAAGACGCAACCGGCGGGACCGATCGACGCCGCCCTCGACGCAGGCCAGCGCGTATTCGGTGAAAACCGGGTGCAGGAGGCGCAAGCGCGCTGGACCGATCGGCGCTACTCCACCCCGGACCTGGAACTGCGCCTCATCGGCCCGTTGCAATCGAACAAAGCGCGGGACGCCGTCGCCCTGTTCGATGTCATCGAGACCTTGGATCGGCCCAGCCTGATCGACGCCCTGGCCGACGCCACGCAAAGGGCGGGCCGCTGTCCGCGCCTTCTGGTCCAGGTCAATACCGGGGCCGAAGCGCAAAAGGCGGGCGTGCTGACGGTCGAGGCGGATGCCCTGATTGCCGCGATCCGTAAGCGTGGCCTGCCCGTCGAGGGCCTGATGGCCATTCCCCCCGTGGACGAGCCCCCCGGTCTGCATTTCGCATTGTTGGGCAAAATCGCCAGCCGCTACGACCTGACCGTTCTGTCGATGGGGATGAGCGGCGATTACGAGGCGGCGATTCGCTTCGGGGCGACCCATGTCCGGGTGGGATCGGCCCTGTTTGGCAGTCGAACCGTGCCGGTCGAGGCGACACAGGCCTGATATCCCGCCATATTCGCCCCTGCCCTTGGCGGATGGGCCGTTACTCGCCATTCTATCCCCATGCCCGCACCCAAGACCCTGCTCATCATCGACGACGACGACGACCTGCGCGAGGCTTTGGCCGAGCAACTGGCCCTGCATGAGGAGTTTCGCACGGTCCAGGCGGCGACCGCCACCGAGGGGGTGCGGCTGGGTCGCGAGATCCGCGCAGACCTGATCCTGCTCGACGTCGACCTGCCCGACATGGACGGGCGCGAGGCCTGC
>Ga0247803_1001466_pt1 | contig 12371 bp, 10 predicted proteins | sample UWRJL014104B1_FD_180928 | JGI IMG/M metagenome (GOLD analysis project Ga0247803, IMG submission 180928) | Plant litter microbial communities from Arlington Agricultural Research Station in Wisconsin, United States - UWRJ-L014-104B-1 | ecosystem: Environmental > Terrestrial > Plant litter >...
AACGCCGCAGAAATGAGTCCGGCGCAATTGCAAAACTACCTGCAATATGCAATTGCGCCGCGGCCAATTTGTTTTGCCACTACAATTGATCAAGCTGGAAATGTGAATCTAAGCCCTTTTAGCTTTTTTAACCTTTTCTCTGCCAATCCGCCATTGTGCATCTTTTCTCCTGCCAGGCGCGTACGAGACAATACAACTAAACATAGTCTCGATAACATTCTGGAAGTAAAAGAATGTGTGATAAATATTGTAAACTATTCCATGGTGCAGCAGGTGAGCCTGGCCAGTACTGATTACGCTAAAGGTATAAACGAATTTGATAAAGCAGGTTTTACCATATTGCCGTCTTTATTGGTTAAACCACCAAGGGTAGCAGAAGCCCCGGTGCAGCTAGAATGTATAGTTACTGACGTAATTAGCCTGGGGGATAAACCAGGGGCGGGCAACCTGATCCTTGCAGAGATAAAGCTGATCCATATTAAAGAAGAGATACTGGATGAAGACGGGAAAATTGACCAGGTGAAGATAGATCTTGTAGCACGTTTGGGCGGCGATTGGTACTGCCGCGTTACGCCAGAGAATCTGTTTAAGGTAGCTAAGCCATTAACTACATTGGGAATAGGTGTAGATGCGTTACCGAAAGGGGTAAGGAACTCCTATGTACTAACTGGAAACGATTTAGGGATGCTCGGGAATATAGAAACCTTGCCTTCAGAAGAAGAAATAGATCTTATCCGCCATTTGCCATTAGTAAAAGAAGTGCTTGATGCAACAATCGGAGACGCGGTGAACCGGCAGCGCGAACTTCATGAGCTTGGACAGGGACAAGTAAACGACGCCTTAAAAGTTGTGCTACTTGAAAGCTAAAAAAGCCATTCGAAATTAAGCAATTAGCAGATTGAAGCAATTAGAAAAATCAAAGCAATTTCAAAGTAATGTAGTTAGCGCTTGTTAAAGCGCAATAAAAAATTCCGTACGGACTATTAAAACATACTCACCGCTTTCATAAACCGGCTTTTGTAATACCCATTAAGTGTGGTTAAAGTAACACCATGGGTTTTACCTGAGGTAGAATGAATAAATTGTATGGTATCCCCATCTATTTTAGCAATTATCCCTACATGACCAGCTACCCTTTTTCTTACATTGGTGCCTGTAAAAACGAGAATGTCGCCAACTTTGGCATTTTCTAATTTTACGGGTGTTCCTGCTTGATTAAATTCTGTAGACGAACGGGGCGTAGCGAAACCAAAGTTGCGAAACACATAACTTACAAATCCAGAACAGTCAAATCCAATAGATGGATTGCTGGAAGCGTAACGGTATGGTACACCAATCATTGTTTTTGCAAATTCAATTAGCTGTGTTGCCGGATTTTTATGCTGAATATTAGTGGTGACTTTCTTTACCAGCTCCTGGTACTGGACAGAAACAGTTTGTGACTTGCCTTTACTAGCAAAAAACACAATGAAGAGGAATAAAACGAGGCTTTTTTTCATCTATTTATGCTAATATATTAAATAAAATACCAAAGGGACAAATGTCCCTTGATATTTTATTTTTAAAAAAGCTTTTTATTAAACAGATGAAGATCGTGCTGATCTTGATTTATGGAGTAGTTACTGCTACAGGAATAATCTTGCCGTTAAAGAATTTGTGCCCCGTCCGTGCAAAATCAGCTACATATTTTCCCATTTCAAAAGCCATTACCGGCGATTGATAACCTGGAAAGGCCTGTTCCAGCATTTCCGTCTGTGCAGAGCCCAAAGCAAGGCAGTTAACTTTAATGCCTGATTCTGAAAGCTCAAAAGCAAGGCATTCTGTAAGGGTATGCAGTGCGGCCTTACTAGAGGAATAAGCTGATAGACCCGGGAATTTAACACTTCCCTGAAAACCACCCATACTACCAATATTCACAATATGGCTTCCGCGTTGCATTAAAGGCAAAAGGTTTTTGATCATATTAAAATGTCCGGTAACATTACTCTCAAACATTTCTGTCAAATCTTCTGCAGTAGTTTCCAGAAAAGGTTTATTAATTAATGCACCTGCATTATTAACGAGTATATCTATAGTTCCCAGTCTTTCCTGTAGAAAAGGGATCAGGGCAGCATAATTATCGTTGACAATATCAAATTCTACAGGTAACAAAGTACAATCCGGATTAATCCCTCTGGCAATTTCGAGTAGCTTCCTTAGCTTGTCGGCTGACCTTGCGATGCATACTACCTTGTTCTCTTTTGATAATGTAAATTCTAAAGCGGCTTCAAATCCAATGCCGCTGCTTGCGCCTGTTAATACAATGTTCATAGTTAATCTTCTTCTGTAATTAGCTGCGTAACTGGGTTTGCAATAACATGCAAACCATCATCAATCAGTTTTTTATGATCTGGTTCATTTGAGGATTTCATTTCCAGGTAAATCCTGACTTCCTTTTCTAACTGCGGATAGGTGCCTGTATAATGTAATATCTCTAATATTTCCAGTGCGCATAGCCAGTCATGGCGGTAGCTGGTCTTTAATATTCCAAATAATTCAGGTAATTGTTCATGCCCTTGATTATCTTCTCTTATTGCTCTTACCGTTTTGTAAATATCGTGAAGTTTTTGTGTAGATGCACTATAAACAACCTTTTCAGTGTGTTTTTCGCTGATATGCGTAATTTCTTCATATGCTTCTTTATCGGCCGCACCATTAAAAACGGAGACAATCTTTTCTCCTACAGCCATATCATACATGCCCCATTCTGGTTGGAAAAGTACGTTGCCGTTATTTTCTTTGACCGTACAGTCTTCAAAAACAATCAAAATAATCTTATTTTCATGTTTTTTTATTTCAGTTACGGTACCGCTGACATGTATACCACTATCAAAAAGTAATATTGCATGGTTACCCACGGTGATACCAAAAGCATTCAGTTCTTCTTTGCTAAAATCTTCGAGTGCATTTACATTATCTTTCAACTTGCCAACTGGGGATGAAAAGCCATCCTTATGGTAGAATTTGCCATGCCCCTCCAGCTGTTTGCTGTCAATTGCCAGTGCGGAAGGCCCTGTGGTTTTAATAAATGTCAGTTCATCACTTCCGCTAAGGCCCATATCGCTAAATATCCCCGTTACCTGTAAGCCGGAGCTGTAAACAGCCGTAGCAGGATTACGCGATGCTATAGCTTTGATAAGACTTTCTGCGCCACCTTTTCTAAAGGCCATGGTGTCCGCAAAAGTTTCCAGTACATCAATTAGGTTTTGGAAAGTTTCAGTAACAAAAAGCTGGGGCTGGGTCTTGGTAATATCGTAGGCATAGTTGATGGTATCTATTGTATAAGGGATTTTTTTTACACTGTCCATCATACAGCTTGCACTTTCACCGATAGAAGAAAGCAGGCCGGCTCCGTAAATCTTTGGATCTTTTAAGCTTCCAATCAACCCGTATTCTACCGTCCACCAATGTAATCTGCTCAATAATGCCATCTCAGAAGGGTCGCCCATATTATCGGATATCTGCTTTAGGTTTTCTTCGGCCTTTGCAATTTCATATTCGGGTACCTTTACCGCTTCTTTAAGGATCGACAAGTGGCGGATAGCTTCATATAACTCAAAATCTTTAGCTGAGAACATTGCCTTAGAACCTATGGAGCCTATATAGCTTAAATAACTATTGTAATCTGCATCGGCAATAATTGGTGCATGTCCGGCCGATTCATGGATGATGTCTGGTGCAGGGGTATATTCTATATGGTTGATCTGCCTGATATCAGCTGCAATTACCAGCACATGGTAAGCCTGATATTCCATGAAGGCAGCTGGTGGAATAAACCCATCTACAGTTACCGCACCCCAACCTAGTTTAGCCAGGTTATCGTTCATCGTTTGCAAATCTGGAATATATTCTATACTTAAACCTGCACGCTGTAGTCCCTTGATATAAGGATAATGGGCAACATCTTTCAGATAACTATAATTCTGTCGCATTACATAGCGCCATACAGCCTGGTCTACAGGTGTATATTTAACGTAGTTCTGATCGACAATAAATTGCCTTAAATGCTTCGGTAGCTTAGCCACCTGTGGGTTGTTAAAGTCATTAAAATCACTCATCACTTGTTTATATTTGTAGGATCTAAGGTAGTGCTTCTATACAATTTATCAACAAGAGTGCGACCCTTTTACTTTCTGGTGATTCTATTTTTTTACTTTGAAAGAGAAATGCGTTTGCATAAAATAACTAGCAAGCGCCAGCAATACTGAAATTAAGAATTTGGAGACAGTTGGGTAAAAATTAAATGTTTCTACCAATAATTTGAGTAATGCGTAATTAAGCAGTGCATTGGTAACTACAACAATACCGTACCTAAATATCTGTATTCTGCCTTTTAGCTCTGATTGTGTAAATACAAGATATTTATTTAGCGTAAAGCCTATAATAAAAGAAAGTGGCGCTTCAATAATTAATGCGGCAACAGGCGAAGTGATCATTCCAGGACGGAACGGCAGATAAACATCTTTCTGATCAAGCACGTAATTGTATATAACAAAATATAACACGCTTCCGCTTACCAGGTTTGTACCTCCAGAAACCATATACCTGAAGGTATGCAATGGAAACCAGCGAGAAAAAAGGGGGTAGAAGAAATCTATAAATTTTAAAAGGGCTTTACGCATATTAAATTAAAAGTGATACTGCAAATGGCGCGCAATTTAGGGATAGATTATCATTTATCGAAATCACACTAGCATTAAGGCTTCGCTGCTGCAGGCACTGAAATGAAATCAATTACCGCACAGTATCTATATCCCGGATGCTTCCTGATGTTTACCCCGACAAGATTTAAGTTATAACTTGTTCCTAAGATCGTTTTCCTATGCCCCAGATCGGGAACGCCTTTATCAAGTAGTAACATGCAGACATTTGCAAGCCCCTTAGAAAATCCAAAAGCGAGGTTTTCTGCCATAGCATGTCTTGGATAGTATTGCGAAATCCTATCCTTTACCGTTCTCCCGTCGCTCGAATTATGTCCTGCAATATTGTTCTTGCTTAGGTCTTTTGCATGCTGCTGAGCAATGTAGGTTAATGTTTCATCCGGACTAAAAATTGATAATCCTTTAATTCCTTTCAAATCCTTTTCCAAACCACGGTAATACTTGTCTTTTCTATTTACCCTCAATTCTTCGAAATTACTATATTGCTTCATATCAATATTATAAGCATTTACAAAATCCTGAAAATACGTGTTAAAAAACTTTTCTCCATCCATTCGGGAAAGATTCATGTAAAAGATGATTTTCTTTTCTTCGTCATTCAGGTAAGTGGTGTTTATTGCAGTATTTGCAATTTCTAACTCTTCTGGCGACCAAGTGTTTCCTGTACTAAATGATTGTGCATTTACAGCTGTTACAGTAGAAAATAACAGGAATAATGCTGCGTAGATAAATTTCATGATTGAATTAACGTAGATAAAAATGTTTTAATATTGGTAGTGTTAACAATAATGAGACCATTTGGGAGATGATCGCTTTTTCAATAGAGTTTATGATTATAATAGAAGGGTCTATTCCTGATTTCATTTGACAACTGTAATGTTTTTCTGTCCAAGACCGACTGTATAGCATGCCCGTATAAGACAACCGATCATCAATTGATAACAGTATAGGATATTATTGTACGTTACCTAAAGCAGAACCAGAGTTGACAAGGGTCTGACAAGGGTCTGGCAAGGTGTTGACAAGGTTTAGATGGTTTTTACCCTTGTCAGCTCCTTGGTAAAGTCTTGTTACAACCTAGTGAGAGATAGGCTATCTGTAAGCTATAAATAAGGGGCATCTTCTCTGATCTTGGGTGGTAAGTTAATCTGCAATAGCTGATGCAAAGAAAAGGCCCCTTAATAATAAATTAACGGGCCTTTAAACAGTATGATGTATGCTAAGATTTCCTAAGCAGGTTTTTCCAGCTTACTCTGCTGGCAATCAATTCTTCTAAATCCTTGATTTCGATGCGTTGTTGCTCCATGCTATCACGGTGACGGATGGTTACACTATCATCTTCTAATGTCTGGTGGTCAATTGTAATACAGAAAGGCGTTCCAATCGCATCTTGTCTACGGTATCGTTTTCCAATTGAATCTTTTTCTTCATAAACCACATTATAATCCAGCATGAGGTTATTCATAATCTCTCTTGCTTTCTCTGGTAAACCATCTTTTTTAGTTAATGGTAAGATTGCGGCTTTTATAGGTGCAAGGCATGGATGTAAATGTAATACAATGCGACTATCTGTTTTCTCGCCTTCACTAAGATCTTGCTCTTCAAAAGCATTGATCATCGTTAGCAAAAACATACGGTCTAAACCGATAGAAGTTTCAATCACATATGGAATATAGTTTCCATAGGGCTTGCCTTCTTCATTTAAATCGTTATCAAAGTATTGCATTTTTTTACCTGAAAATTCCTGGTGCTGCGTAAGATCGAAATCTGTGCGGCTATGGATACCTTCTACCTCTTTAAATCCAAAAGGGAATTCAAACTCGATATCGGTCGCTGCGTTGGCATAATGTGCCAGCTTCGCATGGTCATGGTATTTGTATTTTGCGATGTCAGTGCCTAAAGCAGTGTGCCATTTTAAACGCGCTTCTTTCCAGTAAGCGAACCATTTCATTTCTTCTCCCGGACGAACGAAGAATTGCATTTCCATTTGCTCAAATTCACGCATACGCATGATGAACTGACGGGCAATTACTTCATTTCGGAAAGCTTTACCGATCTGGGCGATACCGAATGGGATTTTCATTCTTCCAGACTTCTGTACATTCAGAAAATTCACAAAAATACCCTGTGCTGTTTCCGGACGAAGGTAGACTTCTTCAGCGCCTTCGGCCATCGCACCAAACTGGGTGCTGAACATCAGGTTAAACTGACGTACATCGGTCCAGTTTTTTGTTCCGCTAACAGGGCAGGCAATCTCATGCTCTTCAATCAATACTTTTAACTGTGGCAGGTTTTCTGCTTTCAGTGCATCATCCATATCGGCTTGCAATTTTGCAGCTTTATCTGTTTTTCCGTCTTTCTCGTAACGGGCTATTTTATCTTCTAATAATTGGTCGGCACGGTAACGTTTCTTCGAATCTTTATTATCGATCATCGGATCACTAAATCCATCTACGTGCCCACTTGCTTTCCATACTTTAGGGTGCATAAAGATTGCAGAATCGATACCTACAATATTTTCGTGCATCTGCACCATAGATTTCCACCAGTAAGTTTTGATGTTGTTTTTTAGCTCAGCACCTAATTGACCGTAGTCATATACGGCACTTAATCCATCATAAATTTCGCTGCTTTGGAATACAAAACCGTATTCTTTAGCGTGAGAGATCACATTTTTAAATTGTTCGTCGTTATTCGTTTTGGCCATAATACTGCAAATATAGAATTTGGGGGGTAATTTTAACTTATATATTAGACACTAATTATTACTTTTGGTTCCAGGAGCGGTAAGCGGTTCCAATGAATCTATTAAACAAAAATCAGAATTGAGTATATTGGTAAATGAATTGTCCAAAACATACGGACAGCAGAAGGCAGTAAATGCGATCAGCTTTAAAGCTGTTCCCGGTAAGATACTTGGGTTTTTGGGACCGAATGGTGCGGGGAAGTCTACCACTATGCGCATGCTCACTGGTTACTTGCAACCCACTGCTGGAAGCGCCAGTCTGGGTGGTTTTGACACGCAAACGCAAAGTCTCGAAATGAGACGAATTTTGGGTTACCTGCCAGAGAACACACCACTGTATACTGATATGTATGTGCGGGAATTTCTAACCTTTGTAGCCAACACTTACCAGCTTAATGATACTTCTGGTAAAGTAAAAGAGGTAATTGACAAAGTTGGCCTGGGGGCAGAGCAGCATAAAAAGATTGCAATGTTAAGCAAGGGTTATAAACAGCGTGTTGGCTTAGCACAGGCAATTATCCACGACCCGCAGATTCTAATTCTTGATGAACCAACTACTGGTTTAGACCCTAACCAGCTTACTGATATCAGGGAGCTGATCAAAACGCTTGGTAAAAATAAAACTGTAGTCCTTTCTACCCATATCATGCAGGAAGTTGAAGCATTATGTGATCAGGTGGTGATCATTAATAAGGGTAATATTGTCGCAGATTCCTTGTTAAATGAACTTAAAAGTCAACATAATACTGACTCTTTGGAAGATATATTCAGACTGTTAACCTTTTAGTATCTAATTAGTTGTGTAAAATAGTTCTGTTTTGGCAAACTTTTTGTTTAAGTAGTGACGGAGATTAACCAGCTCATTAACAATTAAAAAAACAGTTATGAAAAAATTATTTTTACTTACGGCTATTGCCGGAATATTTGCCATCTCAAACGTTTCAGCTCAAAGTAAAGATCCGGCTATGTCTGGTTCTAAATTAGGAATAGGTGCTGAATTTGCATTTCCTACAGGTGATTTCGGAGACGCTTACAAATTGGGGTATGGAGGAACTTTACAGTTCCAGACGCCAATCGCAGAAAAATTGAATTTTACTGCATCTGCGGGTTACCTCACTTTTAGAGGAGAAGACATTGCAACTATTGGCGGAACAACGTTTAGGAATGCAGATTTAAAGGTAATACCAGTAAAAGCGGGTATTAATTACTTCCTGGCAGAAAACGTTTATGTAGGTGGTGAGCTGGGTGCAGCTTTCGGTACCGGCGATAACTCAAAAACTTCATTTGCCTATACTCCTCATATTGGAGTTGAGTTCCCGGTATCTGATAATGGATCTATCGATTTAAGCGCAAGATATGAAGAGTGGTCAACTAATTATGATGGACCAGGTAACAGCAATTTCAATTTCAAATCGAGATTTGTTGGTCTAAGGTTAGCTTATAACTTCGGTTTATAAGAACTTATACTTCATCAATAGTTACGGAACAGGCAGTCTGCAATAGGCTGCCTGTTTTTTTATGTAATTGTTGATTGTTCCATTTTCCCGATATTTAGCTAACTTCGGCATCATTATACTTTTTCATGTACGCAGTATTTAAACGCGAATTATTTAGTTTATTGAATTCATTAATGGCTTACATCACTATTGGTGTATTCTTGTTAGTTTCCGGATTACTGTTATGGTTTTTTCCGGATACATCTATTCTCGAATATGGTTATGCTGAACTAAATGGCTTTTTTAGCCTTGCCCCATTTTTATTTATGTTTTTGATCCCTGCAATTACAATGCGTTCATTTGCAGAAGAGCGGCGTGAAGGAACTTATGTATTGCTTGCGAGCAGACCATTAAGCGACTGGCAGATACTGCTAGCTAAATATTTCGCCTGTCTTATCCTTGTATTTTTTGCCTTGATCCCAACATTGCTTTATTATTATTCTATTGAGCAGCTTGGTATGCCTAAAGGTAATATTGATGGCGGAGCTGTTGCAGGTTCCTATATAGGATTGCTATTACTGGGCAGTGCTTTTGCTGCCATCGGTATATTTTCTTCTTCAGTAACCAAAAACCAGGTAATTGCATTTGCTGTTGCAGTATTCCTTTCTTTTATTGCTTACAGTGGTTTTGATGCATTGGCCAAGATTTTCGCCTCTGGTATAATGGAAGATGCGTTTTTATGGTTAAGTGTAAACGAACACTTTCAGTCGATGAGCAGGGGTGTACTGGATACACGTGATCTTGTTTATTTTATCTCTTTTATATTATTTTTTCTAGGCTTAACCAAACTGGTGATTGGAGGTAGGAAATGGTAACTGTAATTAGAAAATACTGGATACAAATATTAGGCTTTGTCGTGGTATTGGTGGTAATGAACATTGCTGCCCAATATGGATATACCAGATTTGATTTTACCCGTGAAAAGAGATTTACTTTAAACCCTAAAACTAAAGAAGTTTTAGCAAAAGCAAATGAGGAGATAAATATTACTGTGTTTCTCGAGGGTGATCTCCCTTCTGCTTTTAAACGATTACAACGGGCTACATCAGATTTACTAAATGATTATAAGGCAATTTCAAATGTAAAGATTAAAGTGGTGTTTACAGATCCGCTGGCAGGATTGTCGCAACAAGAGCAGGATACTGTATTGCAGCAACTTTATCAGATTGGGATTGAACCGACCAATCTTAACGTTAAAAATGAAGCTGGTTTTACGCAGAAAAATATCTTTCCGATGGCCATCGTACAGTCGGGCGACAAACAAATTCCTATTAAACTACTCCAAACGCTAAATGCTGCGGGAGGATATGAAGAAAACATTAATAACTCTATCCAGAATCTGGAATACGTATTTAGTTCGGCGATTAAAAAAGTAACAACCGGGGAGAATCCAAGAATAGGATTTACAGAAGGGAACGGTGAACCGGCAGACGTTTATCTTAGTGATGCCATGAAATCACTTTCGGATAGTTATGACGTAGGCCGCGTAGATCTCAACTTGATTAGTAAGCAGGGGCTGGATAAACTGAAAATACTTTTTATCACAAAACCGCAAAAAGAGTTTTCGGAAGCAGTAAAATACAAAATCAATTATTTTGTAATGAACGGTGGCAGGGTAGTGTGGAGCATAGACCAGGTGAGTGCCGACCTTGATAGTTTACAAGGATCTGGGGAACAGCTTGCGTTTAATAATAAACTAAACCTGGATGATATGCTTTTTATGTATGGAGCCAGGATAAATTATAACCTCATTACCGACTTAAACTGTGCAGAGATCCCTGTTGCAATGGGAGGGGGGCAACAAAAAGATATTCAAATGGCGCCATGGATTTATTACCCGGTGCTGATTCCGGATACCACATTGAACCTGGTTAGGAATATTGATGGCATCCGTACAGAATTCTTGAGTAGTGTAGATACAATTGGCGTCAAAGGGGTTCGGAAGACTGTGATTTTGCGTAGTTCTGATTTCAATCTCGTTTACAGTACGCCAAAAATGTTATCGTTGCAGACTATAGCTGCTACACCCGACCAGCGAGCGTATGCACATCCTCCCCAAAATGCCGCGGTACTATTGGAAGGATCGTTTCCATCAGTCTTTTTAAATCGTGCTGTTCCGGCAGGGATAACTGAAAACTACCCCGTGCATGTTAATAGCAAAACAACTAAAATGATTGTGATGGGCGATGGTGATATCTTTAAAAATCAGGTAAGTGGAAGGGATGGATCTGTTTTTCCATTGGGTTTTGACCGGTATACGCAAAGAACCTTCGGAAATAAGGCCTTATTATTAAACATTGCCGATTATTTGTCTTCTGATGACAATTTAATGGAACTTAGGAATAAACAGGTTAGGATCAGGCTTTTGGATAAGCAATTATTAAGGGAAGGGAAAACAAAATGGCAGTTAATTAACCTGATTTTACCATTATTACTGTTAATATCGTTCGCAATTTTTCAACATTATTACCGCAAGTATAAGTATGCAAGGTAATTTTTATATTTTTGAAAACTGACAAGATCAAACTATGAGATTTATTGTATCCACATCAACGCTTTTAAAACATTTACAGACGGTTAATGGTGCATCAAGCAGCAGTACTGTTTTGCCGATACTGGAAAATTTTCTATTCGAGATTAAAGACGGAAGTTTAACGATTTCTGCTACCGATTTGCAGACTAGTATGACTACCTCTCTGCCTGTTGAATCTAAAGAAGGCGGAAAAGTAGCCGTACCAGCAAGAATTTTATTAGATACTTTGAAAACTCTTCCTGATCAGCCTATTTCTTTCAATATCGACGATGCTACTTTTTCAATCGAAATTAGTGCGGGAGACGGAAAGTATAAGCTAAGCGGAGAAAATGGAGATGATTTTCCTAAAATCCCTGTAGTAGAAAATGCTTCTTCAGTAAATCTTCCTGCTTCAGTACTAACTGAAGCCATTACCAAAACTATTTTTGCGGTAAGCAGCGATGAACTTCGTCCGGCTATGACAGGTGTATACTGCCAGCTGTCTGACCAGTTTATTACTTTTGTAGCTACTGACGCACATAAATTGGTAAGATACAGACGCATGGATAGCAAAGCTGATAAAACGGCTTCTTTCATTTTGCCTAAAAAAGCTTTAACATTATTAAAAGCAGCATTGCCTTCAACTGATATTAACGTTTCTGTTGATTACAATGCAACAAGCGCTTTCTTTAAATTTGAGAATATTAATTTGGTATGCCGCTTAATTGATGAGCGCTACCCGGATTATGAAGCTGTTATTCCTGCAAATAACCCTAATAAATTAGTAATCGACAGAGCTTTGTTCCTTAATACGCTACGCCGTGTGGTTATTTTTGCAAACAAAACTACGCACCAGGTAAGATTGAAAATCACTGGAAGCGAGCTTAATATTTCTTCTGAAGATTTAGATTTCGCAA
>Ga0247803_1001467_pt1 | contig 12365 bp, 13 predicted proteins | sample UWRJL014104B1_FD_180928 | JGI IMG/M metagenome (GOLD analysis project Ga0247803, IMG submission 180928) | Plant litter microbial communities from Arlington Agricultural Research Station in Wisconsin, United States - UWRJ-L014-104B-1 | ecosystem: Environmental > Terrestrial > Plant litter >...
TCGTAGTTTAAGTGATACTAATGAGAATATGGCCAGCAATATCCCTACAATCCAGAAGCGTGCTACAATCTTGCTTTCGTGGTAGCCCTTTTTCTGGTAGTGGTGGTGCAGCGGCGACATCAGGAATATCCTGCGGCCTTCGCCAAATTTTTTCCGGGTGTACTTAAAGTAGCTTACCTGCAACACCACCGAGAGGTTCTCTGCAAGGAAGATACCGCACAGCACGGGAATTAATAATTCCTTTCGTACCGCAAGGGCCAGTACCGCAATGATACCGCCTATGGTAAGGCTGCCTGTGTCGCCCATAAATACCGATGCCGGGTAAGTGTTGTACCATAGGAAGCCGATGAGCGCCCCTACAAACGCCGCTATGTAGACTGTCATCTCGCCGGAGTTAGGGATGTACATTATGTTCAGGTAATTACTGAAGATGATGTTACCCGACACAAAGGCAAATATCCCCAGCGCAAGGACGACTATAGCACTGGTTCCTGCCGCGAGCCCGTCTATACCATCAGTAAGGTTAGCCCCGTTTGATACCGCCGTGATGATAAATATCACTACCGGTATAAAAATGATCCACGCCCATTTGGTATAATCGCCACCCATAAAGGCCAGTGCTTCGGCATAGTCTAATTCATTATTTTTAAAGAACGGAATGGTAGTGGCGGTAGACTTCTCCTCCTTAGGCGCCTGCGAAACCACAGTACGGCCTTCCTGGAAAATATCTACCCTTGAGGTATCGGTACGTATGGTTACCCCCGGGTGAAAATACAGCACGTAGCCTACTATAAGCCCCAGCCCTACCTGGCCCACTACCTTAAATTTGCCTTTAAGGCCTTCTTTATCTTTTTTATTAATCTTTAAATAATCGTCAAGGAAACCTATTGTACCCATCCATAAGGTAGTAACCACAAGCAGCATTACATACACATTATCCAGCTTGGCCAATAATAATACCGGAACCAGCGTAGAGAAAATAATGATAAGCCCCCCCATGGTAGGCGTACCCGCTTTCTGGGTTTGCCCTTCAAGGCCCAGGTCGCGCACGGTTTCGCCTATTTGCTGGCGGCGCAAAAAGTTGATGATGCGCTTACCAAAAATGGTAGACAGCAGCAGCGACATGATAACCGCTAACCCGGAACGGAATGTAATGTACTGGAAAGCCCCGGCGCCCGGCAGGTCCCAATGCCTGTCTAAATACTGAAATAGGTAATACAGCATATTTTCCGCTATTTGTTTAGTTGGGTTAACATTTCCTTTACCACTTCCATATCATCAAAATCATATTTCACTCCTTTTATCTCCTGGTAGGTTTCATGGCCTTTACCGGCTATGAGTATAATATCGTTAGGGCGGGCCAGCTGGCAGGCTATCTTTATGGCCTGTCTGCGGTCTATAACCGCCACCGTTTTTTTATAATTCTGGGGTTCTACTCCCTTTTCCATATCTTCTATAATCTCTTCAGGCACCTCGCTGCGCGGGTTGTCGCTGGTAAATATGGCGCGGTCACTCATGTTGCTGGCTATGTGTGCCATAACCGGGCGCTTTGTCCTGTCCCGGTCGCCGCCGCAGCCTACCACTGTTATCAATTGTTCGTTGCGGGTGCGTATGTTTTCTATCGTGCTTATTACATTCTCCAGCGCGTCGGGCGTATGGGCGTAGTCTACAATGGCCGTAATATTATTAGGCGAAACAATGAACTGAAACCTTCCGCTTACGCTTTCCAGCTGGCTCATAAGGCGTAATACCTCAAGGCTCTCAAGACCAAGGTTTACCGCCGTGGCATAAATAGCCAAAAGGTTATAGGCGTTAAATGTGCCTATCAGCTTTACCCAAACCTCTTCGCCATTTACTTTAAGCAATAAGCCGCTAAGCTGGTTCTCCAGTATCTGGGCCTTATAGTCGGCATAGGTTTTAAGCGCGTAGGTAAGCTTTTTAGCCGCAGTATTCTGCAGCATTATGATGCCGTTCTTATCGTCTACATTCACTAATGCAAAGGCTGCTTTTGGCAAATTATCAAAGAACCTCTTTTTTACATCGCGGTATTCCGCGAAGCTGTTGTGGTAATCCAGGTGGTCGTGGCTCAGGTTAGTAAATATCCCTCCCGCAAACAGCAGCCCATCAGCACGGTGCTGGTGTATGCCGTGCGAGCTTACTTCCATAAAGCAGTACTCGCAGCCCACTTCTGTCATTTCCTGCAAATAGCCGTTAATGCTCAGCGAATCGGGCGTGGTATGTGTTGCCGGATATTCTTTATCGTCAACCATTACCTTTACCGTACTTAGTAACCCGGTTTTAAATCCGGCATTCTTAAACAGCTGGTACAGCAGGGTTGCTATAGTTGTTTTTCCGTTAGTGCCGGTTACGCCTACCAGCTTCAGGTTTTCTGAAGGGTTGCCGTAATAGTTGGCCGCCATAAAGGCCAGCGCGGCATGGGCGCTTTTTACCACTACATAAGTAACGCCGTCTGCCTCATTATCCTGCAATACCTCGCACACTATGGTAGTTGCACCCAGGCTTATTGCCTTTTGTATGTATTCGTGGCCGTCGCTCAGTGTGCCTTTTATGGCTACAAAAGCATCGCCCGCCCCTACCTTGCGGGAATCAAACTCCACCTTTGCCACAGGAATATCCGTTGGGCCTTTTACCTGCTCAATGGCTACCTTGTATAATATGTCGCGTAACACCATCACGATAATTTGAGTGTTATTTTCTGGTTCTTATTAAATGCACCACCCGGTGTAAGCGACTGTTTTTTTACTTTGCCCACGCCTATTACCTCTACCTTAAAGCCCATATTGCCCAGCAGCGCTACAGCATCCATGCCCGGCATACCTACGGTATTAGGCACTCCTTTTTTGGCCTTATTTTGTTTATCGTAATAAGAAGCATACAGCTGCTCTTGTTTTTTAATATCCTTATCCAGCTGCTTAACCTTATTGGTAGACGGCACATCGGTAAATATTTTTTGCGCTATCCTACGGAATACAGGGCCGCTAACATCGGCACCATAATATCCTTTAGCTACGTGTGGCTTATGTATCACCACAATGCAGCTATACTGCGGCTCATCGGCAGGGAAATAGCCCACAAATGAAGATGAGTAGTACATACTGCCATTTGTCTTGCCACCATTACCATAGTTAACCTGCGCCGTACCGGTTTTACCTGCCATGCTAAAGTTGGGCGAATACAGCTTAGAACCTGTACCACGCTTTACTACATTTTCCATTATAGCCTTAACCTTATCTATGGTTTCCTGGCTGCACAGCTTAGGGTTTATAACTTCTTTATCAAATTTTTTAACCGTTTTATCCCATGCCTTGATTTCCTGAACAAACAGCGGGCGTACCATTTCGCCATTGTTGGCAATGCCATTATAGAATGCCAGCGTTTGCAATGGCGTAAGCTTAAGGCTGTAGCCAAAGCCCATCCATGGCAGTGACAGCCTCGACCAGTCTTTATCTTCCGGCTGTGGTATGCGCGGCTTGCCCTCACCTTTTAAGCTAACACCCAGCCTTTTATTAAGTCCAAAACCATTAAGGCGCTTTACAAATTGCTTAGGGTCGTCTTTAAACGTTTGATGTACCGCCTGCACCAGGGCAGTGTTGCTCGACAATTCAAAACCTCTTGCCAGCGACACCTTGCCGTATCCGCCTTCATGCGAATCGTGCACATGCCGCCCATGTATGGTAATATCGCCGCCATGTGTATCATACACATTGCTGGTATCTACCCGGCCGTCTTCAAGCAGGGCAACAAGCGCCGCCAGCTTAAAGGTGGAGCCCGGCTCCTGGCTTTCGCCAACAGCGTAGTTTATGGTTTCATAATAGGTACTGTCTGCCGCGCGGCCCAGGTTGCTTATGGCTTTTACATAGCCGGTCTTGGTCTCCATAACCACTACGCAGCCGTGGTCTGCCTCATAATATTCAAGCTGCTTAAGCAGGGCGTGGTGCGCAATGTCCTGTATATATACATCTATGCTGCTTACCACATCAAGCCCGTCTACCGGCTCTACTTCGTTAATATCGCTTATGGGCCTCCATTGGCCTTTTGCTATTTTTTGCATCATGTGGCGGCCGTCTTTACCCTTAAGGTAATCGGCATAGGCGCCCTCTATACCTACATACAGCATTTGGCCGTCAAAATCTACACGCTCATAGCCCACGGTACGCTCGGCTATCTTGCCTATTGGGTGCTGGCGCACTATCTTTTGCTCCGTAATAATCCCGCCCTTGTAGGCACCCATCTTAAACAACGGGAAGGTTTTAATACGCATCATTTCACTATAGCTAAGCCCTTTAGCCACCTGCATGTACCTATTTTTATTAGTAACCGCCCTGCGGAACATTTTATAATAATCCTCCTTGGGCTTGCCAAACACAACCGATAGCGAGTCGCAAAGGCCTTCAAGGTTTTTATTAAAATCTTCTTTTTTAGGCGCCAGCGCATCAAAGCGGATGGTGTATTGCGGTATAGACGTTGCCAGCAGGCTGCCATCTGCACTATATACATTGCCGCGGTTTGCCGGTATGGTAAAATTCTTAACTGTACGCTCCAGCGCCAGCTTGCGGTAATAGTCGCCGTTTACCCACTGTATATTAGTTAGCTTAACAGAAATAAGCACAGCCATCACAAAAATTGTGAAGGCTACTATGTAAATCCTGAACGAGATGTTTTTGTCTTCTAGTCCCATAGCTTTTCCCAAAAGTTTTTAGCCTCAGGCTCCTGTACTACTATTTTTTTTGGCGGCACGGGCGAAGGGTATATGCCCCTGCTCTCCATTTTTGCGGCCACCGTACTTTCCATTTTTAACTTCATCAGTTCGCTGCGCTTGTCTACAAACTCGGCGCGCAGCTCTTTAATCTCGGTTTCCAGCGCGCTCATCCGGTACAGCTTTTGCTCATAGTTGTGCGAGTTGGCTATCATCAGCATTGCCATAAGTATAAGGAATACTATAAAGCGCCAGTTTTTCATAGACCCATGGTCTACCAGGTATTTTGCTTTTAGTAAACTGTATACTCCACCTTTCATTACTTATTTTTTTTCTGCCACCCTTAGCTTTGCGCTGCGGGCCCTATTATTTATTTTAATCTCTTCATCCGAAGGGACTATCAGCTTTTCAATACTTTTAAACGGCACCTCAAAATTCCCGAAGAAATCGCGCTCGGGCTCCCCTTCAAACATGCCGTTGCGCATGTAGCGCTTTACCAGCCTGTCTTCCAGCGAGTGGTAGCTTATTACGCTAAGCCTGCCGCCGGGTTTGAGTATTTCCAGCGACTGCTCTAAAAAATCGCGCAGCACATCCATCTCCTTGTTAACCTCTATGCGTATGGCCTGGTAAATCTGGGCCAGTATCTTATTGCTCCTGTGCGCCGGCAAAAACCGCGACAGCACGTTTTTAAGGTCGCCCGTATTTTTAACAGGCATTAAAGCCCTTGCCGTTACAATTGCCGAAGCTAAAGCTGCTGCATTGCGCAAATCGCCATATTCAAAGAACATTTTTTTAAGGGCTGCCTCCTCATATTCGTTCACTACCTTAAACGCGTCGAGCTCGTTCTTTTTGCTCATGCGCATGTCGAGGCCCGAATCAAACCGGGTACTGAACCCGCGCTCTGCCACATCAAACTGGTGCGACGATACCCCAAGGTCGGCCAGTATGCCATCTACTTCCTTTATATTATAAAACCTGAGGTACCTTTTTATAAACCTGAAATTTTCCGGTATCAGCACAAAGCGTTCGTCATCTATTACATTAGCCTGGGCATCCTCATCCTGGTCAAACCCAAAGAGCCTTCCGTCAGGCCCCAGCCTTTTCATTATCTCCCTTGAATGGCCGCCGCCGCCAAAAGTTACATCCACATAAACCCCATCAGGCTTTATATTAAGTCCGTCTACCGTTTCTTTAAGCAATACGGGGTTATGATATTCCATGTTCGTCATCCGTTATATTACCCATTACATCTTCCGCCAGGCTTGCAAAATCTTCATCACTTACCGTTATCGAAGCCTCGTAGCGGTCTTTATCCCAAATCTCTACAATGTTAATTGCAGACGATAATACTACCTCGCTTGTTATGCCCGCAAACACGGTAAGGTCTTTTGGTATCAGCAGCCTTCCGGCAGCATCCATTTCCAGCACGCGAACCCCTGCGGTAAACGCCCTTATAAAGTCGTTATTCTTCTTTACAAAACGGTTAAGCTTGTTCATTTTCTGCATTACCTTGTTCCATTCCGCCATAGGGTACAACTCTAAACATTGCTGGAAAACCGAGCGTTTCAGCACAAAACCTTCGCCCAAACCTTCGTGCAATTGCTTCTTCAAAGGAGAAGGCATCATTAACCTTCCTTTGTTATCAGCTTTACATTCGTATGTTCCTATAATGGTATTCAAGCAGTTAGGTTTGAGTTCATTTAAAAGCAAATATAAAATAATTTTACCACAATACCCCACTTACTACCACATTGTTAATAAGTTTTACCACGAGCCCTCCACTATGCGGTTTTAAGTATTCTTAAATATTTGTTATAGGTTTAGACAAAATGCAGCTATAGCCGACGAGCGACCGGTTTAATCATATTTTTTTGTAATAATTCTATCACGGTACTGCATATTATTTATGCCTGACTTCATAATAGTACATACCTTATTTTAGCGTTATTTTAACGTTTATGTAGTGGGAGATGGTTAAAATGTGTTAGGGTTAAAACCTCAATTTTAAGCCAAATAATGTACGGCAAAACTTATTATAAGTGATAATACCCCTATATTTGTATCGTTTTAAAACCGATTTACATCCTGATATGGAAAACAATCATGACGAGGGAAAATACCACTATTATGAAGCTGGTGAAGGTACCCCGATAATTATACTGCACGGGCTTATGGGAGGCCTGAGCAACTTTGACGGCGTAGCCGAATACTTCCCTAAACATGGTTTTAAGGTGGTAATTCCGCACCTGCCCATATATACCCAAAGCCTGCTTAAAACCAACGTAAAAGCCTTTGCCCGCTGGGTTAAGGACTTTATTACATACAAAGGTTTTGATCGTGTAATACTGCTGGGCAACTCGCTGGGCGGGCACATAGCCCTGTACCACACCAAGATGTACCCCGAAAAAATGCTGGGCCTTATAATAACCGGCAGCAGCGGCCTGTATGAAAGTGCCATGGGCGACAGCTACCCGCGACGCGGCGACCGCGACTACATAAGGAAGAAAGCCGGCGATGTATTTTATGACCCCGCCATAGCTACCGAAGAGATAGTTGATGATGTATATGCCATGGCAAACGACCGCATAAAACTGATAAAAACCCTTACCATAGCGAAGAGTGCCATCCGCCACAATATGGCAAAAGACCTGCCTAAAATGCACGTGCCTACCGGCATTATCTGGGGCAAACAGGATGGTGTAACACCACCGCATGTGGCCGAAGAATTTCATAAGCTATTACCAAACAGCACCCTATACTGGATAGACAAGTGCGGGCATGCCGCCATGATGGAGCACCCGGATGAGTTTAACCGCCTTATGCACGAGTGGCTTTTAAAGACGGGGCTGGCGAAATCATAATTTAAGATTTTTGATTTCAGAATTAAGATTTAGCTTGACGTGGTAAAAAGTGGAGGAATTAATTTTCAATCAAGGTGTCTCGCATAACGAATCTTTATAAATCGTGATTGCGCAGCATCCGCTTCATCTGAGTTATTTTCATGGCAAACAAAAACGCCCCTAAAGGCGTTCTGTGTCTTGTGCGTTTTTGGGCGGGCCAAAAAATTCAGGTGGGTTTTGCAGTTGCTTAATTTGCGTAGTGTTGTTGTTCCTTAGCTTCGTGATTTTAACTTAAACAATGTCCAGCGTTTTTGCCTTGTTTACCAGGTCTACCAGGTTAGTTACGTGCAGCTTTGTAAGCAGGCGCAGCTTGTAGGTGCTAATGGTTTTTTCGTTAAGGTCGAGCAGGCGGGCAATTTCCTTGTTCTTTTTGCCCTCGCTCAGGTAGCGCAGTACCTCAATTTCGCGGGACGAAAGCTTGCGGTACAGGCGTTCGCTTTTTTTTCCTTTGTTAAGCAGGGCAAGGTTCTTTTTTACGGCATCGCTAAACACAATTTCGCCATCGTTTACTTTCTTAATGGCACTCTCCAGCTCTTCCATTTTTGCACTTTTGTGTACATAGGCCGATACTCCCGCTTTGAGCGCGTTAGGTGCGTAAATTTGCTCTGCGAGATTGGTAAAAATAACAACTTTGGTTTCGGGAAAATCCTTAATCAGGCTTTTTACGCTGCTTATACTGGTAAGCCCTTCCAACTCAAGGTCTACTACAGCTACATCGGCCGATTTTTTACTCAATACATCAAGGAGGCTCTCTAAATTGTTTACCACACCCACAAAACTTATCTGCGGATTGTCGCCAAAAAACGACTTCATCCCATAATGCACCACAGGATGGTTATCCGCCAGGCATAATTTGATCATAACACTATATTTTTGTGGTTTATATAGTAGTAAAGTTAACCATTAGTTTCTTAAAGTATTGTGAATGAAAGAATTTTATGTCAAATTTAAGGGTATTGAGCAAATGGGTATGGGTTGCATTTTATGCTGGTTATTCGTGTTAAACCTTTTATAGATGTCAAAAACCTCCTTTTCACGCCCCTCAAAGTTGGCGCTTTCCCTTCCAAGTTCCTGCTGATGCATGGCCCATTCCAGTTCTTCATAGCTGGCGCCTATCTGGTCTTCGTCGCTGCGGTCATCGCCAAAAAGCCCGTCAGACGGTTTGGCCACTAATATAGTATTGGTTACGCCTATGTGTTTGGCCAGCAGGCGCACCTGTGTTTTGGTAAGGTCGGCTATAGGGCTTATGTCTACCCCGCCGTCGCCATATTTGGTATAAAATCCCACGCCAAAATCTTCTACCTTATTCCCCGTACCTACTACAATATAGCCGTTAATACCGCCGTAATAGTACAGCGCAATCATGCGCAGGCGCGAGCGGGTATTGGCCAGGGTATGGTCAGTAAGCGCCTGTGTGGCGGCCTGTGGCACCTGTTCGCTAAAGTGGGCAAAGGTGCTGGTAAGGTCTATTTCGGCTGATGAAGCATTGCTATACTGCGACATGAGCCAGTTAATGTGTTCCTTGGCACGGCTTACGTGGCTTTCGGGCTGGTATATAGGCATCTCAAGGCACAATACGGGCAGGCCTGTTTGTGCGCAAAGGGTGGAGGTAAGGGCAGAATCAATTCCGCCCGATATGCCTACAACAAATCCTTTTGCTTTTGCGTTAGCTGCATAGTCGCGCAGCCAGCCCACAATATGGTCGTTTATGGCCTGTGCCTGAAATTTGGAAGGTGTATCCATGTCAAAATAAATTAATGGTTGTGCTATATTTGCCATAAAATTAAAGAATACTGTTTAAACATCATTGCAATAAAAACCTAAAATGAGAAAATATATACTGCTGCTGGCTGCCCCCTTATTTTTTTCCTGCAGGGAAGAGGGTAAGAACGCCCAAGTGGAAGAAAAAGTGGCTGAAGTAAAAGTGGATAAGGTTGATGTAACCCGCTTTGACGACATTTTTTACAACGCCAAGCCCGCAGATATTCCCGAGCTTAAGGCCGAGTACCCATATATGTTTGACCCGCGCGCCGAGGACAGCGTCTACCAGAATAAAATTAAGAACCCACTTCTACAGGAGTTGCACGGCGAGGTAGATAAACAATTTCCGGCAGGTAGCGATAAGCTTAAGGATGATATAACCGAGCTGTACCGCCACATAAAATATTTTTACCCGCAGGCACCACAGCCTAAGGTGGTAACGCTGATTAGCGAGATGGACTACCAAAACAGGGTGATATATACCGACTCACTATTGCTTATCTCTCTTGATTTGTACCTGGGTAGCGAGCATCGTTATTACGTAGATTTTCCGGTATACCTGAGGGCGGAGTTTCAGCCGCAGCTGCTCATGCCCGATGTTGTTTCGGCATTTGCGCAACAGGCCATACCACCCCGCAAGGATAATACGCTGCTATCGTTTATGATAAGTTACGGCAAAGAACTGTACCTTAAAGACATGCTCCTGCCCGATACGCCCGACAATGATAAGATAGGCTATACCAAGGAGCAGCTTAAATGGGCTTTTGATAATGAGGCCGAAATGTGGCGCTTTTTTGTAGAGGATAAGCTATTTTTTGACAGCGACCCTAAGCTGCCTAACCGTTTTATAAACCCCGCGCCGTTTAGTAAATTTTACTTGGGCTTTGATAATGAGAGCCCCGGGAGGCTGGGCCAATGGCTGGGCTGGCAGATAGTCAGGGCCTATATGGAAAACAATAAAGATGTAACTTTGCAGCAGCTTTTGGCTACCGATGCCAAAGTTATTTTTGATAATTCTAAATACAAACCCGCAAAATAATGGCTAACGATACTATAAAATCTGAAATAAACATACTGGTAGAGCTTGATGCTAACCGCGTACCCGAAACCCTTACCTGGACTGCCCGCGACGGTGGCGTGGTAAACGAACCCAGCAAAGCGATGATGCTTAGCGTATGGGATAGTGCCAAACAGGAAAGCATGCGCATAGACCTGTGGACTAAAGATATGCCTGTAGACGAAATGAAGGTGTTTTTTCACCAGACCCTGGTAAGCATGGCTGATACCTTTAACCGTGCCACCGGCGATGAAAAAATGACCGATACCATGAAGGATTTCTGCGACTACTTTGCAGAGAAACTGGAAATTAAGAAGTAATCGCCACAAATGGATGACATTACAATCCGTAATTTCAGAGCCGGCGATATTGATGCTGTAGTACATCTTTTTAGGGATACCATACACACTATAAATGCTAAAGATTACACAAAGGAACAACTCGACGCCTGGGCTCCTGAAGTAATAGACAATGCCTGCTGGTGCGAAAAATTGTTGAAACACTATACTGTAGTAGCTGAAAAAGATGGAATTATCTGTGGTTTCGGCGATATCCATAAAAATGGGTATTTCGACCACCTGTTTGTGAATAAGGACTACCAGGGTCAGGGCATAGCTTCAAAAATTGTTGCTTCTATTGAGGCGCATGCCGTTAAGGAAAATATAAAGAAAATTGAGGTTCATGTTTCGATAACTGCGCGCACTTTCTTTATCGGTAAAGGTTATGCCATTATTAATCCCCAAAAGGTTACCTACAACGTACAGGAATTTACAAACTATGTAATGAAGAAAAGTTTATAAGGTAAAAATGCTCAGTTTTAAGCTGAGTATTTTTTATGTCCTATATGTAAGGTGGTTATTAGAAAACCCTGGTTTTTAAAAATGCCCCCTGCTGGCACAAGCGTCTCACTTGTGCCTAGTAATTTGCTCTATACTTTTCTTCTTCAAAAGGCAGGCGCACATCCCCTTTAAACCGTCCCTCAATAGCACCGAAATCTTTATAATTTATTTTGGCAACTCGTAAAGAAACCTGGTTAGCGCCATTACTATCATCAATGCGTTCCTCCTGATAGCAATCTTCTTCCCAATAACATACCGGACACGTTTCTTTAATTTCGATTATAGTATAAAAACCACAGCAAGCGCACCTTTTTTTATTGTTGAATTTCATTCTTACGTTTTATTTGATAGAATTACATTTCTAACAGCAGAGCCCCCTTTGGCGCAAGCGTCCCGCTTGTGACTTTAATAATTGGTCAGCAAGAAAGGTGAGGCTCGCGTTATTAGAAAGATTTAATAGTCGACTTCCATGCTATAATTAGTATACTCCCAAGTACCTTTGAGTAACTGAATTAAAGCATCTATAATTTTTATTTGTTCAGATACAGGAAAAGGCCGTTCGGAAATAAAATTTTTAAAAAAATCATCATCAGATATTATTGATTGTAGCTCCTGCACAGTTATATGGCTACCCCTTGAAAGTAAATCCGCCTTAACGCGTTCTAGCATGTCAATCATCATTTGTATTTCAGGATTGTCTACAAAGTAACTATTCCATCCTAAAGACATCATATCAACGGCAAAACCATCAATTTGAAATTTTATAAATTCGAGAAGTTTCGCTTTATTCGGTAAAGTATACTGAGGTTTTCCTAATTCTAAATAGATATAGTAGTATGTCAATTGCAGGTACTCCTCAGAAATCCAAAAACCGTTTTCGCTTTTATATTTTATATACGTTCTAGGCATCACCATTATTAAATTATCAGTTACTGCACGAATGGAAACAACAAATCAACTTATCCTTATAAGATCGCCGCGGTCGTTCCTCCCTCCTTTAGATTTGTTTTTTGGAAATTTATTAGATTTATGATTGAGAAAGGAAGCTAAAGTACACTATTCGTCCCTCCGGGTTAGAGACCCATATCGCG
>Ga0247803_1001468_pt1 | contig 12363 bp, 16 predicted proteins | sample UWRJL014104B1_FD_180928 | JGI IMG/M metagenome (GOLD analysis project Ga0247803, IMG submission 180928) | Plant litter microbial communities from Arlington Agricultural Research Station in Wisconsin, United States - UWRJ-L014-104B-1 | ecosystem: Environmental > Terrestrial > Plant litter >...
GATTTCTCCGTGGACGAACTAGCAAAGACTATCGCAAGCAACCAGCTGGAAGCGAGTCACGAGACCAACCTCGTAGGCGGCTCTTTCGGACTCTCGTACCGGCAATCTCTCAGGACCATAGAAACGGAAACGAACCTTAAAGCTTTGCTATTTCAGTTCGACATCTTTGAGCTGTATACGGATCTGGCGACCCCTCCGTTGAAGCACAAACTGGAAAGCCCGGCGCAGAAGATGCTCGAATTGCTACTCATCGAGAAACCTTTGTTGTCAGCCTTACAGCCAGCCCCCACCTTTGAAATCCTTCGTGCGTCTCTTATTTCCCGTGCATCAAATCCCAACGGCGACCCCTCCCCGAAGTCAATGTCCTTCCTCGAATGGGACCATTATGGCCAGAAAGGCACTGCCTCACACGCTTTAACCTACAGCGCGGAATCCATGGTATCCTACATCGCCTCGGGTTTCTGGGGACTGTTTACGTTCATCCTCGGCCTTGTCGCGCTATTTGTGATTCTTGTCTTGGTGTGCATATTTGGATGGAGTTTTTGGGCAGATGATTACGAGAAGGCGCAGCATGGGAAGAGGAGGATGAGTAAGGCGGCTGTGAGTGGGAGTGCGAGCTGGAAAGGGAGGGATATCGAGTTGGGGCAGGGGAAGGGAAAGTTCTTGAGTGCGGAGGAGTTGGGGATAGGGGGGAGAGGGAGAGTTGTTGGGATGGGTAAAAGTGATTGATTGAAGGTGGAAACCAAGCCATTGTCCTGATTGAGAGAGACATTCGCAAATTCCATATCATCTATACGCACAAGACCCATCGTCCAATCCGCAATACCATGAAAGAAGCTCCGAAAAGCCGACCCGCCCCAGTTCCTCACTCAACATCATATCCCGGATCAATCTCACACTTCTTCTCATACATCACCTCCCTTCCGAACGCCTTCTTGAATTCCGGCTTCAATCCCCAAAGCACGCCCTCGGTTGCCCCTAGTACGCCCTGACAATCAAACTTGCCATCCATGTTCTTCCCTCCATGCTCGCCAAAATCCAACCTTACCGCAAACTCCATATTGTGCAGCGCCGGGATATTAATGCGCATGCAATTCGCCACATTGCAGAAGTTCCACTCTTTGTTGGTATTGCGCTCTTTGAACTTGTAGCAGTTGCGCGTGCGCGCGTACCAGTTGTCGACTTGTTGCTTGTAAGCCTGTGCGATGAGCTCGATGAGCGCGCTAGTTATGGCAGGTGCTTGTGGGCGGAGACTCTTCGGTTGGTGCCAGTTATAGATCCAGAGGCGGAGCCTGGCATTCGTGGGGACGGCACCGTTGCGGGCGTTGTAGGGGATGTTTAATTTGAATCTAGATTGGGCATTGCAGATGCCGGCGGGGCAGACATCGTGCAGACTCTCCTTGACCCATTTGTAGAGCTCATCGCCGGAGAGGTTGCCGATGTGTTGATGGCGGAAATTGTCAATGCCTTCCCAGTTTGCCGAGTCGGGCCAGATGTTGAAGATGAGTTTGAGAGGATCGTCGTTGGAGGTGTCAGCTAAATCGAGGACAGCGATGGATGAGTTGGATGAGTTCGTGGATGTGCCGAAGGAGGCTGGATCTATGATAGGTTTTAGCCTACACGAGGACGCTGGCGGTGTATCGAAGTGATGTCTCGCGTACCATCGACGTTCGGGAATTCTTCCTGCGCCGGAAAGCCCATGATACAGGCCGCAAAAGCGACGAGAGCACTGAGGATTAGAAACTTCATTGTGAGGTTTGCCTACCAACAAGCAGAGGGGTGGACAGAGTTGAATGGTTCCGAGTAGATATTATGTATTGAGAGAGTCCAGGCTGAGTCTTATACTGAGCGGCGTGCAACAAACACCCCTCCAATGAGGTCAGTGCATGGGTCCGTGACCCACAACATCTGTTGATGAGCCATGTTCTATATTGGGCTACGTGCGGGAGAGGGAAAACTCATGTGACGGGCAGAATCGACCATTTCGAATTCAGGGAAGTCCGTCACAGTGAAAACAAGTGTGTCTGTCGAAGCTCTAATCCAGCATTTTTAGCACTGTCTCAGTTCTACCGATAAGTGACTTCACCTCCAGATCATGTTAGTGATAGACGTGCTGTCAGTCCGGATATTCTCTTTACCCTCGTCATGCTCTTTAAATTACGTTTGGGTGCCTCACTTCGATGAAACCATCATTGAGAATTTATTTGATGGGTGGATGCATGCATGTACGACAGAGACTTCTGATAACGCCTTTCGCTCTGATATATCATACAGGAGGCTTCGAGTACAAATTTTGCGAAGCGGATCTATAGTGGTCTCAGTGCATAACGAGTCATAAGTGCGCCACAGTTTGGGCCCACCAGTAACAATTCAATACCTATCCGAGAGAACCATCAGAAGATCTATAATTCGTCAAAATGTACAAAAGTGTCTACAGCAGATGCCGCAATCTGGCAATGCTTAAAGGAGAGCAAGTTACAGTGTGCCTTAATCAAGTACCGCTCAAAAATCAAGTTCAGATATCAACAAATATGCTCTATGCCGCCCTATTACCTCAATTTCCAATCTCAAAAGCACCCCCCAATGTAATCTAATTTCGGCATGTCGATGTGTATTCTAGGCCATGATGCTGTCCGTGCCATGCGATGCAGTGTGAACCCCCGTTGCTGTATTGTGTACCGAAATGTATCGAAGAAGACTGTAAGTTTACCCCCAGGCCGTAAGTGTCCCGAGACTTGAAAGCCGTCGTTTTCAAAGTCGTCATCGCTGTGTCTCCGTCTTTATCATAGCGAAGAGATCGCTATCGTCGGTATTGTAAAACTCATGCTCCTTTGAGAAGGCTGTGCTGGGTGGAAAAATCGTTTCACTTGCAACGGGTTCGTCACAGACACTTTGGGGATATGGTAAGCCAGAAGGCCAAGGATGTGTGAGGTGGAGATCGACATACCTTTCTGTCGCCTCTTCTTTGCAAGCATTGTGCGTTGTGTCCTTCTTTGCAAATGCTTCTCTTATCATCTCGCATCCCTTGAGACTTTCATCTCGATCCCCCATCTCTTGCTTCAAATGCTTCTCCACCTCCTCCAACTTCTTCATGATTTTCTCTCTTCTGCTCCCCTTATCGTCCCCATCAAATTGGGGTATTTGGTACGGTATCGGCTGGTTAATCACAGCCATAGCCCCAACCTCAATGACCTTCCTACTATTATTTTCTTGGTCGGAGTGGCTCATGCGAGCGAAGTACGGATCAGTTTTGCCGGTGGCGTTGAGCTGTATCGACAGCCGATTCACATCGGCTCTGCCATCATCCGCTTCCATCGGCGTCCCAATATTTGTCAGTAGCATGATTCTGTGTATGGTTGTAGCGTCGACAGATGTGCTAGTCGGTATGCCCACTCGACTATGCAGATTCGCGTGTGCATATTCCAGCCCTTGACTCGCAGTCATCCCCGTACGACATTTCGCATATGGTTCTGTCCTCCTCTTCAGCCTTCCTGAATCGTCATTGGGGATAGCAGATCGCGACCTCGGTGCTTGTAAGCGGAAGAAGACCGGGTTATGATTCTGCCGAGTAGCGGCTGCGATACGGTCTGCATCTCCTTGGCTGAGGGAGCGGCGGTGCGAGGGCTGCTGGGCGCGCGAGTATTTTTGAGAACGGAGGGTGGAGGTGTTCGTTTGGGAGCGGGTGGTGAGGGGTCGTAACTCGCGTTGCTGAGTAGAAGGATGTTGGTGATGCTGATTGTAGCTTTGTTGGAGTTGAAGCGGGTGCGGGCGTGGTGAGTTTGAGCCTGGCGTTGGATAGGCGGATGGCTGCCGTCGGCCGAACGTGTAGCCAGAGTAGTCCGATGTGGAGGACACAGTCGTAGCATTCGAAGAATTTCCCGTTGGTATCAAACTGTCCTCAAGCTCAAAGTGCAGATCTTCTCGAACCTCCCGATCACTATCTGCGGATGCAGACGACAGCCCAGCTTCATGTTTCGTGAATGACCGATCTAACTGCTCATTCGTAAACATCTGATGATCGCCATCGAAACCCATCAGAAAAGGATCGATACTCAGATCGTCATGGAATGTCGCATCGGAGTGAGACATAGCTCCAGTGAATACAATCACCGATCAGCCAAATGATGTGCGCGTGATCGGACGGGGGCGTGGGAGCGGTTGCTTGGTGGTCACACAGGAAAGGGGAGTTTGTCCTGATATAGACAGAGAGTTGTTTTTCTGTGTGAGAAGCCGAGACAGGTCTTTGGTGTGTGGCGCTGAGTCGTTGGCGGGCGGTTTGATGCGTCTTAGACAAAGGCGGTAAATACAAACGACGCTTCGATGGAGATGCCTGTCTGGCTGTTAGAATTACGCGAAGTTTTGCTTTTAGTGAAATTTGAAGACTCATCGTGTATGGCTTTGTCGAGACATCGGACAGTATCGGGGACGAGCATTCTGTCACTGATCCACGGCTGATCGTCGTTTGGATGCCTCTGAAACGCGTTGAAACTTTCTGTAGCTGTGTGTCTTGGAATATCCTGTTTGACGTCCAACCTTACGCTGTGCAATCTCGTGTCTTGCATCTCTGATCTTTCTCAATGACGGGTATGCCGATTGATACTACCTGGTGAAATCGGACGAAGGAATGATGAGACTTGCGGTGAGTCTGGCAAGAGGTAGTGAAGAAAGAGGAACCGATGTTATTACTTGATCTGCCGTCTCCGAGCAATCGCGATCGTCGTAAGCCTGAGATGTTTCGCCGCGGTGTTCGGACCAAAAGCGCCTCCCTTACGATTAACTTTCCCAATGCTGAGTCTACTATAGTACAATACCATTTACACATATCAAGATTACCCATGCTGACCTTGTCACTCCTTCTTTTCCCCATCCTCTCCATCCTTCTTTTTCTCCCAACTCCAGACCTCCCAAATCTGGTCCAATATAATATCAGTATATGACTTCCCCTCTTCCAATGCCTTTCTCTCCTCCTCCAACCTCCTCTCCTTCCACCCCGCCTCCTCCTCTCCCATCCAAACTCTACTCCAAAACGGCCTCGCCTCCTTCGCCTGCTCCGCACTACCCCTCATTATAGCCTCTCTTCTAACCCTCTCCCTCTCCGCCTCTTCCCTCTCTTTTAGTATCCTCGCCGTTTCCCTCGCCTTTTCCGTGGGTAATTCTCTGACTGGCGAACTCCACCGTATCTGCCGTACTAGTGACCGCCCATTGTATTGTTGCGCAAGGTGATCGGCGGAGAGGTAGAAGCCTACGCCGAGCGAGAATGTGTATAGGTCTAGTTTTCGGGGCGGCAAGACGGCTATTAGGGGGCAGAGGACTGCGCCGCCGATGGCGAGGTTGCGCGTTAGACGATCGTAGCGGGCTTTTTGTTCGAGGGCGAGGCGTTCCTCTGGGGTGAGGATGGAGGGTTGTGGTGTTGCCATGTTTGCAGTATGGTCATGCGACGTTTTTCGATTGATCTCGTTAGGAGAATGCGTTCTTCAAAGGCGGCGTTGCGTTGTGGTGGAGGTTGATGATGTTGCGGAAGCTCAAAAGTTCGATGATGCGGAGATGAATCGCGCTTAATTGGCGCGCGGTAACACTTGGCTAATTCGAACAGCTCTCGGCTCACGCCCACCGCTCCCAATCATTATTACAGCTCTCAAATATGAGACTGCTTGGTAGTCGATAATGATGTACTTGTCTGCAAAGCTTGCTTGAAGAAAGAATGGAAGTAATTTGCAGGTGGGCAGATTGACCCTCCAGTTATCTACAACGGATGAACATATGTCCCGCGAAGATCGCGCAGCCTTTTGACCTTCAAAGCCTCGGTGAAAGGACCATCCGGAAGACAAGACAGAGTAGACATGTCCTCCTAAGTTGTGCCTGGCCAAATCCTCCTTCTTTTGAAATCTGACCTCTGACTATTCCGTTCGTCAAAATGTCCTCTCGCGGGGCTATTCTCCTTTCTCTTCAGCGCCGGCTCAAACGATCCGCTTGCCTTCAGCTTCTTGGTCGGAGTGCTCCGTATATCCATGTTCTCTTCTTCGTCCTCCCGGACACTTCCCCCGTTACCCATCGACATATCCTCGTACGCACCACGTTTTCGCTTCTGTGATGTACTCGGCGAGTCCATAAGCCTGCGCAACCTGCTTTCCTGTAGTCTGCGGTTGACCTCATCTGTAACGTCAACGTGCTGCGCTACATAGTTGTCTTCGGATGGCCGTAGTCGGGGTGACGGATCGGGCATTTTGCTCGGATGAGGTGATGTAGAAGGGGCTTGCGAGGGTTCGCGATAGGCTGGGGCGTTTGAGGGCTTCGCACCCTCTAGACTAAGCCGCTTGTTCGAGGTCTACACCACTTGTCAGACTTGCTCTCTGGTATCAAGTTCCACCGTCCCCACCTTCTTCGTGCCGAAGCCTTCGCTCTCTAGCTGCTCCTTGAATCTCTGCATGTCATCCTGAAGTCTCCCCGACTTATTTCGCAGCGAGACGAGGTCTGTGGCAAGCCAGTCGGGTGCTTTGTGGTCGGTGGCTTCGAGGGCTCCATTGAGGAACTGTAGTTGTGCGCGCAGGTTATCGATGTGTTTGTCGAAATCCTGAGTCTAGCGTTAGTAATGCCTGCATACAGAATCTCCGACATTCCGTACCTCAAGCGAGAACGTAGACATGGTGGAATGCTGTTAGAGATGCGTGAAGAGGAAGGAGGTCTTGCGGGATCGTTGAAAGTCTTGGATACGGAGCAGGCACACTAGCTCGGCTTGGGTGATTCCGAAAGAGGTTCCGATATTCCGAGGGTACGTTGATGTTTAGTCAAAAACTAGTATGCGCCGATCTGAGGAGCAAGTGAAACTCTACTAGAGTTCCTGGGCTAAGTAGAGTAGAGGAACAGGCTCCCAAGACAGCGGTTTCAGGCTCAATCTACGCTTTTCAACACTTGCTACCTATTCCACTGCTCTATGTAAAACTTTTGACGCTCTCGATCTCCTGAATGAATAATCACCTGTCACCATACGTGCCAGTCTCGCCATGAGGACACATGCCGACCACCAGCTCCTGCTTGAGTTATGTCTTCCATGGCAGCTTGTCGAAACCCTTCACACTTTGCAACGTGGCTGGTTGAATCTCCGCTGGCACACGGTATGTGATACCGCATCGACCACCGAAAGACTTTTGGAAGCGTTCTTGAGCCCACGCTTCTTACTCGGGACCTTCAATCCATGTCCAGTCGGCCAGACGGACTGGAGATACTTGGATCACAGAGATAGCGAGTCCGCGTACACGGGGCGAGTGTTCTATTTCATCTCACATGATGATCGAACGATACCGTTTCGAAAGGGGTTGAAAGGATCATTCCTCCTGGTCTCCGAAGGACAGCTTCACGGGCTTCCCCTTCTTCTTTGCTTTCTTGATCACTTTCTTCTCCGACGTCCTGGGCTCCTCCTTGTTCTCATTCTCGTTCTTCTCCTCGCCGATGACTTTGACCACCTTCCGTTTCTTCGTGACTTTGCCGACCTCGACGATGGTGTCCTTCGCTTGTGGCGCAGTAGCGTTAACTTTGGTCTTGTCGCCATCCTCCTCGGTGGTACCATCATTTCCAGAATCCTTTCCAGCTACCATGGCTTCATACTCGGCTTTGCTCATGGACTGGTTCGTATCTTCCAGGACGTATGTCGGGGCATCTTCCTCGTCATCCTGCTTTAGTCGTTTGTTCCTTTGTATTGGGTTTTCATGACGCCCAGAGCCATCTCCAGCCATCTCTCCACGAAGTCGTCGTAGGAAGGCAGGCTGTGTATCATCTTTGCCAACGTGAGCTTGATGTACTCATAGTCGCTCGAGAGATGAGCTTACCATAGGACAGGTCTTTCGCCTTGAAGCTCATTGTGGAAGAGGCAGAGACACAAGGTCACGTGCTTCCAGTCAGTCAGCAGGAACCAAGTGTATGTAGATCTCGTCACGACTGAGCGTGTAATCGCAAAGCTGGGGAGTGGAGATTGGAGAGGAGCGAGGTGAGTGCTGGCCGGCGGGGGTCGGGCAACGGGGAAGCTGATTGGATGTGACGCGGTGACGGCGCGGGAGATGGACGCGACTCCAGCCGATCGCTTGGCGTTCATGGTTCCGAGCTTGGTGATGTTAACACCTGCAGAGTAACACCCGCCAGTTGTGCAGATTCCAATTGTTGATCTTACGCAGCAAGCGCTCTGATGGGGCGCCTCTCGCGCGCCGTTTCCTTGCACACCTTCAAGAGCAGGCTGCACCTGCCGTTCGTCATTGTGGCATCCCTGTTCGGGCGACCATATTTCACTGCTAGCTCGACTCTTCTCGACAACAGTTGACCTCTCTCACAAGACGACAGAACTCTCCACACTTTGCCCAGCGAACGTCTCTGGGGTGATACCGACTGCTACACCCTCATCGCAAGCTCCTTCCCCGCTCGACCGCTCTACGCCGAAGACCTCACCTCCTCAATTCGCGCCCCCTACGCTTCGAACGTCACGTACTTCTAGCCGGTTACATCCTAAATCACAATTCTGCCAAGTGGGGACGCGAAGCCACTCGCAATTGCAAGGGTTGCGTGGCTGCACCCTTGCCCCGCGACCAACCCTCATGGGGCTCCTTCAGGATGTCGGTCGGAGGATCCCCTCCTCGAAAGAGAGCGTCGAGAAGACCAATGACCCACCACGCCGCGCCGAAAAGATGCCCCCTCGAATGGGCTTCTTCCGCCGTCGCATACGCCTCAAAGGCAACTCGTCCGTTTCGATACCGCTAGGCATGGTCCTTTTGTTCCCATGTCTAGTCTTGGGACTCATATCGGTACTCTTCATGAGGACCCCGGACACTGAGGGAATTATGGATATGCCCGCCGGAACTCCGCCTTCAATACGGTATGGTGTAGCTTGTTCCGAGACCGCAATTTTGCTAACCAGCTGCAGGAAGATTAACGACAAGTACGACAAGCCCTTCTCCATCGGCTGCCTCGAGCCACAAGTGAACGGTCCTCGCGCGAACGCCGCTTTCGTTGTGTTAGCAAGAAACAAAGAGCTGGACGGTGTTATACAATCGATCAAGTCGATCGAGAGGCATTTCAATCGGTGGTTCCATTACCCATACGTATTCTTGAACGATGGAGACTTCAACGAGACGTTTCGAGAGACGGTGGAGAATCATACAAGTTCGCTCGTGGAGTGGGGAAAGATTGAGCCAGAGATGTGGGGTTTTCCCGACTGGGTGGACCCTGAGGTTGCAAGAGAGGGCATTCAGAAGCAGGGCGATGCTGCCATCATGTACGGAGGCATGGAGAGCTATCACCATATGTGTCGATTCTACTCTGGGTGAGTACACAGACTACGTGTGCTGTATGTTACAAACTGACCTTCAGCGCAGCTTCTTCTACAAGCACGAACTGCTTCAGAAGTACGACTGGTATTGGCGGTTGGAGCCAGAGATCAAGTATTTCTGTGATATCACATAGTGAGTAAAGTTATCCTTGCGATGCATTGCGCTGATTGTTGCAGTGATCCATTTATTCATATGATGCGGAACAACAAAACTTACGGCTTTACGATCGCTGTAAAGGAGCTTAGGGAAACTGTACCCAACATTTTCCGGTATGCATCGGCGTACAAGAGATTGAACAACATCACCTCACGGGGCTTGTGGGAGATGTTTGTCGAAAAGCCTGAGGACACAGAGAAAAGGCTCTTCCCGAAAGAGGATCCCAAGAACAAGAAGAAACCGCTTCCGCAAGAGATTCTTGATTCGGAGCCCGGTACGAGTGCGCTGCCACAAATCGACCCCGAAGCAATGGAAGGGGAGGCGTACAACATGTGCCATTTCTGGAGCAACTTTGAAATCGCTAGGCTTGACTGGTTCCGGAGCAAGGAGTACAATGACTTTTTCGAGATGATGGATCGCAGTGGAGGCTTCTGGATGGAGCGTGTAAGTGCATACATCGACTCTATCTGAACTCTTCTGACTTCCTACAGTGGGGAGACGCGCCCATACATTCACTTGCTGCAGGAGCACTACTTAGCCCTTCGGATATCCACTACTTCCGTGACCTTGGCTATCGACATACCACGATTCAACATTGTCCAGCTAATGCGCCTGCGCGCCAGCTCTCAAGAATACCATATCTGGAAAAAACTACATTAGACGCGAAGAAACGCAAAGAAGAAGATGATTATTGGGCGACACCGGATCCGCCTAAGGAGAATGGTGTTGGGTGTCGCTGCAAATGCGACACCGACATTGTTGATGTTGAAGGCAAGCAAGGGTCTTGCCTCGCGGAATGGGTGGATGTTGCGGGGGGTTGGGCGTCGCCAGGGTCCATATGAAGCATTCTCTTCTCGCAACAGCATAACTATGGAGTTCTGTGGTCTTACGAAGCATGGCGGATGTTTTGTCTTGGTTGAAAGTGCGGTGATTAAGGAAAGACTACGAGGCCACGAGGAAACGGCCTTCACAAGCATGCCCCTCTCCTTCCCTTCACAAACATGATGTCTCTATCTTAGTCGTAGGTGTTCCGGTGCCCTCCCTTCACAGTCTCCTTGGCTATGGCCACATCACCCTGGCCCTCTACCTCGCAGACTCAGGAGTCAGCTTTGACGCTTAGAACTCAGCATGATCGCCCTGGAAATTAACCCTACCTTAGCAATGTAATTGAACTCACACTCTCTGCTCATCTGGCAAGCATTATTTTCGGCATTGGATATTGAGCATCCTTCCGCAATCTTTTGAAATTCGTGGACAACCGTCCCAACCCAATGGAGAAAAGTACTGTCCCCTTCAACGAGGCATGTCGTCCGCTACTTCGATACGTACGGCTCGGTTTGGAACAAACCAAACACCGGTTTCTCCGAATACTGCTAGGCGCAGACGATGATGTGATCACATGTGAAATGGCTGTCAAAGAACGTCCGATAGATATTTGACCGGCAAGCCGACGCGGGGGCACGGACCTCGATCCCCGCGTTATCGCAGCTCCCCCAAGCCTTCAAGTGATCATCACGAATCCTCCATAGCCTACTTCTGATGCTATCCTTGACCATGAACACCCCTCCTCAGTCTGATCACCCAGCATGGCTCTGGCGGCGCCAACAAGCAGGCTACAACACGTGTTGCACGTCGCGAGTCGAAGAGGATACCCCGCGTTGAGAGGCGTAGTGGGAAGCGCTGCACCGAGGCTCATCTCAACTACTTCGCGACGGCCATTGTGGAGGGACGGTCTATCCACGCGTGCTTCGTTGATTCCAAAGAAGAGGGTTTTCTCGACGACGTCGACATGGCGACTTCATACGAAAGAGATGGACGAAGATACGCTGGCAAGCTTGAAGGTGGATAAGGACCGGCTCATGAAGGACCTACACCACACTTGCCAGTGGGGTACAGGCGAGCGCTGGGGCGAGTATGTCGAACCGAAGCCTCAAACCCTCATGAATATCCTAACATGGCCTTAGAGAACCCACTGAAACGGGCATGTCCCGCCTCGCGCTCTCCGATACCGACAAGCAAGCTCGCGACTGGTTCGTGAAGACGACAGAGGAGCTTGGATGTAAGGTCACTGTTGACGCCATGGGAAACACCTTCGCAGTACGTCCGGGGCTAAATAACGATGCGCCGCCGACGTTTGCGGGGTCGCATTTGGACACGCAGCCGACTGGGGGAAGGTATGATGGCATTCTTGGTGTACATGCGGGTGTGGAGATGTTGAAAGTGTTGAATGATAATTGGGTTGAGACGCAATACCCTGTTGGCGTGGTAAACTGGACCAAGTAGGTCACACCTGGTCTGATAGCTGGCGAGAAACATGCTAATACCTACCCAGCGAAGAAGGTGCCCGCTTCCCCAAATCCATGGTCTCCTCCGGCGTCTGGTCCGACGAAATTCCCCTCGAAGCTGCACACAACCTCAAAGAAGTACACCCCGGTACTGCGACCATGGCTAGCGAACTCGATCGCATCGGTTATTTGGGTAGCACGCCCTGCTCTTACAAATCGATACCGATGGCGGCCCATTTCGAACTACACATTGAGCAGGGTCCGCTCTTGGAGATGGCGAACAAGAAAGTTGGCGTCGTGACAGGCGCGCAAGCTTACAAGTGGCTCACTATCACCGTAAAGGGACGGGATACGCATACAGGAACTACAGATTTGAAGAGTAGAGCAGACGCGCTACTCACAGCGTCAAAGATGATACTGCACAGTCACAAGCTAGCTACCGCGAACAATGCCCTCGCCTCAACCGGTGTTCTGAACCTTAAGCCAGGAAGCACGAACACCGTCCCCGGCGAAGTACGCTTCTCCCTCGACATCCGTTCCCCTAAAGACTCTGTCGTTTCCCGCATGAAAGCCCTCATCGACCACGACTTTCCTAAGATCGCCGCGGGCGA
>Ga0247803_1001470_pt1 | contig 12351 bp, 10 predicted proteins | sample UWRJL014104B1_FD_180928 | JGI IMG/M metagenome (GOLD analysis project Ga0247803, IMG submission 180928) | Plant litter microbial communities from Arlington Agricultural Research Station in Wisconsin, United States - UWRJ-L014-104B-1 | ecosystem: Environmental > Terrestrial > Plant litter >...
CGTAATTTCTCTCTTACCAAAGGCGAAAAGTGCCTTGTGATGGCAAAATTGCTACGATTTTTATTTCACGCAAAGCCGCTAAGGCGCTAAGTTTCCCTATCAGGATAAAGCTTTGCCCTGCGCGGCTTTGCGTGATATTTTCCATCCGTACGGAACTTTCAACTTTAAGACTTGATGACTTTCGACTTATTTGTCTTTTATAATCAGCACAGGTATTTTTACTTTGTGCCTTACCGCATCTACGGTAGTGCCAAACACCAGGTCTTTAAAAAGGCTGTGCCCGTGCGCGCCCAGTATAAGTATATCAAAATTGCCCGCGTTAACCACTTTGGGTATCTGCTTTTTAGGGCTGCCAAAGCTTAGCTGCGCAGTAACGGTATACCCCGCCTCTGTAAGGCTATCGGTATAGCGGGTAAGATAGTCCATATCGGTGCTGGTTTCAAGGTCCTGCGCCTGGTCGCCGTGCAGCATGGCGCCTACGGTTTCTACTATGTGTATGAGTGTATAGCTTGCTGCTTTACCGCCCAGCTGCAATGCACTGCTTAGGGTTTGCCCGTCGGTTTTGCTAAAATCGAGCGCTACGGCAATGTTTTTATACAGCTGTAGTTCCGGCAAATTCTTAATTGCGGCCGGCGTTAAATGCGGCACTATACTGCCTATAGCCTTGCTTTTCCGAACAAACGGCTCAACAGTTATGTACAGCAGCAATATAGCGGCACCCACGGCAACCGGCACTACAAACACCCATATATAGACTGGGTTGTCGCTGCCCGCTATCCAGTCTTTAATTACATCAAAAACCAGCTTGGCGTTAAGCCCGACTATTATCAATGCAATGACCCAGGCGCCTGTTTTAGTGATAGGGCCTATGGCAAACTCGTTCATACGGCTTTTGTCGCTCACAAAGTGAATCAGCGGAATTACCGCAAAACCCAATTGCAGGCTTAGTACCACCTGGCTTAACACCAGTAAATCTCCCGTAGAATCTTCGCCAAAATACAGTATGGTAATAAAGGCGGGGGCTATGGCGATAAGGCGGGTAACAATGCGGCGCACCCACGGCTGTATGCGCAGGCTCAGGTAGCCTTCCATAACTATTTGCCCGGCAAGGGTACCGGTTATGGTGCTGCTTTGCCCGGCGGCTATAAGCGCGAGCGCAAACAGTATGGCCGCGCTGCTGCCCAGCATGGGTTCGAGCAGTTTGTGCGCGTCCTGTATATCAGCCACCTCGTGCAGGCCATTGGTAAAAAAAGTAGCGGCGGCAAGTATAAGTATAGCGGCGTTTACAAAAAACGCCAGGTTAAGCGCCACCAGCGAATCGATAAAATTGTACTTTATGGCCTGCTTTATCCCGGCATAGGTGCGGTCAAACTTCCTAGTCTGCACCAGCGATGAATGCAGGTACAGGTTGTGCGGCATCACCGTGGCTCCTATAATACCTATGGCAATATACAGCGCGGCGGTATTGGGCAGCGACGGCACCAGCCCCTTAAGCATTTCGCCGGCATCAGGTTCGGCGAAGAACATTTCCGCTAAAAACGACAGGCCTATAATGCTTATCAACCCTATAATAAACGCCTCCATTTTCTTGATGCCCTTGTTCATAAGGAACAGCAGCAAAAAGGTATCGAGCATGGTGATGCTTACCCCCCACAGCAGCGGCAGCTTAAAGAGCAGGTTAAGCCCGATGGCCATACCCAGTACTTCGGCAAGGTCGCAGGCGGCAATGGCTACCTCTGCAAAAATATAGAGTACTATGTTTATCGATTTTGGGTAGGTTTCGCGAGAAGCCTGTGCCAGGTCGCGGCGGGTTACAATGCCCAGGCGGGCACTGAGGCTTTGCAGCAGCAGCGCCATAAGGTTGCTCATAAGCAGTACCCACAGCAGGCTGTAGCCAAACTGGCTGCCCCCTGCAATATCAGTTGCCCAGTTGCCGGGGTCCATATAGCCTACGCTTATCATATAAGCAGGGCCAAAAAAGGCAAGGATTTTTTTCCAGACCGAGGTATTTGCTCCTACGGCAACCGACTCGTGGACTTCTTCAAGCGAATGTGAGTTTTTGTGTTCCATGGGCAAAGTATTACACCTGTTTTACAAAAAGGTTGGCGGCAATTTTATTAGAAACTGTAAGGCTTTTGTTGTTGATGCGGATGTTTACCGAAAGGTCGAAATCTTCCTTGCCCAGTACTTCGATAGATGAACCCAATGAAATTTGCTGTTTGTCGAGGTACTGCAAAAAGGGCGGCGAACTGTCTTTTACGCCTACGCAGATAACGTGCTTACCCGCACCAATTTCAGATAGTAATTTTTTATCTATTTCAGCTACTTTGCCATGGCGGTCGGGTATGGGGTCGCCGTGCGGGTCTTCGGTAGGGGAGCCTAAAAATTCATCCAGCTTGTTCATCAGCTTGTCTGACTTTATGTGTTCGAGCTGTTCGGCTACGTCGTGTACCTCATCCCAGCTAAAGCCCAGCGTATCTACGAGGAACACTTCCCACAGGCGATGTTTGCGGACTATCATCAGTGCGGCGTGCATCCCTTCGGGGGTAAGTACCACTCCCTGGTATTTTTTATAATCAACAAGGCCCTTGTCGGCAAGTTTCTGCACCATATCGGTAACTGATGAGGGCTTGCTTTCCATCACCCCGGCAATGGCGTTGGTGCTTATGCCTTTGGCCGACTGTTGCGAAAGGTGGTAAATTATCTTAAGGTAGTTCTCTTCAGAATGTGTCATTTATATACTCAATTAGAACAAATATACTGAAAATAACATTTCATAGAAAATAATTTTTAGGTTTAGCTAAAAATTAAAGATGCTTTAGATAGAAAGTTAACCACATAGGTACATAGGCTTATAGCCCTGTAAAGGGAGGATAGAAATTACATTTACACATAGCTATGTGAAGCAGAGTTTCGCCTATGCAAAAAGTGTTAAGGAAATACTGGCTATTTACTTATGTCATTAAAAAAAATTAGATAAACTCTAAGTTTTATCGTCTGAAAAAGCAGCCTTACAGCTGCTCATCCTTAATCTCTTTTATATCCTGTTTTGGTATCCAGCCTATGTTATCGTCTGCCAGCTTTACCTTTTTCCAGTTATCAACCGTTTCGAGCACGTTTACCTTGGTGCCGGAATGCAGGATGAACGCATCCTGGGAGGCTTCGCGCGGTTCGGTTTTAAGGGTTACTACTTCGGGATAGATAATGGCGTAGTTTTCGAGCGATTTCTGCGACTTTACATATACCGCCAACGCCATACTTGCCACCAGCCCAAATAACGCCAGAAACATCCCGATAAAGAAGATACGTTTGATAAGCGTAGTGCCTGCCAAATAGTACCCAATGAACAGCAGCAGGAAAAACACCGAAAACGACACGGCTACCCATGCCCAGGTGTTATAATGGTAGTTGCCCGTAGCATTGTACAGCATCTTAGAAAAGCCTACTCGCGGGGTAGCCTTGATATCGTCGATGGTCATTTTTCGCGCGAAAGACAGGTTTACCTCAGCGTCCTTATAACCGGGGTTAAGCAGCAGCGCCTTTTCATAGTTGTAGATTGCCGGAGCAACGCTATCCATTTTATAATAGGCATTACCCAGGTTAAAGTATACCTCAGCCGATTGCTTGCCCTGCTTTAAAATGCCCTCATACTGCGCAGCTGCGCCATTATAATCGGCTTTTTTGTACAAGGCGTTGCCCTGTTCAAAGTTTTGGGCGAAAGCAAACTGTGCTATAAAAAATACTATGTATGTTAAATTTTTCATTATAAAGTTCCGTTAATAACCCTGCGTATTCCGTCTTTAATCAGTAAAACATTAAAATTAATCAGTAAGCCTAATTTGTAATCCGATAGCTTTAAATATGTCAGTAATTGAGCCAAGTGTATGTCATGTAATTCTTCTACCGACTTAACTTCAATAATAAACTTATTCTCTAAAACTATATCCATCCGGTAACCAATGTCAAGCTTTATTTCCTCGTAAACCAATGGGAGCGGCTTCTCTTTCTCAACATAAATACCGGTCTTGAAAAGTTCGTAGCAAAGGCATTCACGATAAGCGCTTTCTAAAAGCCCCGGACCTAAGGCTTTGTGAACTCTTAAAGAGCAATCGTAAACAAGTTTTGCTATATCATTTTCTGTCATAAGTAATTACCTCTATGGTTAATTTTACTACTATCCATTTTTTTTACCACAAAGGGCACAAAGATTTTTCACAAAGTGCACAATGTAAACCACCTGCGGTGGAGGGACACAAAGCTATATGAACATATAGCACTCTATACTGCTTTGTACTCTTAACACTATTCACAAACAGCTTTGAGACCCTTCTGAAAAAAACCTTGTGCGCTTTGTGGTTAATTTTACCACATTTTTTTTACCATTAAGGGTCATAAAAAAATTCACAAAGTGCGCAATGAAAACCATCTACGGCGGAGGGTTACAAAGCTGTATGTTCTAAGTTGGGGCCAAATTTCAAAAACTTTAAATAACAAACAGCTTTGTGCTCTTTATTTTATCCACACAGCTTTGTGGCCCTTGTGAAAAAAACCTTGTGCTCCTTGTGGTAAAAAACACTACGAAATCTGCTTCTCCAGCCTGGTAATCACACTCACCGCGCTTTCATAATCCTGCTGCATTGCAGTGCCCGATGATGGCGCGTAGCGTGCGAACTCGCAGTTATCCATAATCTTTGTAAAGTCGTTTACAGTATCGCCATCCGCTTTGCGCGAAAGCAGCAACTCACGGATATTATCCCTGCTCAGCTCGCTGGTTTCAATACGCAGCTTGGCTTTAAGGAAGTTGTGCAATGCTTTTTCCAATGCCATATAGAACGGCTCTTTGTTGCCCAGTTCTTTTTTAGCCGCAGTAAGGAACTTCTTCGCCAGCTTGTTGTTGGTGCGTATTTTATTACCCTCCACATCGCTGTCATAGGCTTCTTTTTTACGCCTGATGAGCACCACCGCCGGGATTAACGCAAACGGCAGGAACAGCAGCGTATAGAACAGCCCCGACCCATAAAAGTCTTTCACATCGGTTGCACTCAATGACGTTTTTGTAGCCACATAGCGAAACTGCTCTGTAGCCGTCACTTCCTGCTTACCCGGGGCGTTTTTAGCCGAAGCCGTTGCGCTGACCGGTACGTTAAGCACATTCAGCATTATTTCATCCGAAGTTTTGGTCTTGTACTTGCCGGAGGCAGGGTCAAACCATGAGAACGACATTGCCTTTATGGGATACTTGCCCTTGGCGTTTGGCACCAGGGTATATACGTCGCTTACACTGCCTGTCATACCGGTAAGCGGCACTTGTACATTCTCCTTATGCTCCGGGTCATACATTTCGAGTGCCGGTGGCACTACCGGCTTGGGTAGCGAAAGCAGCTTAAGGTTGCCCTTTCCGCTTACTTTTACATCAAGCTGTATCGACTCGCCATTGGTGCTGGTTGTCTTGCTGGGCTTTACACTAAAGTCGAAACTCCCCACAGCCCCGCTAAAGTCGTCCGGCTTGCCGGCTTCGGGCAACGCCCTTACAGTAATACCTTTTTTACCGGTTGTAACCGATGTTTTAACTTCGCGCCTTGCCTGCCTTCCCCATGGGTCCCTCGGCCCATAAGGCACCTGCACATTAAGCTCTACCACAAGCGGCTCCAGCTCGAGCCTTCCGCTTTTTTGCGGGTACAGTACCGCCTTGCGCAGCACCACATAGCGTGTGGGCTGGCCTTTATAGGTACCGTTTTGCACGGTCATCTGGCGGCCGTCTACTATTTCTATCTGGCTCCAGAAGTCGTTATACTTAGGGCTTTCCTTTTCCATAAAACTGGTAACGCTGGTATTGTTGCTCACGTAGAGCTTGTATACCACATTAACAGGTTGGTTTACATAAGGGCTGGTGTTTTGCACTTCGGCCACCAGGTGAATGCCTTCATTGGGGTTTTCTACTGTGGGCTCAGGCTCCTGTTCCTGCTGGCGCCGGCGCATGCCAAACGGGTCGAACGGGTCATATCTTGGCTGCGGGTTAGGATTAGCCACGGCATCGCCTACCACTATTTTTACAGGAGATGTTTTGTAGGTAACCCCTTCTATTTCTATAGTTGCCTGCCCTATGGTAAACGTTCCCTTTGACTTTGGCATGAGCACATAGGTATAGCTTTTATTAAAGCTGCGCACACCGTTTACCCAGCTGTTGCTTATCATCTGCCCCGGGCCGGAAGCCTCAAACCCCTGAAAAGACGGCGGTACAAAATTATCGCCATCCTGGTTCATGGTAAATTCTACACGCAACTTTTCGTTAACGCCTATCTTGGTACGGCTGGGTACGGCCTTAAATTCCACCTGGGCATGCAGCCCCTGGAGCATTAAAAATAATAGTATGGCTAAATACTTTTTCATAGTTTCAGTTCTTCCGTAACCTGAATTAATAATACAATTATAAATCGGGTTTACCAGTCTTTCTCGGTTGGCCTTTTCTGGCCCTGCACCTTGCGTGCGTTAATCTTATCCTGAACGTTTTTTTCCTGGTTGTTTATGGCATCCAGCATGCGCTCCATACGGTCGGTGTCAGGGCTGCCGCCTTTAGGCTCAGGTTGCCCCTGGTCTTTTTTGTCCTTGCCGTCGCCTTTATCCTTATCCTTCTGGTCGCCTTTATCTTTATTCTGGTCTTTTTTATCTTTGCTGTCGCCCTTGTCTTTGTTGTCTTTATTATCGCCTTTGTCTTTATCCTTCTCGTTAGGCTTCTGGTCTTTATCGCCACCGCCGCCTTTGTTGTCTTTTTTATCGTCTTTAGGGGGAGGTGGCTGCTTGGGCGGCGGGTTGTTTTTTAGCATATCCTTTGCCAGGGCATAGTTATAGCGGGTCTGGTCGTCTGCGGGGTTATTGCGAAGCGCGTTTTTATAGGCCTCTACAGCGTCCTGGTAGTTTTTCATCTCCATAAAGGCGTTGCCCAGGTTGTGGAATACCCTGTGCTTCTCGTCCTTTGTCTTAGCGTTCTTTGCCGCTTCGGCGTAGGCGTAAACCGACTCTGCCGGTTTTTTTTGCCTGTAAATGGCATTGCCTAAATTGTATGACGACTTAGCCACGCCCGGTGCGGTACTGCCCGAAATGCGGTACTGCTCTTCGGCACCGGCGTAGTTTTTCGACTCAAATGCCACGTTGCCTTGCGGGAGGTTCTTGTCTTTTACCGCTTCGTTTTTTTGCGAAAAAGCAAGCAAAGTAACCAGCATAAGGCAGGCTGTAAAAAAATTCTTCATTACTCTTTTTCGTTAAACAGGTTCAGTTTTGTTATCCATGCCGTTTTACGGTCTAATAAAAATATATCTAAGAAAAGCAATAATAATGCCGCACCCAGAAACCACTGGAATTGCGACTCATACAACGCTATTTCTTTCGATTCAAATTCTTTTTTCTCAATATTCTTCAGTGCGTTTTTTACATAGTCGCTTACCTCTTTAGTCGTGCCGCCATATACATAGCCGCCTTTAGTGCGCTGCGCAATGGTTTTTAGCGCATCCGGGTACAGCTTGGTAATAACCGTTTCGCCATTGTTATCCTGCTTGTAGCCTTGAAGGCGACCATTGATTTTAAGCGGGATAGGCCCACCCTTTTCGGTACCCACGCCCACAGTTATCAGCTTAATGCCTTTTTTCTCAGCTTCGGCGGCGGCTTCTTCGCTACCCTCACCGTGGTCTTCACCGTCTGATATCAGTATGATGAGCTTGCTGGTTTGCGGGTCGTCAAAATACGTTTCGCCCAGGCGGATGGCATCCGATATTGCCGTACCCTGGCTGGAAACCATATCGGTATTCATGCTTTGCAAAAACATTTTCGCCACGCTGTAATCCGTAGTAATGGGCAGTACCGGGTAGGCGCTCCCGGCATAGCCAATGATGCCTATCCTGTCGCTCCCCAGGTTATTGATGACCTGCGATACAATTTGCTTGGCCTTCTCCAGCCTGCTTGGGGCTACGTCTTCGGCCAGCATACTCTTGCTTACGTCTATCGCAAAAACAATATCCACGCCTTCACGTTTAACGGTTTCGGTACGGGTGCCTATTTTTGGGTTAACCAAGGCAAGGATAACGCCCGTGAGGCCCAGCGCAACTATAGCAAGCTTAAGCGCGGGCTTAAACACCGAACTCTCGGCGGTAAGCTTTTTAACCAGTTCGGGATTGCCAAACTCGCGCTGTTTGCGCCTTTTCCACCACAGGTTAAAAAGGAACAGCACTACCAGCAGCGGGATTACCGCCAGCAGGTATAAATATTTTGGTTCGTCTAACTCGTACATAATTATATAAAGCTACGGTAAAGTGTTTTACGGGCGATAACCTCCGCGAGCAGCAGCCCTAAGGCAGCCCACACCCACGGGCGGAATTTTTCGTCGTAATTATAAAACTTCTGTTCTTCTATCTCGGTTTTTTCCAGCTTGTTTATCTGCTCATAAATTTCTTTAAGCCTGCTGTTGCTGGTGGCCCTAAAGTAGGTGCCATCGGTAGTTTTGGCTATCTGTTTCATCAGCGCCTCGTCTATCTGCACATCCATCATGCGGTATTGAAATTTGCCTGTAACCGCATCTTTAGCATAAGGGAACATCGCCTTGCCGTTTGTACCAATGCCAATAGTATATACTTTTATCCCATAATGCTTGGCAATATCAGCGGCGGCGCGCGGGTCTATCTGGCCGTTGTTGTTAACGCCATCGGTAAGGAGGATAATTACACGGCTTTTAGCCTTGCTCTCCTTAAGGCGGTTAACGGCGGTGGCAAGGCCTACGCCTATACCGGTACCGTCTTCCAGCACCTGGTCGTCATATGCTATCGATTTTATGGCCTGCTTAACCAACTCTTTATCACTGGTAACCGGGGTTTTGGTATAGCTTTCGCCGGCATATACCACTACGCCTATACGGTCGTTAGGGCGGTTCCCTACAAATTCTTCGGCTACGTTTTTAAGCGCTTCCATACGGTTAGGCTTTAAATCTTTTGCCAGCATACTGCCCGATACGTCTACCGCCATAACAATATCTATACCGCTTGTGGTGTGGCTCTTGCTGCTCACATCTACACTGCGGGGGCGGGCAAGCGCCACAATAATGCACGACAGCGCCAGTAAGCGCAGGCCAAACAGCACTGGTTTTAGCTTTGCCAGTAACGAAGGCGCTGCCTTAAAACCGTTTACTGTAGGTATGGTAAGCGAAGCCGTTTGTTGTTTCCGTTTCCAGATGTACCACCCTATTGCCAGCGGCAGCAGGGCAAACAGCCAGAAAAACCCGGGGTTTAAAAAAGTTACGTCGTTCATATTATTGGTTAGGGACCTTAAGTTCAATAGAATTTTTTACACGCTCCAGTATCTGTGCAGCATATTCATCGCCTTCTTTATAAATAACGTTTACCTCCTGTAGTCCGCCATCCTGCTTAAAGAAATACAGTTCGTAGTACATGCGCCTGGGCTGTTTCGTCAACTGGTCCGGGAAACTCATGGTGCCGTAGGTGCGCAGGCCTGTAATACCGGAATCGGTTTTAAATTCTTCCGATTTTAGCAGTATGTCCTTAGCGCCCTGAGCCTCCCAGGTTTTAATCACGCCATCGCTTACCTCCTCCAGGTTTACCTCTTTAGTTTCTTTTAAAAGCAGTGTAGAAACAGATATGCTAAAATCGCTAAACGGCGCGCCCTCTATAAACACCGACATGTCTTTAAACATGGCCATCGTTTCTTTAGGCAGCAGTGTTGCGGGGTCTACCCTTTTTAAAACTTCGGGGGTTTCTATAATTACCGGCGGCGCGCCATAGCGGCTTTTTACCCACTGGCCCTCCAGCAGCTCTTTGGTTGGCGTGCCGTATAAGGTTTCTTTTACGGCGCTTACGCCAAAGAAAAGGAACAGCCCTATAAGAATAACACCCACCCCGCCTACTGACGACCAAATGATAACGCGCTTGCGCTTCTCCTCTTTCTTTTTACGCTGGGCTTCGAGCCACCTTGCAGTATGGTCTTCATCCTCCGGTGTTTCCTCAGGTATACTGCGGTCTATTACCACTATTGTTTTTTCTATACGGCTGCGGTCTTCGGCTATTTCAAAATCAAGCGGTTTGCTTTTGGCAAACTTTACCATATCGGCCGTGCGTAGTACCTGCTCTAATTGTTCAAAAGTTTCGGGGCGCAGGGGCATTTTTTTGCGTTGCGCCGCACGCTGCATGGCTTCTATAAGTTCGCCTGTGGTGCTTTCCATTGCCGGTATGTGTATTGCTTCTTCTATATATTGGCGGGCAATATCGGCCAGTTCGCTATAATATTCTTTTACAGCACCCTGTTGCAGCAGGTCTTTCTTTTCAAGGTTTTGCAGCTGACTTGTAGCCTTTTCTATGGGTGTTATTACCACTTCGGGCTTTTTCTTTGCTACCGGCTTCTTCTCACGGAAAAAAGACCACCACACAGCAAAACCCGCGCCGGCTAAAAGCACGCACCCAAGCAGCCACCACAGCCATGCATTATCAGACTCCGCTTTTGCTATGGGCTTAATGTCATACATCTTTTGCTTAAGGGTGTCTACCTTTATGGCGGCAACTTCCAGCAAAAGCGAATCCGTCTGCACTATTTTTTTGTTGATGACTACCGGAAGGCGGGGTATTACAAAGCGCCCTGTATCAAACTGGGTAAGGCCATATTTTTTTATCAGTTCGTAGTTACTGCCTTTTTTAACGGTATCTACAGGGTACGACTCCAGCACCTCAAGCTGGCCGAATACCTTACCTTCGGGGAAGTTTACGCGGTCTTTAGCACTAACCGTAGCCTTTAGGGTAAGGTTTGCCTGCGACCCAATTTTAATTTTGGCAGAATCGATACTGGTGCGAACGGGACTCTGCTGCCCAAAAACGGCAAGCCCGGCAAACAACATCAGTACGGAATATAATTTTTTAAAATACATAGTTTTCATGGTCCGGGACCTTTTATGCACGGCTCTTAAAATAGCCGAGCAGTTTGGTTACGTACGATTCGTCGGTTCGGGTGCTTAGGCTGCCGGCACCGCAACGGCTAAAGGTTTCCTGGAAATATTTTATCTTATCCTTATAGTACTTTTCATATTCAAGGCGCACCTTTTTAGAGCCGGTATTTACCAGCAGGGTTTCGCCGGTTTCGCTGTCGGCCATCTGCACCAAGCCCAGGTCAGGCAGCTTCTCTTCGCGGGCATCATACACTCGCACCCCGGTAATGTCGTGCCTCTTGGCGGCTATTTTAAGCGTATGCTCGTAATCGGCAGCCATAAAATCGGATATTACAAATACGATGGCGCGTTTTTTAATAACGCCGGAGAGGAACTTAAGTGCCTGCCCCACGTCGGTCTTTTTGCTTTTGGGCTGAAATTCTATCAGCTCGCGGATGATACGCAGCACGTGGCTCTTGCCTTTTTTGGGCGGAATAAAAAGCTCTATCTGGTCAGAAAACAGTATCAGTCCTATCTTATCATTATTTTGCGTAGCCGAAAACGCCATGGTAGCCGCAATCTCGGTAACAATGTCGCGCTTAAAGGCGTTTTGCGTACCAAAGCTTTCCGATCCGCTCACGTCGGCCAGGAGCATCATGGTAAGTTCGCGCTCTTCCTCAAAAACCTTTATATAAGGCTCATTATAGCGGGCGGTAACGTTCCAGTCGATACTGCGCACATCATCGCCAAACTGGTACTGCCGCACCTCGCTAAAGGTCATACCACGTCCTTTAAACGACGAGTGGTACTCCCCCGAAAATATGTGGTTGCTAAGCCGCCTGGTCTTTATCTCAATCTTGCGGACTTTTTTTAATATCTCTTTTGTATCCAAAATCTTTTTGTTTCAGGTTTCAGGTTTAAAGTTGTTTTGCCTGTTCGTTCGCTTACGAAGCGTTTTTCAGGTCTCTCATAACTTGAAACCTGAAACTTTAAACTTGAAACAAATATTAAGGAACTTCTATCTCATTCACTATCTTGTTGATAATCTCCATCGATGTGATGTTCTCGGCTTCGGCCTCATAGGTAACGCCTATACGGTGGCGCAGTACATCGTGCACTACAGCGCGCACGTCTTCAGGTATTACATAGCCACGGCGCTTGATGAACGCGTAACATTTTGCAGCCGTGGCAAGGTTAATACTACCCCTGGGCGATGAACCAAAGCTGATAAGCGGCTTAAGGTTTGCCAGCTTGTACTTCTCCGGGTAGCGGGTAGCAAAGATGATATCAAGAATGTATTTTTCAATTTTTTCGTCCATATATACCTCACGCACGGCGGCCTGGGCACGCAGTATCTGCTCTACAGATACTACCTGGTTTACGGTTTCAAAAGCACCTTTCAGGTTGGCACGCACTACAAGGCGCTCGTCTTCCATTTT
>Ga0247803_1001471_pt1 | contig 12347 bp, 8 predicted proteins | sample UWRJL014104B1_FD_180928 | JGI IMG/M metagenome (GOLD analysis project Ga0247803, IMG submission 180928) | Plant litter microbial communities from Arlington Agricultural Research Station in Wisconsin, United States - UWRJ-L014-104B-1 | ecosystem: Environmental > Terrestrial > Plant litter >...
GGAAATGCTGGATATTCCAGCAACAAGGGACATGGATGATACGTTCAAAAGATTGAAGTATATAAGGTATGCTGATGATTTCCTCATCGGAGTAATCGGCAGCAAGGGAGAATGTGAGAAAATCAAAGCTGATATTACCACTTTCATGAGTGAAAAACTCAAATTGGAAATGTCTGAAGAGAAGACTTTGATTACCAGCGCACAAGAACCCGCAAAATTCCTTGGATACGAAATCACTGCACGCCGGTCTATGGACCACACGCGTACACGATCTGGACTACAGCGCCGTCCGTGGTCAGGAACAATTGTCTTAAATTTATCTTACGAAACCGTACTTAAGCGACTTCAATCCTATAATGCCGTGCTTATCACACAGCCAGAAAGGAAACAAACGCTTAAACCTTCGTCTCGCAAGTATATGGTGAATAGACAGGATGCAGATATCATGGCGCAATACAATATTGAATTGCGGGGTTTCTACAACTACTATTCTATCGCAGACAACATCAGCTATCGGGGATGGAAGTTCAATTACTTCATGAAATATAGCATGCTCAAAACGCTTGGCCGTAAGCACAAAAGAACAGTCGGACAAATACTTGAGAAGTACAGAGACGGAACGGATGTGGTCATCCCCTACAGGGACAACAAAGGCAACACGAAACAAAGAGTGTGGTATAATGGCGGTTTCAAATGTAAACGCTTTACAGATATTTACGAGGATAACCAATACGATAAAACACCCAACACTATGTATCTTCCAGCCCCCACACTTGTGGAAAGGTTAAAAGAGAGAAAGTGTGAACTATGCGGTGTAATGGGAGACCTCATGATGCATCACATACGTAACATTAATCAGCTTAAAGCTGACACCGGATGGAATGCAATGATGATCAAACGCCATCGTAAAACGCTCGCAGTCTGTCAAGATTGCGATGCATTAATCCACAAAAGCTATGATAAGTAAGGTTATGTTGACAATGGAGAGCCGTATACATGGAGACATGTACGTACGGTTCGGGGGCGGGTTAGCAGAGACTTACCACCGCAAGGTGGCAAAGCGCTGTTGGCCTAGCCCACTTAAAGAAATAGCAGACATATGCGGTATCACTAAGCCACTAACTTTTCACATTGCACGTCATACATTTGCAACTACAGTAACGCTCACCAATGGAGTGCCGATATAATCTATTAGTAAAATGTTGGGACACACTAAACTTAGCACCACTCAGATTTACGCAAAAGTCGTGGAAAGTAAACTTAGCAGTGATATGGCGTCACTTAGAGCGAGATTATCAACAACGACACCCTAAGAGTAGCCTGCTTAGATTATCGTCATAACATCTGAAATAATGGATTATATAAATTGCAGACTGATTCTAAACCAGTTGTATTAACATTCACAACCATTACGTTTATAATATGATTTAGGAGTTTACAAGTATTGAAACGCTTGCGTTCTTATGTAAATTCCTCCATTAACGAATATATATTAAAATACGCTCCAACAGCTCCCCTACCGGCCTATCAGGATAATATTTAATTGCATAATCCTGAAAAGCCCTCAAATTTGAAGGATCTTCCAGTTCCATAACCGTTAAGATCTTCATCGGCCAACTTTTGATTTCGGTCATAAAACCGTAGACTGGCAAATAAAGAGGAGCATAAAAGAGAGAGTTAGATACTAGCTTCTCATACTGTTCTTTCTTTAAAACACGCTTAAAATCCCTTACAATATCAAATGCTATCACGTTCTAGACCCCATTGGCAGATCATTCTGGCAAACAGCCGTAACTTATAACTGGCATAGTCGGGAAAAGTGTGATTGGTTTGATCCTCATCTGCTGCTATCAGGTTATCGATAAAATAGTGCAAGTACCTTTTCTTAAATTCACCTATTACCGTTCTTTCCAATTCGCCTTTAACATTCCCCTTTAAATGCTGGTGTTCCCTCGGTGCGTTCCAGCCAGGCGTTAAGCAGCTTATAAAAAATTTCTCCCAAATTGCATGATCAGTTAATTTTTATTCAGACTTTGAAATGCAAAAGAATTGCGGGTCAGGTACATTTTCTCTGGAATATCAACCGGAAGATTTACAACATTCCTGAACTGCAAAATGAACTCCACATGTCTTCGTGCTTCCTGTGTCCCGAAGGCGTGATAGGAACTAACGGTTACTTTGTGTTGGTTAGTCTCTCTTGATCAATTCGCATGAAAAAATTCGTAGAGACGGATTTTAGACTGCCATAGGGTTCTTCGATTTTATAATCAAAGACGTTTGAATAGTAAATGAAGTCAGTTTTGCTAAATCCTTCCAATTCCTCATAATGCAATTCGGTCATCGAATCGAATGGCGTGCCATCAGGTACACTTGCCTGTTTTCTAAATCTTCCATTTGCCATGTTACTCCGAAAGCAACATGGAAGGTCGATACCCCAAACTCAGTAATTTCATAGATCATAATATCCCGGAATTTCGACGGATTTAAACGGTTAATGCTGCAACCCTGCCCGGAATAACTCAAGTACAGTAACACACTGGATTTGCATGATCCGTTTTACTAACTATTCCTTTGATATCTCTGATCTGAGGATGGAAAAGATGGGGCAAATTAGTATCCTGTTGTTTTATAATCAGCTTTGGGGTACCATAATGCTCATCAATTTTTTCAAATAATAAATCAACCTTGCACCTTGAATTCAGATTGAACCCTTGCTCGCTGATCCCTTTGTATTCGTGGATATAGATAAATAAGCTGCGTTACCATTGGCGTTAATCTTTCTTCTAACTTAATGAATTGCGCTCATGATTTGATAGCATTGAAAAGAACTTTGGCAGGATCAAATGAACTTTCTTGCCTTATTTCAAGAAATGGACAATGTGCGGGTGAAGCTGAAATGGTGAACAATCTGGCCAGCCAGTTGCTGAGCCTTCAAACTTAAACCCTATCCTTATGAAAGACCTAAATCAAGAACCAGAAGAAGACTAGTAGCCCCTTGATGCCCTTCAGCGATAAGCCGAAATAGAAGAAGACAATTTCGATGAGCGCGCAAGCGAATTGACGAAGAAGGAAACGAACTTGATGCGCAGGACATTCGAATAATTCCAAATGGTGTGCAATCTTTCCGTCGAATCTCCGGGTACCGGATCGAGCATCGGAATTGGTAACAGTCAACCGCCTTTAAAATATCGTTGGGCTTTTTATCGTCATGACGCATTAAATCCGGTTCAGGTAAGTTATTTACGACGAGTCATTATGTGTTCAAGTATGCTACAGTAAAACGAGAAAACAACTTCGATAAAGTCCTATTTTCCCTCTGGAAGAACCAAAGCGGACAATAACCGCGAATCATAAAAAAAGGTTCGAAATATATGCAGGCTAGGCGACTAAAGTATTAAAACTGAAAAACGAGGCAAAGTCTTTTTTCAGTTTTTACAGCTCTGGCTTTGGCTATCTTTTTTAACGGTTCTAAGTAAATTTGCACCTGATTTTATTGTGTTTCCAAGTGGTTTTAAGCAGATTTAATTGATTCATTGATCTGCTTTAGTGATTAGAGTCAACAGTATTCGACCCTTTTAATCTATTGGTATTCCTTGAGCTCCTTTACAAAGGAATCCCAATGTTGTTAGTATACAGATTATCTAATTGTTTTGGGGTACTTTCTAATTAGCATTCGGATAACTCGTAGTTGATTTTCGCTAAATAACTACCTGGTAGCTAGTTGTTTGTTTTGGAAATTTTGTATTTTTAATCAAAGTTTACTCCTAATTAACACCCTCTTCTATGAAGCTTAATCTATTCAGGAAAATTGCCGCTGCATTTGGCGGATACGACATTTTTATTTCCTACAGACATGTAGAAGCAGAGCATTATGCAAAAAGATTGCATGAACTTCTGGAAGAGCGTAAGCTGGTAGTATTCAGGGATGAATCAGAGGATGACAATCTTGGGACATCTACCGATCAGTTTGCAAAACTAGCGACAAAGGCCAGATGTTTTGTAACGATAGTCACGCCTGAAATTTATCAGTCGGAAAGTGTTTATAAGGAGTTGTCCAGCTATCTGTCGGCAAGAATGGGCAACCTACTGAAACGTCCATTTTCAAGGATGATTTCCATTGATGTCGGCCAGTCACTGAGCAAAGCCGGCACAGCACAGGAGAACTGGCAAATGCTAGCGAATTATGTTTATGAGCCTGAATCTTTATCAGCTCTGCAGCGCGGAGAGCCGAGTTTGGAAGTGTTAGGCCGGTTAGCTAAAGCGGGGACTTTCATGAATTCCTGGCGGAGGTTTATTTTAGGGCTGTCCGTTACTATCTTATCTTTAATCCTGCTGACTACAGGGGCGTATGTCTACCTGACCGGTTTGAGGTCAGAAATTATGTCCACACAGGATAAGCTTCAGTCTGTATCGGATTCTGTCAGATTATTGGATAGTCAAAAAGTTAGTCTTGGTTTAGAAAAATTACAGTTACAAAAAGATGCCGTAGTTCTAAAGAAAACCAATCTAGTTCTTGAGGAAGGGAAAAATCTTTTAGAACTGGATAAACAAAAGTTAGTACTGCAAAGCTCAGCCCTTAGCGCTCAGGCACAGAAACTGGACCTGAGGGTTGAGATGCTGAACTATCGCGCTTCGGCAATGACCGCACTTGAAGATGATCCTATATTGTCCTACCGATTTGCTGAAAAAGCTTTCCTAAAAAGTCCGGATGCCAAGAACAGGGAACTTATACAATCCTCGATCTCTTCGATAGATTTTTACTATGAATCTCTTTTTAAAAATTACAGTATTCTGGATTCAAAGGCCCCATATGTACTGGTTGCAAATAAAGGAAGCAAACAACTGGCTGTTTACAATGCACTTGATGCCAAGTTCTGGAAAATGCCAGTAAAGGCGAGTTGTGGATGGATCATTCCACAGCAGAAAAATTGGAAAATCCTCACCCAAAGATACGCTACGGATACTCCTTTCTACCAGTTGTGGAATTCTAACGGAGTGCCTGTTGGGAGTGAAGTTTCTGGAGGCCGTTTGTCAGAACCACAGTTTATTGGTGAGGATTTGGTTAGTATCAGAAATCCCAGGGAAAATAAACTCCTGCTGTGGAACCTTAGTTCGGATAAACGCACCTTCGAGAATGAAATAAAGAGCGAGTCTTTTTCACCTACTTATTATTATGATATTTATGGTGCGATGGATACGCGCAGGGACGGGATTGGAGCTGGCCATTATAGTGACGGACTGGCGTTGTATGACCATCAAAAAAGAGTCGATACCGCTTCTTACACCGCGGTCGAGTTCGATCCTTCCTCAATTTGCTCACGGGCAAAATGGTCCGCTGATGACCGGTATCTGGCCCTAAATTATTTTGATTCCAAGCGGCTGGGTATATGGGAGCCAACGCGTCGGAAATTTATCTGGCTGGATCCCGATGGCTGGGTAGTGAATGCTTACTCCTGGAGTCAGAGTGGACATCAGCTGGCCTTTTCGGGCAGGACTTCCAACCGGCTGGATGTGACGGTTGAAGTAGTTGATGCAGTTGATCCTTCCGGGACAAGACAGGTCGTTTATAAGGGGAATGTCCCCATCCAATCCATCGTATTTCTTCCGGGTGACAAGCAGCTGATGATAGCCGACAAAGACAGCAGGGCGCTGATCATTGATTTAAAAAACAGGCAGGTCATGGGCTCAGCTTGGCAATCTGACATCATCAAGAGTGCGGCTACTAAATTTTATTCATCCAATAAAAATGGATTCAGGGTTTGGAATCGTGAACTCGCTCCGGCCAGAAATTGGACTTTTGTATCTGATTCAGTTAAAACCTATCAGAGCTCCGGCGCGGCCGCTAGGCATTGGGCAGCAGTGCCGTTTTATCGCCGCTCAGATAAGGTGAGTGGTATTGAACTTCGAAATCTGCTCAACGGACAGGTCAGGGACATTCCATATATCAGCAATTATGAACAGGATATCCTGTTTTCCAGCGATGGAGAATGGCTAGTTGTCGGCGCGAAGGACAGGTTGATCTTCTGGCGTACGGGAAATTCGAACAGACATGAGTTAATTCTGCCTAAGGGGGCTATTTTATCCTCTAAGATGGCAGCAAAAAAAGAGGAAGTATATGTATCTGGTTCTGATTCCGGTAAGTCCAATTCTTTCATTTATGTAATTGATCTGCATGAGGGAATGCCGAAATTAAAAAAAAGAGTGCGCTTTGATGCCGCTTATTTTGATAGAAAGCAGGATGCTTCTTATTTTGACAGCATATCCCTTGGATGGAAGCTGAATTCATTGTACACCTACCGGAGTTTTGGGTGGATTAGCTCGGGCAGCAGCGATTGGGTAATGCGGGTAACTTGCAGGGACCAGGCACTGGGTGCTAGTGATTGTGACATCCAGTTCGTCCCGCTGAATCTGCCCTGGCTTATGGCAACGTACAACAAATTACTGTGGCAGCCAGATGCGGATGAGCTTCAGGTAATGTCTGAAAATCAGAAAAAAAGAAAATAGTTCGAAATGGTAGGTTTCTTATAAGGAAGACCTTAAAAATTTATCTGCCGCGAAGCTGGAGGTATTGTTAATATTAGTATTTCCGGTTATATTTACCTTAAAAACAATGGCGCTTTCTCTCCGATATTTGTTTTAAGCTGATGATGGTCTTTAATTGAATGCTCAATGCCATTAGTTTACATAATAAGTTAAAGCAGGCAAGAGCAGTCGTATCTTTTATCATATCTAAATTTTAATTGCTTTTATATGCCTGGTAGACAAACAATCCACATTACTTTTATTCATGGCATTTCCAACAAGCCGACAGTGGATACACTGACTACGATGTGGAAAGATGCGCTCGCCACTGACCTCAGGGGAGCAGGAGACGACATTGATCTGGATACCCTGGGGATTACCACATCCATGATCTATTGGGCGGATGTTCTTTATGGCGATCCTTTATCGGATTCGGTGCTGCAGGTGCTGGAGCGCCTGGAGTCAGATCCAGCTGGCGCAGCGGATGGACTGGCGGGTCCTGATGAAGACTGGAGAGATGAACTTTCCGGAGAAGAGCGCAGGTTTGTGGAGGGGATTGCCCTGAAAACGCTTGCAGATGTCGCCGAGCCTGTATTGGTTGATGATGTACACGTCCAAAATGGACTTGAACGAATTCCGATTCCATGGGTCATCAAACGGCCTTTGATGGGTTACCTTCTAAGGGATGTGCACCATTACCTATTTAATAAGACTTTTAGTCCCCGTCCCGGGGTAAGCTACAAGGTGCAAGAGGAGATTCGCTCACGTGTGCTGAGTGCTTTGAATGCTGTCACCGCGGACAAGCATATTGTCATGAGCCATAGCATGGGAACGGTGATTATTTATGATTGCCTCAAACGGTTGCAGGACTGTCCAGCGATCGATGGACTGATGACGATCGGTAGTCCGCTGGGACTGGATGAAGTACAGGACAAACTTTCGCCTCAATGGACCCGGGAAAATGGCTTTCCGGAAAAGCTGGGAGGCTTCTGGATAAACGTTTATGACCCGCTTGATGTAGTGGCCATGTTCGATGGCAACCTAGCCAATGATTTTAAAAAATCAGGAGCACAGAAAATTGAGGTAATAAGGGAGAGCAATCAGGGAGCCTGGAGACATGATATCTCCAAATACCTGCGAATGCCATTGCTGCGTTCGGCCTTAAGAAAGCTGATCGAGGAGTAATGGCCAGAACATCAAAAGAATACCTAGACCTGATCCAGATGCAGCTGGGTGACTTCAACTGGACTGCGGTTTCCATCACCTGTGCAGATCTGGTTGAAGAACTTTTCACATCAGAGATCAGTTTTGAGGTGGATGATTTTTATGCATTGATGAAGGCTTTGAGGAAAAAGCGGAGGTTTGCCATTATGGTTCATCTTGGTGATGCGCTGAGTGTGACATCTCGGATTAATTTTTCGATCAGGAATTTATATGGTCAGGCATTGATCGAGCAGGGATATTTTACTTCTGCCATTTCTGTCCTGGAAAGACTGGAAACGGATATCGTTTCATCTGAGTCTGGGATTACTTCTGCAGAATACCCCGAAACCCAAGGCATTTTGGGCAGAGCGTATAAACAACTTTATATCCGGACAGCGTACAGCCAGACGGAAACCGCTATTGGGTTTCTTAAAAAAGGCATCATGTACTATTTGAATGTTTACAGATCTGAACCCTCCAAGCGGACTTGGCATGGTATCAATGCGGTGGCACTGCTGTCAATGGCCAAAAGGCACCGCATTGACCTGAGCGAACTCGGGAATGAGACGGATTTAGCTACTGAAATACTAGTCTGCTTAGACGAAAAACGACAGGCGGAAAAGGCAGATGCATGGGATTTTGCTACTGCCGCGGAATGTTGCGTGGAACTGGGAGACTTTACCGAAGCGCTGAAGTGGCTGGCGGGATATGCTTCCCAGGATGATTGTGATGCGTTCGAGCTCGCAAGTACACTCCGGCAATTTGAAGAGATTTGGGAACTGAAAATGAGTGAATTGTCAGGTCAACTACTTTTGCCGATTCTGAGGGCTGAGTTACTGAAACGGAGCGGTGGGCAATTTGAAATGGATCCAGATGATATCCGAAAAGAACTGGCTGTTGCACAGCAGGTGAAAGGACAATATGAAGATATTGTAGAAGACGGTACAGCATTGAAATTGGAAAAAGTTTTCGGACGCGATTCTTTTAAGACTTATAAGTGGTACATGGAAGGAGCAGCCCGCTGTTTAGCAGTCGCCCGGATAGGACTTGACAACAGTTTGGGCGCTGGTACCGGCTTTCTGGTAAGGGGCAGCGATATTCATGCCTCACTGGGAGAGGAGCTTTTACTGCTGACCAATTCACATGTTATCAGTACCGACCTAATGGAAAAGGCTATCAGCCCTCATGAAGCGGTGGTAATATTCGAAGTGCTGGACAGTAAAGCGGAATTTTCTTTGAAGGAAGTGGTGTGGTCATCTCCAAGCACCGCTCTTGACTGTGCGCTGGTGCGCTTTTCAGATGCTGATCAGCTGAAATTACGGGAGCTGACAAGTGAGGTGAAATGGTATCCGCTCTCTCAGGCGCTGCCGCTTGGAAATGATCAAAAAGTTTACATAATAGGTCATCCTCAAGGAGGGACTCTGCAGCTTTCGTTTCAGGATAATCAACTGCTGGACACCGAAGATCCTAAAATTCATTACCGCACACCAACGGATAACGGAAGTTCCGGCAGTCCTATCTTCACCAGAACCTGGGATTTGCTGGGATTGCATCATGCGGGAAGTGATGAGATGAAATGCCTGAACAGCAAGGGAGGAACTTATCCAGCCAATGAGGGGATCTGGATCTGTGCCATCATTTTGGCCATAGGAAGTGCATTAGACACCCCAGGCGTGTAAATCTTTCATAACTTAATTATTACTAACCATTAAATAACAAATAACATGAGCATTAAAGTATTTATCAGTTATGACCACAGCGAAGATCTAAGGTACAAAGACCTGCTACGCGCATGGGATGCCAATAGCATTTTCAGTTTTGAGTTTGACCAGCGTTCACCTAACGAGCCCATCAACAGCACAAATGCGTCGGTGATCAAGGCGAGCCTTACAAAAAAGATGCAGGAGGCCGATTTTCTACTGGTCATCGTAGGCGCTAAATCCTACACAAGTCAATGGATGGCTTGGGAAATTCAGCAGGCGAAGTCTTTAAAGCTTAAACTGGCTGCCGTGAAACTGAGCTCTTTAAATGTCACTCCAACAGGGCTGCTCAATACGGGAACTCAGTTTGCTACTTCATTCACCCAGGAACGAATCATTGAGGCACTTCGCAATGCTAAAAATAATTATTAATGGAAATCCTGTCAGGATCACAGCTGCTCGCCGAGAAAGCAAGCTTTTAGAAAGCCAAGATTTACAGCAGCCTCAACGAAACGGTCAGTTTAAATTCCCGGCGTGCGGCCTTAAGTACAGGGGTAACAATATTTCTCTCTCATAAACATGGGAAAACAACTGAACTGGAAAGTGCAATTGCCCTGTTGAGTAAGTTCAACGTTCATGTTTATGTTGACTGGAATGATACAGGCATGCCGGCAACGACCAGGGGTCAGACGGCAGCTCGCTTGAAGGAAAAAATCACTAGCTGTAAAAAATTTGCTTTGCTGGCCACTGAGGCGGCGATCAATTCAAAATGGTGCAATTGGGAGCTAGGGTTCAGGGATGCCAAAAATTATCTTCAGCACATCGCTTTGTTACCTATAAGGCGTGATTGTACATATTTTTCTGGAACAGAATACCTGAATATCTATCCTGTGATAGGCCGGAGATAAGATTGGAGTGATGATTATTATGATGTTAAATTTCCAAGCGGCACTACGGTTGACTTGGTCGCCTGACTTAAATCCTAACTAATATGAAAGCAAAGAAGACCTACGTGATCTTTGACGGTGACCAGGACCATTGGGGCTTTGGTTTTTTAAAAGGCTGGCGTAACAACCACCGGATCGATTTTGATTTTGATGATGCACATAGCCTGTTCACACTTACCGAACGCGCGAAAGATGAAGCCTATATCAAAGCAAAACTGCGTGGGCGTTTCGTGTATACCAGCGAAGTAATCGTTATTATTGGGGAATCAACGCGCTTCCTCTATAAATATGTCCGCTGGGAACTGGAAGTTGCCTTGTCGCTTGGCCTGCCGATCATTGCGGTTAATCTGAATAATAGAAGAAGCTTGGACTGGAACCTTTGTCCGCCTATCATCAGGGAGACCGGTGCAGTTCATATTTCCTTCAAACTAGCCATTATCAGGTATGCATTACAGGATTTTACAGCTACCCCTAGACCCCTGCGTTCGGGATCCGATTATTATTACCCTGAACGCGTTTACCGGTCACTGGGGCTTTAGGGATGCTGTTATTTTTCTTAATCAACGGAAATCAGGGATGGATAATTTCTACTGCCAGGCCGAGTTTTTGACAGGTGTCCACCATTTCCCAGGTGCCGCCACCGCCGTCGCCTTTTTTTCCATCCCACACTGCGATCAGTAGAATTTCATCTTCAGGAAATTTCAGGGCTTCCTTGATCATAAGATTATTGGTCAGGGTGTAAATGTTTTCATTTTGTGTTGCTGATCCCGGTTCAGGAATGAAAACAGAAAATTCTTGTAAAACACTTTTGAACCTTTCTGGCCACTTCCCGCTGGCAAAATTAACGGATTCTTTCCCGAAAAGTTCCGTTTCAAATGGTAGGTAGATGCGGCAGGGTATCTGATATTTGGAACAAGTTTCAAGAAAGAGAATGTCGCCACCTGCGGCAGCAGACGCTATCCCTTCAATAAATTCGGGATGTTCAAGGCTTTCAATCACTCTTTCAAGTGCTGTTCTTACCTGAGTTTCCCTTTCTGCTGGAAATCTCGGCGTTTCTCTATTGGGAGAATCGATCATGTGTCCAGAAAAAAGGAGTTGTTTTATCATGGTTTTTTTGTTATCAGGCAATTTCTGGTCCAATTTTGTGAAGCTATTTTTTGATCAGGTAGATTTCAACGACATTGTTCATCATGTCCATAACATATTTGTTCCTGGTTTTTCCATAGCCCCTGATGCGGATGTCCTGCAGGGGAATTCCCTGTGCAGCAAGGTGATGACCTACGATTTCTCCAAGTCTTTGGCTGATCTGTATGCTGTAAACCTCCGTTCTTTTGGAGAGGCTGTTTGTATCTTCATCTGGTCGCTCATCCTCCGGATCGAGGTACCAGGCAAATCTTGAGGTGTAGGCGTCAACCTGAATTCGGGATTCAGGCTGTGTTTTAATGTAATCGGACAGGGAATCTAATAACAGAATGCTTTTGGGGCTGAGATTTGAGCGGTCCATGTACATATAGATCGTCAGCGGATCTTTTTCTGTGATCATATTTGCGACAGGACGGGAAAATATGGGGCGGGAATACATGCCCTCGACACCTTGTTCGACAAACTGCAGAAATTGCCTGGCGCTAGTTGCCCTGTATTCAGCTACTTTAAGATTAGCCGTCGCCTCCTTTTGAGCGTTGTCACTTTTTTTGAGCGCAGTTTCCTTTAACTTTTCTTCTTCAAACCGTTCGAACTGTGCTTTTTTTGCAGCAAGCAGGTTTTGTGCTGCCAGCCGTTGGGCGGTCTCCGCCTGTTCCACAGCCGCATTTTTCAGCCTTTCCGATTTAATCCGATCAGACTGTGCTATTTGGGCGAGCTTCTGAGCGATCGCTGCTTTCTTTTTTGATTCCAAAGTGGCCTCATCTGCTTTATCGCGTTCGTTCGAGACCTTTTTCAGATCATCTTTTGCTTTCACAACCCGGCTTGCCTGAAA
>Ga0247803_1001472_pt1 | contig 12342 bp, 9 predicted proteins | sample UWRJL014104B1_FD_180928 | JGI IMG/M metagenome (GOLD analysis project Ga0247803, IMG submission 180928) | Plant litter microbial communities from Arlington Agricultural Research Station in Wisconsin, United States - UWRJ-L014-104B-1 | ecosystem: Environmental > Terrestrial > Plant litter >...
GTTACTGATAATGGCTTAATAACGAGCCGAAAAACGGATGACCTGCCATCTTTTATCAGTCAGATGATAAAAGAATTTAATCTTGAACTTCATCAATAAAACTAATAGCTGGCAAATCTGATTGCCACCACGCCTGAAATTCAATGCTATTGAATTTCAGGCGTATTTTTTTATCCTGAATTCGCCTTTTGATTCCCATCAAACTTCACAATCTTTGTCGTATAAGATGTAACCGGCGATCTCCCGGTTTTTTGAATTTGATTGGCGTAATTGATATGACTCAGATAGCACTTGACGATGTTTTTGTAAGGAAATATGATTCAACCGTTTTAAGCGGTATTACCTGGAAGATTAACGCCGGCGATCATTGGGCGATTGTTGGACCCAACGGCTCAGGAAAAACTACCTTACTGGATATCTTAGCAGGAAAATGGCCGGTATGGAAAGGCAAGTTGCATTACGGTTTTGATGTACCTGTCCGTGAAGCGATCGAGTTTGTCCCAAACGACTACTCTTTTAACAGGATTGTAAGTGCCGGAGCAGAATATTATCAACAGCGTTTTCACGCCTACGAAGCTGAACGCGCACCAAGTGTGCGGGCAATTTTAACAGATCAATTAAGACCGGTTGGTACTGTGAATGAAAATTCTGTTCACCTGGAACCTTCCAAAGTCGATGCCGCGCAGCTTGAAAAAGTCAGCGGATTACTTTCAATTACGCACCTGCTCGATCATCCGTTTGTGACGCTTTCCAATGGAGAAACGCGTAGAATGCTGTTAGCAAAATCATTGTTAAAACACCCTAAAATTTTATTGCTCGATAACCCATTCGCCGGCCTGGATGTGCATTCACGCGAGGTGCTCCGGAATGCATTAGGCGAACTGGCTAATTCAGGAGTGACTGTCATTATCGCGACGATAGCTACTGAGATCCCACCCTGCATTACCCATGTGCTGGAAATGAATCATGGCAGCATAGAAAAACTTTCTCCCGTTAATTCCTTCGAACTGGTTAGTCAAAATGCCGAAGCATTTCCTCAGCCCGATCCTCAAAAACTGGAAAGTTTTGGTGTACCCAATTTTGTTGATTTTGACACCGCGATCGAACTCAGGAATATTAATGTAAAATATAACGAAGATCAAATCCTGAAAGGCATTAACTGGAAGATCAGGAAAGGGGAAAAGTGGGCTTTGTCAGGAGCAAACGGCTCTGGAAAGTCAACTTTGCTGAGTATCATCACCGCGGACAACCCACAACGTTTTGCGAATGATTTTGATTTATTTGATAAAAAACGCGGCGGTACCGGGGCTTCGATCTGGGATATTAAACAAAAAATCGGACATGTGTCGCCGGAGCTGCATTTATATTTCCCGAAAAATACCACCGTTTTCAAGACTATTGCCTCAGGATTTTTTGATGCAACAGGAATATTTTTCAAGAAATTAAGTGAGACGCAGATCGAGCGCGTGCACGAAGTTGCAGAATTGCTGCATGTGCATCCGCTTATCGAAAAGGATTTTTCACAGCTTTCCAAAGGTGAACAACGTCTTGTGTTATTAGCGAGAGCGTTGGTAAAAAATCCTCCTCTGCTGATACTCGACGAGCCTTGTCAGGGACTGGACCCAGTTTCCATCGAATATTTCAAATCCGTTGTTGACGCAGTGTGCAAGACGCAGGAAAGAACTCTGATCTACGTTTCGCATTATTTAAATGAAATTCCGTCCTGCGTGACTAAGTTTTTGAAATTGGAAAAGGGTGAGGTTCTGGAGAATCAGTGACGCTGCGGACCCATACTTACAAAATTCTCTTAGTCACCTAAGAAAGCTTGTCTATGGAAGATGAAAGTATGAATGTTTGATATCTTAAATTCAATCTGACAAATTAATAGTTATTTTGAGCATGAGTCCAGAGACTTTACCAAATATCAAAAAAACCTCCCAACTAAAAGAGTTTCGAGCGAAATATTGAAATTATTGCTGAAGCTATGAGCAGTGTTCTCAAACGAGATCAATAAATATATCAAACCCTGGGAAAGTGCAGACAAAAGAAATCGAGTTATTCATGCTTAGGATGCCGTTTCTGATGAAATTATCTGTAGTATTGTAATTGGACATTTACCAGCATTAAAGGTTGAAATTGAAGAAATTCTATATGGGAAGTCGTTATAACATACCTTAAACGTTACAATCAAAAACTTTCAAAATTCTGGTATCAACACTATTTCCCATCCGTCAACCCTTCCATGAAATCAATAACCTGCTCAATTTCCTGCTGCGACAAATTCAGTTTATCCGAAGCAAGCGTTTGATTTGGCACAGCTAGACCGAGACCAGCACCTCCTCCTTCGTTATAAAATTCCATAACTTCCTGCAAACTGGTGTAAACCCCATTGTGCATATACGGCGCCGTTTTTGCAATATTTCTTAAAGAACTGGTTTTAAAAGCATTTTTCCACTGGGGAAACTGATCGTGGATTCCTCTGCCCTTATCATTATCAAGTTTGGGATTTTTCCAGTCTGCATTCACCGTAATTCCTAATACCTCGGATTCAGTTTTTTGATAACCCGGAGGGACTGTTCCGTTAAATAACGGCATAAAGTGACAGGTTCCGCAACGCGCCTTTCCCATAAAAACATTAAACCCAGCGACCTGATTATCCGTTAAAGCTTTTTTATCTCCGCGCATATATCGGTCAAAAGGGGAAGAAAAAGGGCTCAAAGAACGTACAAATGTGGCCAGTGCATTCTGAATGTAAACGGGCTGAATACTATCCAGTTCCGGATATGCCTTTTTGAACAAACGCTGATAATCCTCATCAGATCCGACGAGCCTGGAGACTGATTTTAGCGAACCATGCATTTCATCTTTATTATGAATCACATCTACCGCCTGATCTTCCAGGGACGGCGATCGCAAATCATAAAAAAATGACTGTTGCAACGCTGCATATGTAATCGTCGGAGCATTTCGGGTTATCGATTTTTGTATACCCTGACTTGTTTTAAGACCATCCGTGTAAGCAAGAGCAGGTTGGTGACAACTGCCACAGTTCGTTTTTCCATTTCCTGAAATCCGGCCATCGTAGAAAAGCTTTTCCCCGAGGGCAACCCTGTCTGTTGTGGAATTAAAATCAGTATTGGACAAAAGTGCATCTGCATCAAAAGCTTTGGCATCAAATAAAGTTGCAACATCGGACCGCAACAATCTTCTGTCATTTATAAAAGGAATGGAAGCCAGATCCTGATTTTTTTTCAGAGATTTCGTCAATGGATTTATATAATCAACAATAAATGCCGCGCGATCAAATTTATTAAAATCCTTATTTTTTCTGATAAAAACCATTGCCGATTCAGCGCCATTATACAAAGAAGCATACTCAGGCAAAAGCGATTTGTATGCTTTGATATATTTTTGAAAAGAAACCAAAACTTCTTCACTTTCGGCCAATGCATTGCCGGAAACAGGCGTATCAAATCCTGAAATACCTAACGTGATCATGCGAAATATTTCCAGACGCAGGGCATCAAACACGTGAGAATCCGTTATTTGAATATCCGCCCAGAGTGAAAGAATACGCTTGGTATTCATCTGCATTTTACGAATTTGTCTTACGAGTTCTTCTTCTTGAATTCGTTCGTCGGTATAAATTAATTCTTCAATAACCTGTAATCCACCAGGTTCAAAAACAGCATTTTCCTCTTCTTCAATCTCATCCAGTGGTGCACCATTGACAAGTCTTACGGTGGTTGGCGTAAAATATTCTGCAAATGCCTCCGTTTTTTTAAATTGTAGCCGCAGCCCCAAAAATTCCTTTTGCAAAGCCGTTTTGCCTTTTTTCTCCTTTACAGAATTTAAAAAATGGTCATTCAGCTTCACCAGTTCGTCAACATCAGATTTGAAAAACTGATAAACCTTTTCTGTCGGAGTTTTCTCAGGTTGACAGGAAAAAATAGTAGCAGCAAAGAAAAAGATGGAAGCGAGAGAAAATATTCGATTCATATATAATGTAAAAAAGTGTAGAAGGCTCTTTACAAGCCTTCTACACATTCAGTTCCAATTACAATTATTGCTTGATACCTCTTACGATCACTGTTTGTCCGCCTTCTTTGTTTGAAGAAAGTCCACTTCCGTCCGCGCTCAGATATTTATTATCCTGCCAGGTGTGCGGGTGGAGATTGATCATGAATGTTTCGGGAATTCCCACGACATCAGAAATGTCGATCATTGCACCGTACTCCCAGGTACTTAATGAATTGTTATTTACAGAGTTATATTTCGCATTGAAAGTAGGATCCGAACGGCGGTGATTCATTTGCAGCATCGCTTTGCTTTCCTTCGTCACGATATTGTATTGCCAGATCGTACCGTCGTGATCATTCATTTTGTAGAATGAATCACCGTCTTCCTGCACATAAACGTAGTCTTTCGTCACACAAATATTGTCAGGATTTACGATAAAATTACCCGGACGATCCTCTCCATCCATAACGATCTGCAACTTTCCTTTTAATGGATCAGCCGCATCAAATTTCAATTGATACACACGTCCCCACATATTTTTACCTGTAACCGGCGTCACCTTGTCCGCTTCACTTACACCTGTTGCTGTGAAATAGATTTCTCTGCCAACTCCATTGCCTCCCTTACGGTAATCGATATCTTCAACGCGGGCAAACTGGATCATTTTCTTTGCAACCGTCTGTGCCTGCAATTGAGCACCTGTGCTTGTTTTTACATCATCAAAAGGTACAAATTCAACATCGTAAACATTTCCTTTTGTCATATCCGTTTCAACCGGACTTGGATTATTACCCGCACGACGAAGTGCATATAATTTACCTGTCAACAAATCTCCTACCGTTTCAGTGACATAGGCTACCAACTGTCCATTCGTATCATCTTCTCCGATGATGATCACTGTTTTGCCAGGAAATGCATCCTTCGGAAGCGGAACGGCATTTTCTGCACTCCATTTTCCGAAAGCACTTACTGTTCTTGACTTGTTCTTTTTATCCGCAGGAGCAAAAATGTCGATTGCATGCGTCATAGACTCTGCACCACTCTCTCCAGCCGTCAAAAACAAGGGGCCAAATCCGTGTTCCTGTGGTGTAGCCAAAGTTGCAGAGCACAAACGCCACTGCCCGCCTTCATAGTCAACAATATACTCCCCTTTCACAGGTTTGATGTCCTTATCAAGAAATACCCGTGAAACTGACTGATGGATTTCATGATTATTGATCATGATGAATCCTTCGCCATTTGGGTTTTTCACAAACGCGCCACCATCTGGCTGTGCACCGTAAATAAAACCAGGAGATTCAGGAAGAACATCATCTGAACTGATCAAGGTTGTGATCTTCAGATCTTCAAACCCTGGAAGTGCTTTAAGAAGTGATGGATTGACAGATCTGTCAACTAATTTTGCAGTATTATCCGGCTCCTGATTGTGATCCGTACATGCATTCAGCGCCATGGCACCGCTTAAAAAAACAGCCAAAGCTGCTTTCCTGTTGAAAAGGTAATAGTTGTTCATGGTGAGTAGTTTTTTGAACAAAACTACCCCATTGTCATTATGTCATCTTTACCTGAATATTAAGCAATTGTAAACAAGACTATTGATAATCAATCTATTCTAAATGTGCTCTGGTTCATAGCTTTCGCCTGGCACGTTTCGTTTAATAAATGTTTTGTACAGGAATGGATTTCAGCTTTAGGTTTAGGACTCCGGTAGCTTATTTTGTAGTTTACTTCATAAGATAAGCATGGAAAGAAAGGTAATTTTATACATTGCAACCAGCCTCGACGGCTATATCGCATCGCCAGACGACAATCTTGATTTTCTTTCTGTAGTTGAGCAAGAGGGTGAAGATTATGGTTATACTCAATTTACTGAAACAGTTGATACCGTTATTGTTGGCCGAAAAACTTATGACAAAGTATTGTCGATGGGATTTGATTTTCCGCATAACGATAAGGAAAGTTACATTATCACCAGAACACCGAAACGTGCAACAGGGAAAGTTCAGTTTTACACAGAAGACATTAAAACCCTGATCCTGAAATTAAAAGAACAGGAAGGCAAAAATATCTTTGTCGATGGTGGAGCGGAAGTTGTCAACCTGCTTCTACGAGACAATTTGATCGACGAATTCTGTATTTCCATTATCCCTGTTTTACTTGGCAATGGCATCAGACTTTTTCAAGATAACCGTCCTGCATTACCACTGAAATTTGTCCGATCTGAAACATTCAAATCTGGTCTGGTGCAAGTTTGGTATAAGAAAGCTTAGGTATCAGTTCGCCTTTTTCAAATTCATCACCAGCGACAAAGAGCTGCTCCCAAAACCGGGTGTATACTGCGCCCGGCCATAACTGATCTCAAATCTTTTTACACGAAGCCAGACACCAAACGAAAATCCCGCCAGTCCGCCTGCGTCGTTCAGCCGTAATTCCTGCCGGCGAAGATGGTCATATCCTAATAGTATCCGGAAATTTTTGTGAAGCAATAATTCCGCTCCGAGCGAAATATGACGGGCCAGCTTCTCTGCAACACCGACTTTCCTGGGAATTCTCAAACCATTGATATCATAAGTAAAAAACAGGTTCGGGTCATTGTAAACCATATCAAAACGGTTCAAATGATGAATGGTTCCGGAAAACCTTATCGGCATATACTTCGGCTTAAATGTCAATCCAATTCTCAGATCCAGTGGTAAGATTGGTGTATTGGCGCCTGTAAAATTTTGTTTCAGGAAACCGAAGTTTTTGGCGACAAAACCGACTGTAAAATCTTCGCGTGGATGTTTAAAAACACCTCCCCAGTCAAACGCCATCCCCCGAACATGGTAAGATTCGATGGAAGAACCGACAAACTTGACCGTTCCGCCAAGTGTAAACGCGCCAATCGTCTGCCCATATCCGGCGGAAATGCCATAATCTGCCGCTCTGAATTCCCCGACCACATTTCCAATTGCATCGGTCTCCGTTATATTTCCGTAGTTGAGATATTGCAGCCCCACGGCCCATATGCCGCCCGTGCGTTTTACGGCGTTGGCATAAGCAAGATTAACAAACTTTGTGTCGGCGAGATAGGGCATTAAATTCAGCGATACCTGATCTTGTTTTGAAGAATCCAGCAAGGCCGGATTTTGTAAAAATAAGCCAGGATCATTTCCTGAAATAGTCATATGGCTTGATCCTAGTGCCGTGCTTTTTGCCTGTGCCGGAAGTTGCAGAAAGTTAAGTCCGCTCCTTCCGCCGGTCGTTTGAGCATTAATTTCTCCATTGAAAAGAAAAAGAAACACCATTAAAAAAATAAAGCCCGTACCATTCTGCCTCATAGAAATGCAAAAATTTCCTGAATCTGTTAAAATGACATTATATTTAGGAATCATTTCAAAAACAAATGTAACCATATCGTCCGTATTACATGGAATCAAGATTCGCCGCAACTTCGAAAAAAGACCTTTTAGATAAAAAAAATGCAGAAGCAGATCTTGGAGGCGGAGAAAAGAGAATTAAAACACAGCATGCAAAAGGAAAACTTACCGCGAGAGAGCGGGTTTCTGTTCTACTGGATGAAGGTTCTTTTGAAGAAATCGGGAAGTTTGTGATGCACAGAAGCCGCGATTTCGGGCTGGATAAGGAACATTATCTGGGCGACGGAGTTGTCACGGGATATGGTACCGTGAACGGCAGACTGATTTACGTTTTTGCACAGGATTTTACGATTTTTGGCGGTTCTCTTTCGGAAACACACGCTGAAAAAATCTGCAGGATTATGGACCTCGCGATGAAAAACGGAGCTCCGGTGATCGGATTAAACGATTCGGGCGGTGCCAGAATCCAGGAAGGTGTGCTTTCCCTTGCAGGTTACGCCGATATATTTTATAAAAATACGCTGGCTTCCGGTGTCATCCCCCAAATTTCGGCGATCATGGGTCCCTGCGCTGGCGGTGCAGTTTATTCTCCCGCAATCACCGACTTTATTTTAATGGTTGAAAACAGCAGTTATATGTTCGTTACCGGGCCAAATGTTGTTAAAACCGTAACGCATGAGGACGTAACTTCCGAAGAACTTGGCGGAGCAATGACACATGCAACAAAATCCGGCGTGACCCATTTTGTTTCAGCCAACGAAGTTGAATGTATTTTATATATTAAAAAATTATTGAGCTATCTGCCGCAAAACTGTGAAGATGATGCACCACGCCTTCCATACCAGCCGGCAAACGAATCACGCCCAATTTTAAATACGATTATTCCCGAAAATCCGAATCAGCCTTATGATATTCGTGAGGTGGTGGAAGAACTTACAGACACCGATACTTTTTTTGAAGTACATAAAAATTTCGCAGAAAATATTGTCGTTGGTTTTGCTAGAATTGCCGGGCGAAGTATCGGCATCGTGGCAAATCAGCCGGCTGTTTTGGCAGGTGTTCTCGACATAAATGCGAGCCAGAAAGCCGCTCGTTTCGTTCGTTTTTGTGACTGTTTCAATATTCCACTTTTGGTGCTTGAAGATGTACCTGGTTTTTTGCCGGGAACGGACCAGGAATGGAACGGCATTATTACAAACGGGGCTAAACTTTTGTATGCATTTTGTGAAGCAACCGTCCCCCGGGTAACTGTCATTACGCGAAAAGCATATGGCGGAGCTTATGACGTGATGAACTCAAAACACATAGGCGCCGATATGAATTTTGCTTGGCCTACCGCAGAAATTGCAGTTATTGGCGCGAGCGGCGCAGCAGAAATTATTTTTAAAAGAGAAATTGCCGAGGCTGAAAATCCACAGGAAAAACTGGCTGAAAAGATTGAAGAGTATACCAAAAAATTTGCAAATCCATACCGGGCGGCCCATCGCGGGTATATCGACGAGGTAATTTATCCGGAACAAACCCGCGAGAAACTAATCCGGGCCTTTGGAATGCTTGAAAATAAAGCAGCAACACTTCCAAGAAAAAAACACGGAAATATTCCACTTTAAATACCTAATCCAAAAACTCTGCAGTGACAGTTGGTTGAAGCAATTTTGCTTTAACCAACTGTTTTTTCATATCAAAACTATTTCAAAATCAGTTACTGTAACCGTTAACTAAGAATCGGTGTTCATTTAACCTATTTTTATTGACAAATATTGGCAGAACTACTAGTTTCGAACCTCGATCATCAACATCTTCCCCGCCGTCACCCATTCGGACATAGTCTCCTCCGAATCTGGGTATCAGACTCATATGCACGATTGTTCACCTATAATTGTTTCGATATGTTTAGTAAGATTATCAAATGGTCAGGAATTGTAGTGGGAAGTTTAGCCCTTATTTTATCTGCCGTCTATGCCTACATTTATTATGACACCGAATCCCGGGCCAAAAAAATCTACGATGTAAAACTTCAATCCTTAACGGTTTTGAATGATAGTATTTCAATTGCCAAAGGAAAACATATTGCTGAAATTCGTGGCTGTACAGGCTGTCATGGTATGGATTTATCGGGCGGGATGGCTTTTGCTGATGAACAGTCTCCGATCGGAATATTATACAGTTCAAACATTACCTCAGGCAACGGCGGAATTAATTACACCGACCAGGACTGGATTCGGGCGCTTCGTCACGGACTGGGGAAAGACGGTCGCTCGCTTTGGTTTATGCCATCGCATGAAATTTACCACATTTCTAACCAGGACATGGCGTCGCTTATAAGTTTTGTGAAATCGCGCCCGCCTGTCGACAAAGTCGGCCATCAAAAATCTTTGAAGCCACTGGGACGTGTTCTCACTTTCCTTGACGAATTCCCGCTGTTTCCAGCAGAAAAAATCAATCATAATGCTGTCTATGTGGACGACGTAGCTCCGTCATCCACACCTGAATACGGCGAATATCTCGCGATCACGTGTACCGGATGCCACAGCCCCACGCTAAAAGGCGCCGCTCCTCACGGCCCGAATGAGCCGCCGGTTCCGGATATCAGTTCGACAGGAAACCTTGGAAAGTGGACCTTGGAAGGATTCGCGACAACCATCAGAACAGGAAAAACGCCAGACGGAAAACAGCTGAGCGATGCAATGCCCTGGCGGCATCTTACTTATACAGATCAGGAGCTGAACGCTATTTATTCTTACCTGCACGGACTCCCGTGACCGAATAATAATAATATCAAATATTCCTATTATCCAACATCGTAGTTAAGTAATATCGTGTAATATTCTCCAAATCAACATCGTATAAAAATTCAACATTATGAAAACTTCATTTTTATTAAAGTTTGCCCTTCTATTATTGATTTTCGCAGCTGGTTGTGTGGATCACGACATCATCGAAGATCCTCAGAGTTTTAAATCGGAAGAATTTGCCAGCGGATTAATGGCACCCTTAGGGATAACCCAAGGTTCTAATGGTTACCTGTGGGTCACCGAGCAAGGAGATGGCAATGGCAACACGGGAAGAGTTTCGGTTATCACACCAGACGGAAAAGTTTGGCCTGCAATCACAGGATTTCTATCTGTGATCAACCCTGAAAATTCCCCCAGCGGACTTACACACCTCTCCTACAAAGACGGAAAACTTTATATACTGCACGGCGTTTTGGGTAAACTTTTTATTGCAGATGTTTCCAACTTTAAACCAGGTATAACAGATCCAATGCTTGCGGCAACTTTGCCAAGTGAAACAATCAATTTATTTGTCCTTGGATCCAGTTTTAAAAACCACAAACATGAATCGAACGTCTATAACCTGACCTGGGGACCAAATGATAATCTTTACATTACAGACGCGGCGGCCAACGCGATTGTGAGAAGAAACCCGAACAAAGCACTTAGCATTTTCGCTGAATTGCTTCCTTACGAGGGCAAAGACGGACCGATCGATTTCGTTCCAACTGGTATCGTTTACGATGGAAATAAATTTCTTGTTTCTTCTCTCAGCGGATTTCCGTTTATCGAAGGAATTTCTACTATCCAGCAAATTGATAAATCAGGAAATATTTCGTTATATAAAAGCGGATTTACAACGATCGTCGATATCGTGCTCACGGCATCTTATCAGCCTCTGGTAGTTTCATTTGCGAATTTTGCGCTTCCCGACGGCTTCAAACCTTTTACCGGCAAAATTTTAAATGCGAGCGGCGGTACTATAATGGACGGACTGATGATGCCGACGGATCTGGAAAGAATTGGAGACAAATCTTATGTGGCAGTTTCGATGGCGTTGGGAAAAGTATATAAACTATCTTATTAAAAATTTAGTCAGAAATATTATCAAACTAGCTAGAAGCGGAGCTGTAATGGCTCCGCTTTTTTCTGTTACGCATATCCCTTTATTCAGTTGTATTCAGTCCGCTGATTTTGGCTATCCGCCAACGAATTTCCTGCGGTATCAATAAACCTTTCATCTACATATAAACCGTCCAAGTACCGTTAAATAAGATCAGTTTAAATAATTGATATATAACGTTTTATATCATTAAATTCGATAATTACCCTCTTAAATTTTTTTCCACGCTAAACGTTTGAAAGATGGAAAGTAGCACTACTGTTGAGGTACTGACGACTGAATCTGCCCTTGCTCCAGTTTCTGAAAAGGAACGAATTCAATCGATTGACGTATTGCGGGGCATTGCACTTCTCGGAATTCTGCTCATGAATATTCCCAGCTTTTCGATGCCGAACTATTTTTCAGAATCGTTCAGGAGTAATCCCGGAGATATTAATTTCTGGGTCAGAACAGTTATCATAATCTTTTTCGAAGGCAAAATGAGAGCCTTATTTTCCATGGTTTTTGGGGCGGGAATTCTCCTTTTTATTTCAAAAAAAGAAAAAACCGCAATGTCGGCAACCTGGCTATTTTACAGGAGAATGGCTTGGCTGGTCGTGTTCGGATTAATTCATGCACATATTATCCTTTGGAGCGGAGATATACTCTATTCGTATGGGCTGATCGGGATGATAGCCTTTCTGTTTCGCAAAGCGGCGCCAAAATATCTTGTCTGGGGTGTGCCAATTGTTACAATTATCGGCTTTTTTACGAGTACTCAGTTTTATCAGGAAATAAGAACGAAACGGCTGGACTATCTGAAAGTGACAGCGGAAAAAAACGCAGGAAAAAAATTGACTGCTGCACAACTCAAAATCCTGACCGAATGGCGGGAAATAGAAAAGGAATTTATTCCCAATAAACAGGACGCCGTAGAAAATACCCGGATCATGAAATCGGATTATAAAACTATTGCTGCCAAAATCAGAAAAGAAGCATGGAAAGGGCAGACAACTTATTTTTTGTACCAAATTTCGGATCCCCTTGCACTGATGCTGTTAGGGATTGCCTTGTTTAAATGGGGGTT
>Ga0247803_1001474_pt1 | contig 12336 bp, 18 predicted proteins | sample UWRJL014104B1_FD_180928 | JGI IMG/M metagenome (GOLD analysis project Ga0247803, IMG submission 180928) | Plant litter microbial communities from Arlington Agricultural Research Station in Wisconsin, United States - UWRJ-L014-104B-1 | ecosystem: Environmental > Terrestrial > Plant litter >...
CTGTTCCTGCAAGGGCAGCTCTTTCGTCACCACTACTCGATTGGAATTGAAGGCAGAGTCGTACAGATGGTAAGGCTGTTGCCAGCATGTATAAGACGGGCCTCAACCGTCATGACAATCGACATCACTCACTCCTTTCTAATCCTTTCAGCTGCACTCAACCGTTTCAATTCACCATGCACGCTTTCATTCTTACACTCCTCCTCTTCGGAGCAAACTCCCTCGCCCAAAACATCATAAGCCGCAACTTCCCTCACCTCATCATCCCCATCAACAAAGACTTCCCAGACACTGCCCAAGGCACAAAGAAAGAATTCGACATCGAGCGCGACGTCCGTGCCTCCCCACCCATGCACTCCATGCATCCTACTAACCACATAAACCCGTAGATCTGGACTGAAACCTCCTTTGACGTCCCCTCCAACAACGCTACCTCTTGCGGCTTCGACTTCGTCATCAATACGGACCCCACGCGCGGCGCGCCCTGGAAGCTCTGGGGTGACGAACCCTTTAAGTTCAACATTTCTTCGCTGCCGCCCAAGATCAACCAGGATACAGACACATGGAACAATCACCCTTCGCCTATCGAGTGGGTTGCTTCGGTGGAGGTGTGGCGCAACGGCGGTGTGAAGTTTACGGGTGGGCAGTGGTTTGCGTGTAGTAAGGGGCAGGTTGCGCAGTATCTTTTGCATCCGGCGGATTTAGAACAGGAGGGGGGTTTGAATTGGTTTGAGCTTGATGATCCGTTGCATGGGTTAACTTATGTTATGTATGCTTGATTGAAGTGGGCGAAAGAGAAAAAGGTGAGATGGGGAAGGCGGGGGAGGATCGCTCCTTTTTGTGTTTGAATGTAGTACTCTGCTATAGGGGTTAACGCACAAGTCACTCCTTTGATTCTCGCTTTTGTTATCTCTCCATCAGTCTTCTCTACAACTTCCCCAACTACCCTTGTTTATTCTTTGCTTCCTTATCGGGGGCTTCTGCAACGATCCATAGTTTCCGGCACCTGCTTATCTGCTTACCTCCAGTACCCACCTTAATCTCTAAGTCCAGAACATTTGGTCCACCCTGCTCAACTAGCCACTGTTCACACGCACTGCTCTTCTTTCCGGACTCGGTCTCGAGCAGCGACTTCTGTCCGAGAAAACTTAAGTGATATTCATGTGTGGCGATTCAGTGTCCGAAAAAACTACGGCGAGATCTTCAGAACGGCGGACAGGTAGAATAGGCTGGACCGGGTTGCTTTGAAGCTATGCAAAGAGTGGGCCTAGTACACGTATATATAGAAGAAGGTGCACAGGTGGAGAAGGACGTTCATTCAGAGGTAAAGGAAGAGGTATAAGTGGAGAAAGGTAGAAGGGCTTGTGGTGGACTTGCATATCGTTTTCAATGCTGTAAAGATCAACGAAATGAGAGCTTGGTCGACAAATTGGTATTTTGAGGTGCTGCGAGAGTTCGTAGTAGAACTTGAAGCGTTCAAGCAAAATTATTTTTATCTTTAGTACCTTGTTGTGCCCGCAGAGGTCTCGTGTGGTCTCGCATTGCTAAGACCAGACCGAATTGATACTGAGAGCTGATCGGAGAGCACTGAGATGCCACTTTCCGCGATGGCAATCTCATTAACGGTCTTGATGCATGCGGTCTCATGGGATCTGGCACTGGGTCCGCCTTGATGTATACTGTCTCATGACCCCTAAAAATCAAATGTTAAGCAACGTACCGAACCGTTCCATTGTTGTCCCTCTGAGCCATAAATAGAAGAGCTAATTTGGTATCCGTGAGCCTTGATGACGCCAGGAGTGACATGGACGTACGCCTCTTGAATTTTAGTTGCGACGAGACTGGCGGACCGGCGGGTCTCATGCTAATTGGTAATGGGTACTCCTGCCTAAGTTCGTCGCTACGCGTACCCAGGCTCTGACTATAACACTTTCGGTCAGTCGCACAATGCGGTCTCATGGCGTTGTGGCGCCCACATACGGTTCAGCCTGTGACGCGGTGATCGAGTTCGACAACGTCGGCGCAGGCACTGAGCCATATGGTATCACGTAGTCGTTGATACTAATGTCAACGAAGGAAGACCACACCCTCTAGGATAGACCTGCAACAAAATGTAATATTGTGCACATTGTAAAACACGCATATTTTGTGGTCGGTTAGGCTCGGCTAGACTCACACGGGATGGAAGGAGCTGATCAGCCTTTTTGCAATTCCCACCCCCTGTTCGAAGGGTTCTGCAATGAAGATTTCGGGTATATTACCACAAGATATCCCACATGAACTGACTCCCCAAACTACCCAAATCCCACCCATACGTAATACCCAATATGCACACCCCATGCTCCTCCAATGCCTAGATGCCAACCCATAACAAGTAAAAAAGAAGACCAAAGCAAAGATTACCAGACATGTCCATGGCTTTTGCCACCCAAACACCTTCGCAGTAAATGCAGCATTACACGAAAAGACCAGCGAACCCTCTTGCCAATATACTCCAGAATCATGTCATCCACCTCAATCCACATGACCAAGTCTCTGTGCTGCTGCTACTGCGGCTGCCGCCGACGGTTGGTCGAGTCTAAGCGGCGTGCTCACCACCACCCCGTAAATGTCAAAAAGTCATCCACCATAGTCACCCAATCCTGTCCATTCAACGTCCCTATACGTCTTTTCTCCCACAGCCCATTCACCATCTTGGCCAGATACTGCCTCGCATCCTCACCCGCCCGCTTGGTTCCGTCATTCCGCACAAGCTGCACCTTGCCGCCCACGAATTTCTCGCTGAGGTCAATCTTGAAGCTCGCGTCACCATCTGGCGGGTGGTACTCCTCGACGGGAATGGCAGCGGGCATCCCCGGGAGGTGGATGAGCTGGCCGTTGGTATTGATACTGCTAGCATGGCTCGTGTTGGGCTTGAACAGTCGTCCGCGGACAGCGATGGTGACAAGGCGGAGCATGCCGGCGCCCTCGCCGAGCCGGATGATCCAGTCATGGAAGGCTTCGTACATCATCTTGAACTCGAGCTTGATGATCCACGTATTGTAGCTGTAGAAGATGGCGAGGGCTTCAGAGCGGATAAGGCGCGAGACGGAGGCTAGCGGGTGCTGCATGTTGTCTGCAAAGGTGGAGAGGCAGTAGATGAGCGGATACGGCAGGACGAGATCGGGGAGGTGGCGGTATATTTGGTGTCGCATTTCCGGGGGGAGGGTGAGGAGGGTCATGGGGATGTGGGCGCCACAGTCGACTTGGGGTGCAGACGTGGCAATGGGCGAGAGGGCAAAGTCGTCGACATATTGCACGTCCAGCGGCTCTATGGTTGGCTCGTCAGGCAGGCTCGAGGGCACAGACACAGGCGAGGAGGGCGGCGATGTGGAAACGCTGCCCTCGCACGACGACAAGGCCCAGTCACTCTCCTCTGGAAAAGGGTCGGTGAGACAGCCGTCGTCGACGTCGACGTCCATGTCATGGTGCTCGAGTCCTAGGCGGGCGATCTTGGTAGGCAATTCGTGCGACGAGGGCGTGTTGGGGGACGGCAGCTGTGTCGCCGAGCGTTTGGACGAGGTGCGGCCTGTGGTGTGGTGAGCCATGATCTTGCGGCCGCGGTCTCCCTCGCCGCCGTCCACGGCAGCGTCGCCCGCGGCCGAAGCAGACGCAGACGCAGACGCAGACGCAGAAGCAGAAGCAGAAGCAGAGGCCGAAGCAGAAGTAGCGGTAGAAGCAGCGCACGACCTGGCAGCGTCGGCGCCCACGGTGCCGCCTTCGCAGAGGCCGCAGCTGGTCGCCTGCACGCTCGTGTCGAGGGCCTGCAGCTTGGGCGAGGTGTGCGGCTTCATGGCTGCTCCCACATGGTCGGGCGGCGTCTGGCCCGTCACCGAGTATCGTCGCTGGAGGGGCATGGCCGTGTTGCTGGCGTGGGTCGTGGTGTGCTGGCAGCCTGACGCGTGCGTGAGGCTGGCGCTGTGCGGTGCTTTGCGGGGTGTGGAGAGATTGGCGGGACGGCGGGCTCTATCGATTAGGTGCCGTTCGGCTGGGAAGAGGGGCGACGAGTGAATCGTGCGGCAGCGCGTGAGGGCGAAGACAAGGAGCGAGACGAGACGAGAGGAGAGTGCGCCCGAAAAGGCGAGAAAAGGCACAGGAGATGATCTGGAGAGGCCGTGTTTCATGCGACCAGGGCGATGGCCTTGGTGCACACACGACGTCCTCACCGGAAGGGGACCGAGCGCCTGGCCCTCCTGACGACCATGGACAGCCGCGCTCTACTACGGCTATAACAAGGCGACGTCAGACAGTGGACGCGTTTTGCATGCACCGGCTCTTTGGCCGTCTCCTGCAATGGAAGCCGAAGTGAAGCAAGCCTTGCGGTGCTCGCCGTTTGACCTAATCCTGGAAACGGACCCCTGCCGTCCAAGGCACGACCTCTGCTGCGAACGTCGAGACATGGGAAGAAGATTCAGACTGACCACCTCTCCACCTTGGAACAAGAGCCTCAGAAGGACATCAAATACTTTGGTCACGATCCTCGAGTCAAGCGGTCCGGAAAGAAGAAAGAAGAGCAACGGCCTTCTTCACAGTGGCACAGCCCCCATCGTCTTCCCAGGTACATGCAACACAGAGACTGTGAGCTTTCACGGGTGCTTTGAGCATACCCAGTCCCACGGCTGTGTGGAGCTTTTCAGGTTCGTTGGAGGATGGGTAATTGGGTAGAAGGGTTGTCCTTGTTCATGTGGAGTGTGCATCTGTCATAGCCTTGTACCCCGGTGTGTTGAGATTGATGGAAATTTATTCTTGCGCTGCAACGTGTGAGAAGTCTTCGTTCATTTTCGGAGCTGTGATTACGTAGTCGTTTTTGCATCACACGTGGCTATAAATCGATCGTTTTAAGCTTGAGGCTCATTTCTTTACGCTGTACCTACCATTGGTGATCTAGTCCTGAAAGGGAACTACTATTGTTAGTGAGACCTGTGCACGAACATCAGGCTTTGATTTGAAGGATGGAGAGCGCACAATTCGAAAGTTCAACCTATGGTACTATCAAAAGAGTGACATCGCTTAGAAAGATACAAAAACCCAAGCACGACGACCTAAAAGGAAAACAGGCACAAGTTCCTGTTGAAGGAATCATCCCATCCATCCATATCACCCCTAGACCGCAGAGTAACCTGTTGAATCGGTGCTCTTCTCCAATTCCCCCCCTTTCCCAGTTTCCTCTTACCCTTTCAGCTCCAGCCACTTCTACCTTCCCTACTTCCTTTCACCACTAACCGGCTCCCGAACCATAATATCCAACCCCACATTCCTCTCAGCCCGCTGCAAATGCACCGTCCTCACCGTCTCAAATCCAAACTTACGATAAATCGGCGGGTTCGCCTCATTACTACTCTCCAAATACACAGGCCTACCCTCGCGGTCCGCTTGCATAGTGACATGCTCGAGCAACTTGCGAGCATGGCCCTTGCCACGGCCGCTGGGCCGTGTGCCAATGTAGACGAGGTACCAGGAGGTGTCGTCGCGGTCGCCGAGCGTTGCGTACTTGGTGTCGTGGAGGAGCGGGAGGAATTCGGTGAAGAAACGGCGCTTGCCTTCGGTGGAGAGGCGATAGTTCAGACGCCACATGCCGGAGCGGAGGATGGTGAGGAAGTCGTCCATGTTCTTGCCAGGTGGCATCCTGAGCTCCATTAGTACCACTGTGTTCGAGGCAACCAAAGCGATCACAACGTACCATAGCGCAACTGCCTCAAAATTGCCAATGGTCGTGACGAGCCCCTTCAAGATGTGAGCATACGTCACATACTCGAGAATCTCTACATGTAGATCCCACTTCTCCTGCTCAGACCAGTGCGCACGGTCAGGCACATCGATAAAGTACCTCGCAACATCATCCTCAGCAAAAGCCTCGGCCAAACAAGCAGCCGCCTGCTTATACTCCGCCGCCGTGACCACGCGAACGCCATCCGTCAGAGGAGGCATCGGTGCCGCAGCTGGAGCAGCAGGCTTTTGCTGCAAGATACTGAAGCTCGTAGGAACATCATTGAGGTGAAGGTTAGCAGTGGTAGCAGACTTCAGTGACGATTTCGAGTCGACCAAGTGAACCGAGACGACGGGAGCAAGGGATTTCGCCATGATTGCGGGGGCGTGCGCTGACTTCTACTAGTATTCAGATGGGATCTGCCGCTTCTTTTGAGAATTGGTGTAGTCGAAGTATACGCCAGCGTGATGGTTTCGCCAACAGACGGGCTCAGTCGCCGTATTGAAATGTCACTTGAACCGGACGAATCTAGACAAAGATCTTTCAGTTCAGAGCACACTACTAGTCGCAATTAGTTTGGTTGTGAAGGATGACAGCCGGGTCGAGCAAGGTTCGTGGCCGACGATAGACCTGCTATGCATAGTATACCTTTTCGGCGTTGATGGATGCCTAAGTTTCCGCCGGGCGGGTACTATCTCCTGTATGTACTTTGGAGAGTTGTGATCTTGAGACTGTTTCGACTCGTTTCGGGAATCGAAGCGAGGTAAGCGATTGACGAATATCAACCGACATCAATAGGTGAGGGCGATGCCGCTGCCTACAAGGGGAGAGTGTAGGTGTCGAGAGGGACGATGCAAACGGTGCCCTTGGTTTGGCAGTGCGTTTGGTGTGTAATCGATGTGCAGCTTCGTGCGGGGAGCAAAGTGTGGACGTAGATGTATGGCTGCGGGAAGCGTCGGCCCTTGCTTTTTCTGTAGGCGATGCCTGTCACAAGACCAATGATGGCACTCGGTGTACAGTCTTGGCTCGAGTCCCGCCCTGCGAGGTGGAACGGACGAACGATGGGCTGGCGTGTAAGACGGGCTGCAAAGGAATGCGTGCGTCGTGGGGGTCAGACGAGATAGACGGCTTGCGGTGGCAGGATGAGGTCTGATACGTTCCGCAGAGTGATGGCAGGTTGGTTGTTCGGGGAGATTAGACGGGAGAGAGGTATTGTTATATCTCCGCCCCTACCCATGTCCCGCCTAAGCCGTCACCAGACGCTGGTGGAAGCCATGCTAGCCCAGCGGATCTTCACCGGAACCATTGGCTTACGGGCACTCGACTGCGCTATCTTGACCACATCAGCTTCGTCTGAGCTACCATCGGCTGCGCCGTCACGGCCACGTTGAGGCCTGAAAGACGCGCTGGAGCTTTGGAGAGCGGGACAGAAACACGCAAAACAACACCAAAGCTGGAGAGCTGTGGTTGTGTTCAAGGCGAAGTCTCACTTGGAAGAGCGTGGCGTTGACCAGAAATATGTGGGGTGGACGAATACAGTTCGTCGGAGCTCGGCTGTACTTGCCCGTTGGGGCTAGTTGGCAGTTGGGACCGGTAGCCAGACCAGCCATGCTTGGACGACGTGGATTGTTGCCGTAGCCATAGATATGGTTGCATTCGCGGTTACGAGTCCCTACCAATTGTTTGCTGCGATAACCCGCACTGCGGGGAAGTACCATGGTCGTAGTAATCTGCTGCCACCTCGTGGGTCCTGACAAGATAATGATAGGAAGCATGGCAAAAAACCTTGTACGAGCGGGTGTAGCTCCATGATAGCACTGCGTGGGGCATTGCTAGATCAATGTGTACTATTCACTCGCCATGTGGTATCTTGGTATCTGTGTATCTACGAAACCCGCGATTGCTCGCATTGCATGGCAGGGAGATGGTGATGCCGAGCCAATGAGGTCGGGATCCCGCTGCAAGCCCTCATTCGGTCGCCGAGCGCCAACGTGCTGGTAGTAGATGGTCATGTGGCCTCAACTGTGCCGGACGCTCTTTACATGCGTCGAATGTCCTTCTCGCCCATGTACTTGTCGAGGCCCGAGTCGAGGTGGTTCCACCACTCGTACAGCATGCTCTCGCAAATGAGTTTAAACCACGGCGTAAACTTGAGCGACGGGTCTTTGAACATGGTCTTCAGGTCATCCTGGGACACGTAGCAGCTATCCCGGACTTCGTTGGGGTTGACGTTCAGGTCCACGTCCGCCTTTATGAAGAGGATATAGTCGACTAGAACACGTCAGCTTTGCTCCTTCCCAACCGCACACACCAACTCACTCTCGTGCTCGCCCCATTTCCCGTCGCTCGGCGACTTGTAGTGTATTCGCGTCAGAAACTTGAAGTCGTCGATGGGCACCTGCTCGGCCTTGATGCCCAGCTCATGATCCAGCTTGCGCACTGCCGCGCGACGCACTCCTTGTACCGACGCATCCAGTCCCACGCCAGTCTCTCCAGGAATGCCCAAAGGATGTGAGCAGCAGGTATTGGTCCACATGTCGGGAAAGGTGATCTTCTCGGTCGCACGCTGCTGCAGGAGAAGTCGGTTTTGGGAATCGAAGAGGAAGACGGAGAATGCGCGGTGGAGAAGTCCCTGATCTATGTTCTCCATCAAGTGGCCTGCCGTCATGTCAGCACTGTAAGATTCCGCAGTTGTGCCTCGAACGCTGCTAGCGACGCTGGCTACTTACAAACTTTCTTGCTGGCGCTGCCGATGGGAATGTCGTTCTCGTCCAGCACGATGCACACCTCGTCCATCAGCCGTATCTGCTCCTCATCGTAGCCGGCGAGCGCTTCGTCGCTGGTGGCGGAATTGTGCGCCCCTCCAATAAGGGTGGTGTTGACTTCGGGGAACAGGCGCAGAACGTTCTCTGCAGTAATCTGCGGCGCCTGGGTGACGGTGACGGTAGTACTCATGGTCGCGCTGGGATGGGGGTCGAGGGAATAGGAGTGAGAGTGCTGTGCTGACGGCGATTACTCTAAGAATACAAAGTGCCACCAGGCACCCGCTGGTTGGACCCTGAGGGGTCCAGCACGAGATCACGTGCTCTGCGGGGAGCGCCAGAAGCCATCAATCACAGTGTCGTATTTCTCATCAACACTTGACTCGCTATCTTTTCACAGGTGGGTATTGAATGATGTGGTTAACAATATGTACACAATTTTACAGTGTTTGTTCTTCATGATCGCGCAGGCTGGTGCGCCCTAGATATCGGCGACGACCCAGCCATTAATCAACGAGGTATCAAAACAGATAAACTTTTCCGCTGCCGGAATATGCGATAGCAAGCCCCAACCCGAAAAACAACGTCAGAAAGCACATAACTCCAGGACAACCGAAATGCAACCGTACTGCCTAGCTTGGGGGTACGAGGTGCGCCGCAAAAGCTAGTTCGGGTACAAAGTGATCGTATGAAAAGCTCACCCAGGCGGGTATCAGGAAGCAGTCTCTCATGCTAGACATGCGCAATGTCTCGCTGTTACGACGTATCCTGTACCCCAGTCTTTAGACGATACACATTATGCCGCACCCGAGGATCTTGTCTTCTTGGTAGGCACGGGGATGTCGGCAGCGGCAACAGCGTCCAGCTTGCGCTTCTCCGGCTCAGCGTTAAGCTCAGCCTCAATCTTGTCCAGCTTGGCTTGCTCCTCGGGTGTGATGTCGGGCAGAAGTGGCTTCTCCACCTTGCTGTTGAGGTTTTGGTGAAACCTGCTGATTATTGCATCTGTCTCGTCCAACGTGATCTTCTTGACGTCCGCCAATTTCTTGATCTCAGCGGTGCACTGTTTATACTGTGCATCCGTCATCTCGAAGCCCAACTGATCAGCACGGCTCTTGATGGCATTCCAGCCAGTAAGTCTGCTGGCAAAATGTACGTATCGCGACATGCCAAAGTCGGCTGGCGAGATAATTTCGTACGTCGACGGGTTGTTGAGAATGGCCTTGGCGTGAATGCCAGCCTTGTGCGTGAATGCGCAGAACCCGGTGATGTAGTTGTTGAAGGGGATATTGACCTCGACATAATCGGCGACGAGTTCTTCGATTTCCTTGAGCTTCTTGATGTTGTACTTGCTCAGGACGTAGTCGCGGTCTGCAACAATCATTCGGGCCATGAGACCGCCGAGGGGCCTATAAGTCTGGATCAGTTGCCGTTCACATTCCTGGCATCGTGGGAACCTACGTGATTCCATTCCTTTCGCCAATGCCCAACACCGAGGTGTCGATGTGTGTAGCACCTGCTTCCAAGGCGCAGAAGGCGTTTGCAATGGCGCAACCAGAGTCATTGTGGAAATGCGTCTCAATATCGCAACTGACCACACCCCGAAGTGTGCGGATGAGATCATACTTAGCAAGTAGTTAGTATCATATCTTGGGGGCAGGGGAAAAAGCTGCACATACAACTTGGCGAGGCGACGCGCATCCGACGGTGTCCGCGATTCCTACCCTGTCCACACCGACCTTGTCGACGGCGCTGTAGATGGAGAGCAGATCCACGAGGTCCGATCGAAATGAGTCTTCCGAGCTGAACCGGATCTCCTTGCCCTTGCTCTTGACAAACTTGATGACCTCGAGCGCGGTGTTCTTGATGTATGTCATATCCTTGCCGTGGCTGTGTTCGCGGAGGTAGCTCGAGGTGCCGATAACGACATCAAGGCCATCGACGCCCGTCTCGACGGCTATCTTGGCATCTTCCATGTTGCATCGGACATGGGTGAGGATCTTGGCCTTGAGACCGAGCTTGCAGATGGCTTCGCAGTCGCGGCGCGATTGCTCCGAAGCGGCAGGGCTCGTCAACTCAATGTCTTCAAAAGGGTCAGCTCATGCACGCAAACACTTGCATAGCACTGAAGCATACAGTCTACGCCAAACTCATCCAGAGCTTTGGCGATCTTGATCTTGGCGGGAAGGTCGAAGTAGGCACTGAACAATGTTTAGCGACGCACGCCCACAGCGGACGAAGCGGAACCCACTTTGCGAACTGCTCGCCTTCTCGCAGCGTCGACTCGATGATCTTGAAGTTGCTGATGTTGGACAAGAAGTCGCCCACGGGCTGGTACGGCGACTTGCCGTGTGGGTGTGGGTTGTGCGGTGCCTTGATGGCTGAGTAGCCGGGATGCTGGCCATTCGTGCCATTGCTGCCGGCGGCACCATTGGCGTGGCCGTTGGTGCCATTGACGGGCGTTTCTTCGACGGGAGGGCACATGATTGCGGGTGAGAGGTGGGAATGAAGAAGCAGGAAGTGTGGGGGGCGACGATCTTATTTGAAGGAAGAGGAAGAGGCGTCTAATGAGTCAAGGATCAAAATTCTTTTCGTTGGAACAATGACGATACAAGCGCCGGGGCCGCGATCGGCTTGACGAGCCCAGGCCAGTCTGTGACCAGGGCGCGCGGGGAAAAGCTCAAAGTTCCTCACGCGAGCATGCAGGTCTTCTCCAGATGAAGCCCCCCCAGACGCTGCTGTGCGGGCCGACGGTCAATGGGCAAACAGCACTCTACGATGGACGAAGATTGTCCGGCAGAATCGCCAAAGCGCCGGCAGCCGTGTAACTCGTCCTCGCACAGCTCCACTCATCAGAGCTGGCATCAGCGCTTGTCGTGCAACTCGAATTCTCTGTTCTTGAGTCATCACCTCTGGCTGCACCGTTTCCGAGCCGTCTTTTGGATCTAGGTGGTACAGGACGAAGACGAAGACGACGTTCGGAAGACACGGCGATTGGTAATCGACCTACTCCAAAGGAAAAAAGTGGACTGCAGACTCTCAGACGGCAAATTGTGGAGCGCGAGACCACTCCCGTCGGTCGCCTACCCGCTGTGCTCTGCCGTACAACAAGAAGAAACAGCATCCTCGTTACACCCGTTCATCGAGTCTTTCTACTGCTTCTTCAGTTCCCTCGCCTTGCCCGCAAACGGCTGCCCGCTTTTCCTGTCCGTCAGATACTTCAACCCCTCGAACCCATCCGTTACCCCGGGGATCTCGTTCTCACTAAACATGTGATAATTGGGAAAAGCGATTTCCTTGCCCCAGCCGCCAATCCTAGGCACATGTCTCCCGTGCTCATCCTCCCACGCACCCGCCTCATCGCGCTTCCCACACAGCACATGTTCATCCAAAGCGCCTAGGTTGATCTCAATGACATTGACGTCTCCCTTGTCGTTGAAGGTGAGTGCGCTGCCGCAGGTGCTGCAGAAGCCGCGCTCGGTGCTGGGGCCCGAGGCGTACGTCTTGTACGTCGGGTTGGAGGTGAGTGGCGGAGAGACGTTGGAGAGGGGATACGCTCCGTTTTGGGGGAAAAGCCCGCCGCTATGCTTCCGACACATAGTACACTGGCAGATGCCGTTCTATTGATCATGTGAGTCGATCTAGGAGAAAGGGGTGGTGTGGAAGCGTACGCTTTTTGGGGGCCAGTCAGAGTCATTGGGAAAGACGATGGTGAAGCGAATGGCACCGCAGAGGCAGCCCCCAGAAACGCTTTCAGGCCGCGCTGTAGTGGCCATGGAAGGTTCGGTGTTGGACGAGCTGTTGTTGGAATCCACACGTGTGCGGGTGGCA
>Ga0247803_1001475_pt1 | contig 12330 bp, 9 predicted proteins | sample UWRJL014104B1_FD_180928 | JGI IMG/M metagenome (GOLD analysis project Ga0247803, IMG submission 180928) | Plant litter microbial communities from Arlington Agricultural Research Station in Wisconsin, United States - UWRJ-L014-104B-1 | ecosystem: Environmental > Terrestrial > Plant litter >...
TCTTTTCAAGGAACTGCATAACCTCCAGGCGGATGTTTTTTATAGACATAATATATATTAATTTTTTATTCCTTGTATAACCGCGTTTTCTGTACGTTCCATAACCTCGTTAAAAGGAATGCCTTTAATGGCAAAAGGCTCGTGTACTGTAAACGTTATCCGGCTGCCTACCCCCAGGGGGAACATGCCAAAGCGCACTACCTTCCACGAATTGTTAATACTGACAGGTACAATATACGCCGAAGGTGCAAATTTACATAATATTTTAAGACCGTTTTCACTAAACTTCTTAGGTTCACCCGTTTTACTGCGCGTGCCTTCGGGGAAAATTACCGCCGAACGGTTGCGCTGCTCTATGTATTTTGCCATCCCCATAATGGCAGGCAGTGCCTGCTTAGGGTCTTTACGGTCTATAAGCACGCTGCCGCCGTGGCGCAGGTTAAACGATACGCTGGGTATACCCTTGCCTAACTCTTTCTTACTTATAAACTTAGGGTGAAACTTGCGCATAAACCAGATAATGGGCGGTATATCATACATGCTCTGGTGGTTTGCCACAATAATGAGCGGCACACCTGCGGGGACTTTTTCTGTACCCGTAAATTTTACCGGGCTACCTAATATAAGCAAACACCGTACCAGGCCGCCATTAAGTATGTCGACACTTTTTTTATGGGCATGGTAGCCAAACTTTAGGCAAAACCACTGGATAGGATGGAAGATAACCAGCAACAAGCCGAATACCAGGTAAAAAAGCACCGTTAAAGGATAAGAAAGTATCTTTTGCATTCCCTTTTTAAAAATTCGCGTAAAAGTATAATCTTTTTTCGGAATTGTAAAAATAAATACTATGCAGGCAAATTTCAAAATTGAAAAATTTGAAGATTTGAAAATTTCGGATGCAGCTATAGGCTTTATGACTATAAGACGTTAGAAACTTATGACAATAAAAAACCACGCCATAAGCGCGGTTCAATATACATTTCGATAAAGTTTTTTTTTAGCAAAACTCGTCGTAAGCGTCCTTAAGGTTTTCGGCTATCATTTCTGCAGGGCGGCCCTCAATATGGTGGCGCTCCAGCATGTGTACCAGCTCCCCGTTTTTAAATAAGGCCATGCTGGGCGATGACGGCGGAAACGGGAACATAAGGCCGCGGGCCTCGTCTACCGCTTCTTTATCTACACCGGCAAATACTGTAATAAGATTGCTTGGCGTTTTAGCATTGTCAAGGCTCATTTTTGCGCCCGGGCGTGCATTACGCGCCGCGCAGCCACAAACCGAGTTAACTACCACAAGAGTAGTACCTTCTTTAGTTATTTCATTTTTTACCGCGTCGGCACTAAATATTTCTTTGAAACCTGCGTCAGAAAGCTCTGCACGCATGGGTTTTACCAGTTCTTCAGGATACATAACAGTAGTATTAAAGTTAATGCCGCAAAGATAGGGAATTTTAGATTTAAAAATATAAATGTATCAATTTTTATTACAGAATGAAGAAGTCAAAAGTTGGAAAGTTGAAAGTCATAAAGTTGTTGAGCTTCTAAGCGACTTAACCCCTTAGCCCGCCCGCAATAATTGGAGTAGCTCAAGGTCTGTCATCTATTATCTATCATCTCCGTGTCTTGTCAATTCAAAATAATCTTCTTAGCAGCGTCTTAACAAACAACCCTTTGGGGCAACGCCATATAACGCCGAGGTCTTCCGCCAGCGAAGTTTCATCATCCAGGAATTTAAATATGGGCGCGGCTTCCCCTTTGCGGAACATGGCCGAAAATATAGGCCCGCCCTTTTCGTTGGTACGGGCCAGGATGTCCAGCAACAACAGGTCGTACAGCCAGAATTTTGAGGGTTTGTAAAAAGCGCTAAAGTTGCTGCCTTGCTGTAAAAATTGCACCAGCCTGCCTGACAGTTTATCGCTATTGCGAAACGTATAGCCGGTGCTGGCCTTTGTCCAACCACCGGCAGAGCCAATGTGCAGTATATTTTTAGTGTTTTGTTTCCAGAATTTATACGAGGTCATGGGGATGCTGCCGCGCTCCTTATCCAGTATCTCATATTCCGTAGTGCCCAGGTTTTTCAGGTAGGCTGTAATTGCGGCTTCATATTCCTCCGCCGGCAGCAAATCTTTACTGAAGAGCGTATACTCTACAATAGCCTCTATTGCGCTAAAAGGCAGCACATACATAAAGCGGGTATTACCCTGCTGCGGTATGCTGAAGTCCATAAAGGTGGGCACATCAGCATTAAATACCGGGGTAGTGGTTTTTACATGCCAACCTATAAAGTGCTGCTGCAATACCGGGTATTTATTTTGTGAAGCGGGGAGTCCGGGATTGTATATACTGTTGAAAAGCTTATCACATGTATAGCTATCGGCTTCGGTTTTTATCAAAACCTGTGTGCCTGTATCTTCAAAACGTACTACCTTTTCCCTTGCAAATGTTATGTTAGGATGTTTGCCCAATTCAGCCAAAACAAAGCGGTAAAAATCGGCACCCCGCACCATTTTGTATTGGTATCCGCCAAAATCAAGCTCCCGGCTAAAGTCAGCATTCTTAAATAATGCTGTTTTCCAGTTGCGGAACATGATACTGTCCCAGTTGCCATTGCCTTGTTCCCAAAAGCACCAGGTACGGTCGTTGGCGTTCTTTTCGTTGGGGTCAATAAGCAGGATATCCTTACCGGCAAAGCGGCCTGAAACAGCCATTTTATAGGCCGTCATTAACGCTGCCAGCCCCAAACCTGCAAAAATATAATGGTAGTGCTTCATTATCCCAAAACTACTAAAATTATCCCGCATTTTTGTGAGTTTAAGATATCGTTACCCCTTTCAATTACGTTTATTATTTAATAGATTTGTAAAGAAGCGGTTGCAGGATTTTTAAATCGTTCAATCTTCAATTTTTCAATCTCATGATTAACAAGCGCATACTCATAAAAAACCTGCTCGCCCATAACGACGAGAGCAGTTTTTATGACAAAAAGCGCCAGCTGAACCTGCATACCAAAGAAGGCAAGGGCAAGTTTGTAAAGCACATTTGCGCCTTGAGCAACAGCAACCCTACTAACAACAGCTACATAGTGGTGGGTGTGGAAGACAATGGCAACGAAATAACCGGCACCGACTTTTATGATGACTCCCGCATACAGAACCTGGTGAACGCCTTTTTAATAAACCCACCGCGCATACAGTATGAAAACGTACCCTTTCCGCACCTGGGTAAAGACAGGGTAGTGGGGCTGGTTACTATTAGCCCTAACGGCAAAACGTCGTACTTTAAAAAGAATGTGCACACCATACCCGCCGGGGCAGCGTTTGTACGCCGGGGCAGTAACTCTATGCCTGTGGAAGCGCTGGTGCTGGAACCTAATTACCAAAACGAGCAAACGGTTGCTTCTATAGAGAACGGTTCGCGCAACAGCATAGAATACACACTGGAGGGCGTTATAGACTTTATAAATAACCGCCACCGCGACATGACCGCCAAGTATAAGGTGTTTAAAGAGTTATTCATTGTGTGCTGGGCCGGGCATAAAAAGGTGGTAAAGGGGCGCACCTACTTTAGCCGTGTGGATATTGAGCTGATAAACGAACAGGTAAAGCTGTTTTATTCCGCGCTCGATGAGGTAAGCATAGAGTATACCGATGATACCTTTAGCATTACCGAATATGTGGCGCTGGGGCTAAACGACAAAACCAGCTACTACCCGCTGGAACAGGTAAGCATTCGCTTTAGCGACAGCGGCGATTATAAGATAGATTCTCAGCTGCTGTTCGACCCGCCGCAGTACAACCGCAAGATGATGCACCACATTTATAACGCCCAGCTGGCGCTTATAAACAAACTTTCAAAAGGCCTTACCCTAACCCCAAGGGAAGAAAAAGACCTTAACAACCTGCCCAGCACCCTTATGATTTGCCACCTCAACGGTTTTGACGATGCCAAGCAGCGCCTGGCCGATGCCAAGCCCCTGCTGAAAGCATTTGCTGACCCTGCCGTGTATATTTCTTTTAAAGAAGCCATGCGGGTATTGCGAAAAATGAAGTATGATGGTGCGATGACTTAGATTACTTTATTCTTTTTTGAAATTTCCTGTAGCGTTCTAATTCAGCGATTGTTACAAAAAAAATTCCTGACCACCTTCTAAAGACCAACAACTATTTTTAATCATAACATTTTGATTGTAATTGGTTTAAAAGTTTGCTGGTTTTTTAAGAAATGTATAATGCCATACTATCCTACAAAATACTAAATTTACGTTTTGCATTAACAAACAGCAGAATAATTTTATTGATGGGCAGAACCCTTATAATCGGCGATATTCACGGCAGCCTCAGGGCTTTAGAGCAGGTGCTGAAACGCTGTAACGCAACGTCGAATGACCACCTTATCTTCCTGGGCGATTATGTAGACGGCTGGAGCGAAAGCCCTGAACTGATAGACTACCTTATTACCCTGAAAGCAACGCACAACTGCACCTACATGCGCGGCAACCACGACGATTTGCTCATGCGGTGGCTGCAAACCGGGCAGTACAGCGAGCAATGGTTTAACCACGGCGGCCGCATTACTATGGAGCGCTATACCGCCCTTGCGGAAGATAAAAAACAGCTGCATTTACTTTTCCTGGAAAGCCTTAAAGATTATTACCTTGACGATGAAAACCGCCTGTTTGTGCACGCCGGGTTTACTAACATCAATGGGGTATTGCACGAATATTTTCCCAGGATGTTTTATTGGGACAGGACATTATGGGAAACCGCACTGGCACTTAACCCTGCATTAAAACCAGATGATATGCTGTACCCCCAGCGCTTTAATCATTATAAGGAAATTTTTATAGGCCACACGCCTGTAACCCGCATAGGCCAGACTGTACCGGTACAAAAAGCGAATCTATGGAATGTAGATACCGGTGCCGCCTTTAAAGGCCCGATTACCGCAATGGATGCCGATACTAAAGCGTTTTGGCAAAGCGAGCCCGTACATGGGCTGCACCCGGAAGAGAGTGGGAGGAATTAATTACGCATAAAATAAAAAGATGTCCTGTTTTTCCATTTAGACTGAAGCGAAGCGGAATGGAGAAATCTCAGATAATTATGAGGTCTCTCCTTCGTGGAAATGCAGCGGTAGCAACATTTACCTAAACCCGTCATCCATAAACTTTACGAGGATGTACTTTTTGGCTTTGGAATCATAATACCCCAGTACATAATAATATTCGTAAGGGAACACGGTTTGCAGCCCAGCCTGTTTTTCATGTTCATATAGGTACTGGCCTATATAGTCGGCGGCGAGGCGCTGCTGGGGTACATTTTTATGGTTAAACCCTTCATCAAAAAGGCTTTCGATGTAAACCGACTGCGTATGCTCAGGAAACATGCCGAAAGCGTCGCCACCTATACCCGTGGCTGCCATGGCTATCGTACCCAGGCTGCCCACAATCATTTCGCCTGCGGGCGCCGTAGAGCGTATGGCGCCCGAAACCACCAGTACGTCATTTGGCGTTTGGTATACCGATATGGCCGGTAACCCGAAAGCCGCCCTGCGTATAAATTTTTTAGTATTTTTAAATATCCTCGCGGGTTTATTGCCCGTCTGTTCCAGCAGTGCTGAATTTTTAAAGATAATGGTGTCATTTATCCCTGCCCTGTAACTTTTAAGCACATTTCCGGTTGTCAGGTCGGTTGCCTGTAGTGCCATTTCATCTTCGTTTATGGCTACATGGTAGAGTTTATTATCGCGCAGGAAGGAGTTTGAATTGCCGTCTTCCAGCACGGGTTTCGGGATAATTTCTTCAGAGACTTTATAAGTTGTGGCATCTATTGTAAAAAGCTGCGTTGAACCAGGGCTTTGGTCGAAAGTTAGCTGTAGCGTTTTTTCTGATAAATATAGTTTTAACTTACCCGCAGTAGTAGGCAGTGGGTTATAAGCCTGCGATTCCATTTTATGGATGGTATAGCTTTCCAGCAACCTGTTAAAGGAAACGGCACTGCCGTCTCCGTCTTTAAATTTAAAATCAGAAAAATCGGCGATGTGCCTTACATAACGGCCTTCATTAAACACATAAAAATATAGTTTGCTTTCTTTTTCAGGGAGGGTAACGATGTAAAACGAATTATTTTCGCTAAAGGTAAACAGTATGTATTCCTCCTTAAAGGGCATTTCAAACGAATAGTCGCTTACCTTTTTAGTATCGAAATCAAATTGCAGCTCCTGTATCTTTTTAAAGTCGGCACTCGCCCAGTATGCTGACGGCTGCCCCATAGCGCTGTAGCTGTAACCTGCCATAAGTTCGTAATCGCGTGTGCTGGGGCGTTCGGTGGCAAGGCTGTCGGTATAATACAATACGCGGTTATAGCGCAGGGCGGTAACGTTGTTTTTATCGGCGGCAAATACTACCAGGCCGCGGTTTTTAGCCTCGGGGGCGGGAAGGGCATCGTGGTAGGCATCGGCCTTTTGTAAACCAAGGTAGTGCGATGATAAAACCACCTGGCCTAAAGCGCTTTGCAGGCAGCAGGTAATTAGTAGTGCGGTAAGTATATTTTTTATGGCCATAGCTTTTTTACAGGTACACTAACAAATATCATGCCCGGGCTTGTAGTATGAAGGCTCGGAATCCGGAGTTATTGGTATCTAAAAGAGTCATAAAAAAGCCTCCGGTAAGTGGAGGCTAATATAAAAAGGGAGCGGCAAAAGGTATGGTTTAGGAACACGTATTAGTTTTCAGTCGTAGTTTCAGTTTGCAGTGCTGAAATGGAACGCGGATGGCGCGGATGCTGCGCAATCGCTGATTTACACGGATTTTTCAGGAGCCTGTCATTGTGTGCGTAGGAACGGAGCGTAGTAATTTTATTGCTGATTTTAAGGTCAGGAGTGAAGCTATTCCCCTTTAGAGGGGTGCCCGCAGGGTGGGGTGGTCTTATAATCTGCCACCCACCCAAACATCCCCTTTTTTAAACGAATAAAATTCAAAGCATTCATCGGTTGGCTCATCATACGGGGTGGTGCGGTGTGGTTTTTTCATCATCCGGTTAAACCAACGCAGTGTTTCAAAATAATCCTGGGGCGCGGCATACTCTTCGATATTACCCACTATGTTATTCGCGAGGTGCTCCTCATCAATATGGTGTTCCCATTCAAACTGTTTTAGCCTATCGCTAATAATACCGTATGTTGCGGTATTCATAATTTTGTTTTCATTACCTTGAAGAAAAGCATTGTCGTAAAAATGAAGTTTTTTACCAATGGCACAAACTACCTGCGATTCACTAAAATGGGGTTCATAAAGCCATATCTTTAAATAATAGGGTTCACCAGTTTTATCAAGCTGCGTTTTCCAGCTATCATAAATATCAAGCAGCCCGTTAAGCATGGCCTGTTTGGTTTTGCCTTTTGGTTCGGGTGTTTTGCTGTGGCCCCAGGTAAATCCGTTCCACGGGTATATCCTTATTTTTGCGTAGTGATGTAACGATTTTGGTAAAAATTGTTCCAAGTTAGCCGAAACATGAAATTGCCTCCAGTGCTCTATTTGCTTAAGGCGCCTTTTGTGCCCGCGTATTTTTTTGTATAGTATCAACTTAGATATATTTTGAATTAGCAGATTCTCTTAACAAATTGCTAAACCACCCCGCCCTTTGGGCACCCCTCAAGAGGGGAATAGCTTCACTCATACTCATAAATCCGTGCCATCAGTGTTCTCGCCATCAACTAAAAATAAACCCGCACAAACGGCATCAATGCATCGCTGTACACCATGTCGTTTTCACGGTACAGCACATTATACCGTAGGCCTATGGTAACGTTTTCCATTTGGTAGCCCGCGCCTAAAAAGAGTGCGGTGTTCCAGAAATCGCGCGTTTGCCCGTTGGTATATCCGGCATAACCGGGAACACTATAGTCAAAACCATCGGCATATTTTAAATTTACGCGCAGCTGCTGCAACTCGGCCGAAAGCTGTATCTGTGGTATGGGGTTTCCCAGTATGATGAGCGAGCCGCCGTACATAAAGTTGCTGTACCAGTCGCGCTGTTTTACATAGCTGCCCTGCAGGCCCATGCCCGCCGCCACATATTTATTAAAACGGTAAATGGCGCTGGGTGCAATATTCACGTCGGTATACCCGGTGCCGAAGGCCAGCCCCAGCCCGCCGCCAAATTGCACATTATCCCAAAATGTAGCTTCCTGGGCGCTTCCGTTGCTAAAAATGAAAAATAAGGCGAAAGTTGTTATTAATTTTGTTAAACCAGTCATAAAGCGTTCTTTCATAGCCCTGCATCAGGAGGGCAGTTAGCTATAAAAGTATAAAATTCGTTGAAAGATTATTAGAAATACCGTACTTTTGCGTAAAATTTTATAACGCACCGTCACAAACAGAAAAGTATGGACAGGTTTTCCTTTTTAAATGCAGCTAATACTGCCTTTTTTGCCGATTTATACGATCAATATATTGAAAACCCCGATAGCGTAGAGCCTTCATGGCGCGCATTCTTCCAGGGGTTTGATTTTGCAGCCGCAGATTACGGCTCCGGCGCAACCGAAGTCGCCGCCGCACCCGCGCCACAGCAAGCCGCACCCGCCGCACAGGCTCCGGTTTCGGATTATTCCGGCATACCCGAAAAACTACAAAAAGAATTTAAGGTGCTTAACCTTATAGAAGGCTATCGCACCCGTGGGCACCTGTTTACCAAGACTAACCCGGTACGCGAGCGCCGCAACTTTAGCCCTACGCTCGACCTGGAAAATTTTGGGCTTGGTGATGCCGACCTTACCACCGTATTTGATGCCGGTAAGGAAGTAGGCCTTGAAAACGCCACCCTTGCCCAGATTGTAGACCACCTTAAAAAGGTGTACTGCAGCCACACGGGTATAGAGTACATGTACATCCGCGACCCGAAGACCAGGCAGTGGATACAAAACAGGCTATCTGTAAACCAGAACCAGCCTGACTTTAACGCTGAGCAGAAAAAAGCCATCCTGGGCAAGCTGAACGAAGCGGTTTCTTTTGAAAATTTCCTTCATACAAAATATGTGGGACAGAAACGTTTCTCGCTTGAGGGCGGGGAATCGCTCATCCCCGCACTTGATGCCCTTATAGAGGCTGCTGCCGAAAAAGGCGTTGAGCAGTTTGTAATGGGCATGGCACACCGTGGCCGCCTTAACGTACTGGCTAATGTATTCGGCAAAAATACGGCCGACATATTTAGCGAGTTTGATGGTAAAGATTATGATGACGATGCCCTTTTTGACGGCGACGTTAAATACCACCTTGGCCTTACCGCCGATAAGGTTACTAAAACCGGCAAGCAGATAAACATTAACCTGGCGCCAAACCCAAGCCACCTTGAAACGGTAGGCGCGGTAATAGAAGGTATTGCCCGTGCCAAGCAGGACAGGTATTTCCCTGATAATTTTAGTAAAGTATTGCCAATAGCGCTGCATGGCGACGCTGCCGTTGCAGGGCAGGGTATAGTGTACGAAATTGTGCAAATGGCAAGGCTTGACGGTTATAAAACCGGAGGCACCATACACATGGTAGTAAACAACCAGGTGGGCTTTACCACTAACTACCTTGATGCAAGGTCTTCTACTTACTGTACCGATGTGGCTAAAGTAACACTTTCGCCGGTATTGCATGTAAATGCCGACGATGCCGAAGCTGTAGTACACGCCGTGCTTTTTGCGCTTGATTACCGCATGGAGTTTAAAACCGATGTATTTATCGACCTTTTGGGCTACCGTAAATACGGGCACAACGAGGGTGATGAGCCGCGCTTTACCCAGCCAAAGCTCTATAAAATTATTGCAAAGCATAAAAACCCGCGCGACCTGTATGCCGACGTACTTTTAGCAAACAGCGTGATAGACAAAGACTATGTTGCCGGGCTTGAAAAAGAGTATAAGGATAAGCTGGAGGAAAACCTTGAGGCTTCCCGAAAAAAAGACCTTACCATAATTACACCTTTCCTTCAAAATGAGTGGGAAGGCTACACCCAGGCAGATGGAAGCCAAATGCTTGAAAAAGTAAATACGGCCTTTAATAAAGACATACTTACTGATATTGCCACTACGATAACCCAGCTCCCTGAAGATAAAAAGTTCCTTAACAAGATTACCAAGCTTATTGGCGACCGCAAAAACATGTTTTTTGAAACAGATAAGCTGGACTGGGCTATGGGCGAATTGCTTGCTTACGGTTCGCTGCTTACCGAAGGGTATAGCGTGCGCGTATCGGGCCAGGATGTAGAGCGTGGTACCTTTTCACACCGCCACGCCGTGCTAAAGGTAGAGGAGAGCGAAGAAGAGGTGGTACTGCTTGATGCCATCAACAACAAAAAAGGAAACTTTTACATCTATAACTCACTGCTTAGCGAATATGCTGTAGTGGGCTTTGATTATGGCTATGCGTTTGCAAGCCCTAAAACCCTTACCATTTGGGAAGCGCAGTTTGGAGATTTCTCTAACGGTGCCCAGATAATGATAGACCAGTACATGAGTGCTGCCGAAGATAAATGGAATAACCAGAACGGCCTTGTGTTCTTATTACCCCACGGCTATGAGGGCCAGGGTGCAGAGCACAGCAGCGGCCGTATGGAGCGTTACCTGCAAATGTGTGCCAACCATAATATGTATGTGGCCGACTGTACCACGCCGGCCAACTTCTTCCACCTGTTAAGGAGGCAGATGAAAACTGATTTCCGTAAGCCGCTTATTGTGTTTACGCCTAAGAGTTTACTGCGCCACCCGGCTGCTGTTTCTACAGTAGACGAGTTGGCTAACGGAAGCTTCCATGAAGTGCTGGACGACCCTATTGCCGACCCTGCAAAAGTAAAAACACTGGTATTCCTTACCGGTAAATTCTACTACGACCTTGCCGCCGAGCGCGAAAAACTGGGTCGTGACGATGTAGCGTTTGTACGCCTTGAGCAACTGTTCCCGTTACCGGTTGAGCAAATGAAGGCGGCCATAGCAAAATATACCAATGCCGATGACTATGTATGGGCACAGGAAGAGCCGCGCAACATGGGCGCTTACAGCTACATGCTTATGAACTTTACCGAAGTTAAATACCGCGTGGCCTGCCTTAAAGCAGCCGGTGCACCGGCAGCCGGTAGCTCGGCGCGTGCTAAAAAACGCCATGCCGCTGCCATTGCCATGGTTTTTGACAAGAATTTGTTCAATTAATCGTACTTTTGATTTTCAATAAAATAGCAACACATATAAAATTATACTGACATGATTTTAGAAATGAAAGTTCCCTCTCCGGGGGAATCGATCACCGAAGTTGAAATAGCTACATGGCTTGTAAAGGATGGTGATTATGTAGAAAAAGACCAGGCCATTGCCGAGGTAGATTCTGATAAAGCCACCCTTGAGCTTCCTGCTGAGGCTGCCGGTATTATTACCCTTAAGGCCGAAGAAGGCGATGCTGTAAAAGTAGGCCAGGTAGTATGCCTTATCGATACCGATGCTGCCAAGCCTGATGGCGTTGCTGCACCTGCCGCAGAAGAAAAGAAGGAAGAAGCCCCTAAAGCAGAAGAGAAAAAAGAGGAGCCTAAAAAAGAAGAACCAAAGAAAGAGGAAGCAAAACCTGCCCCTGCTGCTGATAAAAGCTATGCAGCCGGCACTCCTTCGCCTGCGGCCAAAAAAATATTAGACGAAAAAAGCATTGACCTTGCTACTGTAAGCGGTACGGGCAAAGATGGGCGCGTTACTAAAGACGATGCCGTTAACGCTAAAGCCAGCCTTGGTACGCCTACAGGCGGTAACCGTGGCAGCGAGCGCAGCAAATTAAGCATGCTACGCCGTAAGGTGGCTGAGCGTTTGGTTGCTGCTAAAAACGAAACAGCCATGCTTACCACGTTTAACGAGGTAAACATGACCCCTATAAATGCATTGCGCAACGAATATAAAGATGCCTTTAAGGCAAAACACGGCGGACTTGGCCTTGGCTATATGTCGTTCTTTACAAAAGCGGTAACCCGTGCACTTAAGCTGTTCCCGGATGTGAACTCAATGATGGAAGGCGACTACAAAATAGCTTACGATTTTGCGGATATCTCTATTGCCGTATCGGGCCCCAAAGGGCTTATGGTACCGGTGGTAAGGAATGCCGAAACGCTTTCGTTCCGTGGGATTGAAGCCGAGATAAAACGCCTTGCGCTTCGTGCCCGCGACGGACAAATAACTGTTGACGATATGACCGGTGGTACGTTTACTATTACTAATGGTGGTGTATTTGGCAGCATGCTTTCTACGCCTATTATCAACCCTCCGCAGTCAGGCATCCTGGGCATGCACAACATCATTGAGCGCCCTATAGCCGTA